>Ga0164290_1002034_pt1 | contig 18196 bp, 15 predicted proteins | sample Micstemetagenome_FD_108782 | JGI IMG/M metagenome (GOLD analysis project Ga0164290, IMG submission 108782) | Contaminated culture microbial community from soil near Moab, Utah, USA - Microcoleus steenstrupii SON62 (Illumina Assembly) | ecosystem: Environmental > Terrestrial > Soil > Soil crust... | reverse complement strand
GAACTTCTGCATCCGGCGCTCCTGGTGCCACGCTGCCCGTCTCATCCCCAGCCTCCATTCGCTGGAGATCAAACCGGACAACTCGTGTGCTACCTAACCCGGACAACTCGCATGCTTACGACAACACTGGTTCCTGACGCTTGACGACGCCCGCCGGAAGATGGAGCATTGGCGTCGAGACTACAACGAGGTCCGTCCTCACAGCGCCATCGGCAACAAGCCGCCGATATCGCTCATGAATGGCGCCGGCGCATCCCATCCGCCGTGAGCCTTAGCCCGGAAAATCCTCCAGCCGGGCGGTCCAAAATCTGGGAGCACCTCATTGCCCGCCGAGGCTCTAATTGCCGCTGGATGAAAATTCGGTGGCAGGTCATCATCTCGACGGTCTTGTGCCCGTCCCATTGCACATGGGGGGACGTCAGGAGATAGGCCCTGCAAGCGTTAAGAACCGCGTAGTAGTTGAAATACGGTACGCCGAGCAGAAGATTTCGTTCGAAGGCGTACTGGGCTGATCCGGCCAACAAGGACGCCGCAGTGACGAACTTGAGCGCCAGATAGTGGCGAACAACCCAAAGGCTGTTGTCCCGGGCTCCGAACGTCTTGGCGATCGGAGCGAACAGCCGGCGCGTGACGGCGCAGTAGTTCGAGATCTGTTCTGGTGTGGCCTGCCTCGGGAGCTCACGGTAGGTGTAGCAATAGGCGGAGCCGGTGGCTCGGCGGATACCATCGTGAGGGCCTGCCTGCGTTGACCGCAGCAGGATCTTTCGAGTCGTTTGCAAAGCCGGCCCTCATTCAGGAAGTGCACCGCCAGGTCGGAGAAGTTCTTAACGTGCAAAGGCTCACGCGCCAAATGCCGCCCATTCTGGCGTCGTGATGACACACCCTTTGCCTGCCAGCGCGGCCCCCGTCCGAGGACTGCAATTGCGAACAAAACACGAATCTGAGATCGTGACTGGCAGAGGCTGAGCATGATTCGGACCTTGCCCGCTGCCGTCGACCACATGATCCTCATGTTGCATCAACTCGGTTTCTCCGAGACCTGACTGGCCAGTGTCTGTGTCGACTTCGGGGCGCGGAAGTATCTGGCGTAAGCAACCAGCATGGGGGGCGTCGTGCATTTCACTCAGGATCAGCTCCAGGCGATAGCCGATGCACTTGCCGACACGTCGGAGGGGCTCACCGGAGCCGAAATCGGGTTTCTTCTCCAGACCTGTGAAATTGCGGATACCGACCCGGCGATGACGAAGCGGCATCGCCTCTACAATGCATTCGCGCACGAGCAAAACCAGCGCAAAGAAAGAACCCGCATCCTTGCCTTCATCCGCAAGTCCATGAAACCGACGCGGTATGCTCGTGAGCCCGGACGCTTCGAGCCGATGCGGGCAAACCTCAATCGCGCTCTCGCTTTCGCCGGAATGTCGGTGGATGCAACCGGAAAACTCGCATCTGCCACAAAGGCGGGAACCCTTGGTGAAGCGGAGCGCAGGGCAAGGGAGCTGCGCGCCGACCTGCTTTCCCGCGGCGTCCATGCCGACGTGCTGATCTTCTGCAAGGAAGAGCTGCTGCACGACAATTACTTCCATGCCGTGCTGGAGGCGGTGAAAAGCGTGGCAGACAAGCTCAGAAAGCGTACCGGCCTCCTTGATGACGGTGCCGTCCTGGTCGACCGGGCCTTCAGCGGAAGCCTACCCATGCTTGCGATCAATGGGCTTCTGACCAAAAGCGAGCAGGATGAGCAGAAGGGGTTTGCGAACCTGTTGAAGGGAACCTTTGGCATGTTCCGCAATCCGGCAGCGCACGAAGCCAAAATCAATTGGATGATGTCCAAGGACGATGCCGAGGACCTTCTTTCGTTGGTATCGTTGATTCATCGTCGGATCGACGCCGCCACGATGCCGCCAAGAGTATAGCGACAATGCGCGTTCCCACGCTTTCCGAGCTTATGGCCTGCACGTCCGAGGGGAAGCGCACGGTGGCGGAGTCGGCGGACACGGGCGAACCGGTCCATATTGACGATGCGGTGTCGGGCCTCGCGTGCAGATGTATTTGCCCCGGCTGCGGCCGCCCGATGGTCGCGCACAAGGGCGAGCGGCGGCGACACTTTCAACACGCAGCCGATAGCGACGGCATAACCTGCACGTCATCCGGCGAGACCGCGCTGCACAAGTTTGCAAAAAAGACGCTCGCGGCCGCGCTTCGGCTCAAGCTGCCGGCGTTGCAGGAGAGCGACGGCAGGAATTCGCTCGATGTCGTTCACGAGGGTGACTTCGTGTTCGACAGTGCGGTTTTGGAAAGGCGGCACGGCGAGATTGTCCCGGATGTCGTGTGCCGGCGGGCCGGTCGGATCCTGCATGTCGAGTTCCGGGTAACTCACGCCTGCGGACCTGAAAAACTCGCGGCCCTGCGCATGCTGGATGTTGGTTCGCTAGAGATCGACCTCTCCGGTGATCGGGACCGGCCGCTCGACGCGCTCGCCGACGCAATACTCTCCGAGGCCCCGCGTGTCTGGTTGCATAATCCCAGGGTGTCGTTGGCCCAGGCAAAACTCGCCGCAATTGAGCGCAAGCGCCTTGAACAGCTTGAAGTTCAGGCGCGTGATTTGTTGGCAGCAGCGGCAAGAATCGCGCAAGTTGCACAAGGGATTGGCGCATGGGAAGACGGGGCGACCGAACATGGGCTTGGATCGGCCATCGCTGGTGATGGCTCGACGGTCGGTTTCCTGGTTCGTGATGAAGAGTGGAAATCGTTCACGCTTATTGAGTACGGGCTTGCCGCACGGCAAAGCTTCACCAAAAAGGACATCTTTGCCGCCATCAAGGCCAACGACTGGATCGATGGCTGCTTCGGTTTCGTGAGCAACGAGGTCGCCGACAGCGCGCGACGTCTCGCCGGCCGGAATATCCGGATGCCGTGGGAGGCTGTTGGTGACTTCCTTGCTGCGATGCAGAAGTCCGCAATGATCGTGGCGATCGACCGTCGCGGCAGGCTGGCTGGCGGAAAGCTGCTGTTCGAAACCGTCAAGGATGCCAAGGAATTGAAGGAGCGCCCGCAAAGGCGACGCGACGAGCTCAGGGCTATCGTCACGAGCATAATCTCTACGGTCCGCGGCGATTTTCGCGATGGTTTCGACTTCGACACCTGGTTCTCGTTGCCTTGGTCAAACGGCGTGTCTGCAGCTGACGCCATTCTCTGGGACGAGGATGACTGGCGTGAGTACGTTGGCAGGTTCGAGCGGTTGCGCCAGACGATGAATCATCGCCCACCGGACAATGACTGACGATCTGGGCCTCCCCGTAGCGCAGGAGATACGCGCCAGGCAGGAATCGCACCGCCTTGCAGAGGAGCGAAAGGCCACGGAGGCGGCCGAAAAGATCGAGCGTGAGGCGTCGGATCGGGAAGCGAACCTCCTCAGATCGGTCGAGTCCGCCATGGGGCGAAGCGCAGCAGCGGCATGGATGACGGCCGAAGACAAGAGCCTGGGCGGCCTTTCTCCGGCTGCGATGGCAAGGCGGTCTCAGGCTGATTTTTGGAAAGCGGTAGATGCGCTCGACCGATGGAAGGAAGCCGTACGGGAGCAGGCAAGGCTCGACGAGCGGCACGACAAGGCGGTGGCATCCCTCCGCACCGCCGCACGCGCCAATTTCAAGCGCGAGGACCTCGCAGAGCTTTGGCTGAGACAACCGCTGCGAGACCTTGGCGGCGCAAGGCCGGTCGATCACTGCATAGACGATGGCACGCTTCAGGCCTGCCTTCAGCTATTGCCCGCGAAAGCCCGACGTTAGCCAGTCTGGCCCGTCGGCCACGCCGCATCTCGCGCGACAGGCCAAATCCACCAGACATCGTGTTCGGCCGGATCTGGTCTTCATCGAGGTTCCCGCGCACTTGGTAGGCCGAGAGAAACGATGAAGCGTCTTACGGCCTCACCGGGGCTGGGCGCACACGCGCGCGAACTTCGTCATAGAGCGCGATCTGTCCCGGCATGGCGACCGTGACAGCCAGGCCAAAGGGGACCATTTCATCGACAGTCATGCCTGCATCCGGCTCTCGCTGTATCCTCAGTGGAAGCACCATATTGGCCGCAACGACGGCCGCCCGATCGCCGCTCCAGCAGCGGGTATAGACCGTGCCTCTGTTGGTCTGATTCCCGTCAGGCTGATTTCCGTGGGCGGCAACACCGAGATTTTCGATGTCGTCCGGATCCAGAATTTTCATGCGGACCGCTCGATAGGCTTTCCTGCCGGGCTGCACAGGCGTGAGCCAGGCAAGCGTCGCTGTGATGTAGTGTGGTAGGGCCCTGCCACCGACTACGGCGGGGATCGGCACCGGCACATCCACGCTTCGCTCGTTGGCCAACACGCCCACCGCCCAGAAAGTCGCGCGGTCGGCGGCGCAAGCCACCGCGTCGTCGGGATCGAATGCACCGTAACCGATGAAGCGCCGAATATTGTCTTTCTGACGGGGAGCCTGTCCCCGGCCAACCGGTCCTAGCAAATCCCTGATCAATGTTGCTGTGGCATCGGGCCAACGCGCTGGATGCACCAGCAGCGCCTTGAGCAAGACGGCGCGCCGGGCGTTGCTCAATTGGAGGAATTCCTGGCCGTATTCCGCCTCAAGCGCATCATGAATTCTGTGCGCGGTCCTGGACGCCAGCGCCGCGGCAGCGCTTGTCCCGTTGGTGTAGGCTTCAGCGCCCTCGACACCAGCCTGCGCCGGCGGCGCTGCCACTTTCAATCCCGCGCCTCTGCTTGCACGTGCAGGCACGACCGCTATTCCTCCGCCGCTTCTGACCACGCGCAGATGCTCCCGCGCGCCAGGCATGATGACGTCGGGCTTCACCGCATCCGCAAAACCCGGGCCGAGCGCGCTCGAGGGATTGGCTGTGTCCAGCGCGGCATACGGGTTTACATTTGCCCGCGCCAATGCCCTGTCCGCAGTTGGCACCCAGTCGACGTTGCGGGAGCCTATTGTAAGTCCGTTGACAGTTTCGGCCGGCGAAAGAAGACGCCGATCCGCCTGGATATTAGCAACCGCCTGCAGTACCGCGCGAGCGCGCTCCGCGTCCTGTGCATCCTCGAAGTCACGTCCGGTCGCAAACGCCCCGATGGGAAACTCCTCGGTGACATTGCCGGCACTGACGAGGAACAGAATGCCGAACTGGTAGGCGAGCCGATCAAGAAGCCGAGCCCAGGGCGACAATTGCCCCTGGAATCGTCGGCGCACATTCCCGAGCGAAATATTGACAATAATGACGTGTGGAGCGCTGGGGTCGCCGGGACCGCGCATTCGCATCACGGCCTGGTAGATCAGGTCGACGATAAGCCTGTCGGACGGAAATCGGTCGGCTTGCCCTAAAACCGGAACGCAATGGATTTGCCGTGGCAGCGGCGCCTCGGGCTTGTTGCGATCGCCATGCACGATGAGGGACGCCATCGCCGAGCCGTGCACCCGCTGCGCCACCAGGGTGTTTGGTTCGAGGCCGAAGAGATCCTCAACGCTCACGTGCGCGCGAAGAAGCGGGTGGCCCGCCATGGGCACACCGTCCAGAACAGCGAGAATAGGATCGTTCACGATCGCCGGCGGCGGTACGATCGGCGCGAGCGGCACCAAGTCGGTAACGTCGATTTCGCCGACCACGCTTTGCGGACGGATGTACATGACCTGTTCGATACCCGCCAAGCTGCCGGGGGATCGCTCGATGATCGTTCTGATCGCCGCGACGGGTAGCCTTGTCAGGACGGCATGATAGGCGATGTCATTCAGCCTCGCCCGGCTGACAATCGTTCCGCCGTAGGCGTCAATCGCGCGAACCACAGTTGCCTCGCTCAAGGCGGCTGCGTCCGCGTTCGGCCGAAACACGATCTCGACTTCCAGAGGCACGAGTTCGTTGTCCGCCTTGCCGTCGATCTCGTCGGCCAGAACGGAGGCATCGAGCGGCTGCACCCGATCTTGAGGGCCCCACGGTCGCAGGTCACGAAGGCAGGCGAATACGTCACGCCAGGCCGTGTGTCCTTGCGGCAGAGCCCGTCCCGCAACCCAGGTGCGCCAAAGACTCTCGATTTGCCGCAACGCCCGCATATCGGGGACAAGCAGATACGCCACTGGGGTAGCGCCCTCTTCCCGGGGCAGCTCCTCCTCATCGACCAACTCGAGACCGGGTATCCGGCCGATCGCTTGCGCAAAGGCCGCGATGCTTCCCTTCACCTCGAATACGAGAAGCCGTTCGGGAGCGAGCGCCGCAGGATCAGCGCGCAACTCCATCGCCGTTGGATCGCGCGCGAGCACCTCAGCCAGTCTCTGGAAACGTGGGCCGAAGCGCCGCTGCTGGTCAGCTGTCTCGAACGGCTCAGGCCGCTGGACGTTGGCCCGTCTTCCTGGGAGTCTTGCCTGCGGCTGCCCTGGACTTAGCCTGAGAAGCGGTTTGGTCGGATCGCTCGCCATCTGTTACCTCTGGTCGTACCCGGGATTCCCAGAGGTCTAGTTCCGTACGCACTGCGTCATCGATGGAAAGCTCCCCCAAGCCCAGTATTTGTCGGCGCCTGACGTTCTGGCAAAAATCGATCGCCTCCGCATAACTGACCGACCCGAGCTTCCCGCCGATTGTGCGGACCGAACGCCGCGGCTGATCCGGCCATTGCGACATGACGCGATCGAGGAACACCTCGATCTGCCTCTTGTCGGGGGCAGGAAAGCCGAGGCGAAGCTGGAACCGCCGCCATACGGCCCGGTCGAGCAGTTCGGCATGATTGGTTGCCGCGACAACGATCACGTAGCTCGGAAGCTGGTCGAGCTGCATCAGAAGGAACGATACAACCCGCTTGATCTCGCCGGTCTCATGCGTGTCGCCGCGCTCCTTCCCGATGGCGTCGAACTCGTCGAAGAAGAGCACGCTGGGTCTGGTACGGACATAGTCGAAAAGCTTGCGGAGACGCGCGTTGGTTTCGCCGAGATAGCTTCCGATCAGTGCGTCATAGCGCACCATGAAAAACGGCAAGCCAAGGGATTCAGCCACGGCTTCGGCGAACGATGTTTTTCCATTTCCAGGTGGACCGGAAAGAAGGACGCGATGACGCGGTTCGTAACCATGGGCGCGCAGCACGTCCGCTCGGACGTGCTCCTCGATCAGCTGCCGGCCGCCTTCCTGGACAGGTAGCGGCAGGAGAAGCTGCGACATCTGCGTGCGGGGCTCGACCTCGAGGATTGCGTCCTTGCCCGCTCCGGCCAAGCCATTTGTCGACGTCAAGGCTGGCGGAGTAATCGGCACCGCGGACAATGCTCGCTCCAGCCGATCGGCCACGATGTGGTGGTTTTGCGCTCGCTCCTCGGCGACCAGGGCCTCAGCGGTCGACCTCAGCATTTCCCGATCGCCGGCTGCGCCGGCGCGGACAAGGGAAACGAGGAGATCACTGCGCGCCATGATTACTTACATAATGTCCCTGCCAGGCAAAAGCCTGGCGCCGAATCGTACACGAAAAGTTCTTAACTGTCTTGCAAGGCGACGCGGCGCATCGCCTCCGATCGGCCGTCATCAACCGGTTTGACGGCGGTCGCCGCTGCTGCTTGTCCTCTGTCCCGGGACCGAGGACGCGAGTGCTTGGGGAACAAGCTTGCCGGGCGGACGCTGTAGAACGGACGGCTCGACCGCCAAGACGAAATGCACGTTCGCAGCCGTGATCCGTTGACACGCAGGGACCCGATGACTAATTGTCCGCTGTCCGAGGACAGAGGACGCCACCCATGATGAAGGCCCAGGATCTTGTCGTCCTGCTCAAGCTGGCGAGCTTGGAGGACGACGCAAAGGATATCGGTCACCAATCTCCACCGGCGGGGTCAGCGGCGGGCGAGGATCCCTATTCCGTGCGCGCTCTCGAGGCCGCACTCGGAATCAGCAAGACGGAGATCGGCGGTTCGCTCCAGCGCAGCATCGCGTCGGGCCTCGCGATCAAGGACAGGAAGACAGGTCGGCCGAAACCGAGCCGGCGCCATCTGCGCGAGTTCATCGTCCACGGTCTGAAATTCGTCTTTCCGGCGAAACCCGGCGCCATGCAGCGTGGGTTGCCGACGGCGTTCGCCGCCCCCGTGCTGCGTGAATCCCTGCACAGCGCCGGCAGTCTCATCTTCGTCTGGCCCTACGCGCACGCAAAAGACATGGGTCAATCGGTCGATCCGCTGTTCAAGAGCGTGCCGGAGGCCTGCGAGAAAGATAAGCGGCTCTACGCCTATCTCGCCCTCGTCGACGCGATCCGCATCGGCAATCAGCGCGAAAGCAAGCACGCCGCCGACCTGCTCGCAAAGAGGCTGGAATGACAGTCCAGGGTCAGTTGAAGGCGATGTTGGTGGCGGTCGCCGAGGCGCTCGGCGAGGAGTTGCGCGCGCGCCTGGTCTTCGTCGGAGGCTGCACGACCGCGCTCTACATCACCGACCCCATCGTTCTCGAAGGGGTGAGAGCGACCGACGATGTCGACCTGATCGTCGATCTCGCTGGCTTCGCCGAATGGGTCGCGCTGACGGAGCGTTTGCGCGCGTGCGGCTTCACCGAGGCAGCGGCCGACGATTCCGTCATCTGCCGCATGAAGCTCGGCGAGCTCAAGGTCGACTTCATGCCGGACGACGAGGCGATCCTGGGGTTCAGCAATCGCTGGTACGCAAAGGGAATAGAGACGGCGGTACCAGAACAACTAGAAGAGGCGCTCGAGATCCGGCGCCTTACGCCGGAGCTGTTTGTCGCGACCAAATTGGAGGCCCACCGCGGACGCGGCGAAGGCGATCTCATCGGTAGCCGCGATGCCGAGGACATTCTCCTTCTGGTCGATGGGCGGGAGCAACTCCTTGAGGAGATCGCGAGCGGCGAGCCGGATATCCGGGAGTACATCGCCGAACAGATTGCGGAGCTGCTCGACGATCCGAACTTCGACCATTTCCTGGAAGGAAACATTCGTGGGCCGGCGGGCCGGGTCGACATCGTTTACGAGCGGCTGCTCGCGATCAGCACGCTGGGTTCGCACTGACATGGCCTTGCAGATCCGGTGGCATTGCCGACAAGGCACGCGGACGGCCGACAACCGGGACCATGCGGGCATAGGCATCCGCCGCGACGCCGTCCTGGCCATCGTTCTCGATGGATCGACGTCGGGTTCGGGCAGCGGCGATTTTGCGCGCGAGATTGCGCGCCGTATGGTCGACTGGTTCGCAACCGGGACTGAAGCGATGACCGCAGACGCTCTGATCGCGCAGCTCCGGACGACCCACGTGTCGATCGCCATGGACTTTCGCACGGATTCAGCCAGCTACGCCCTTCTGCACCTTGAGGCGACGGGTCCGGCGCTGGTGCTGCATGCAGGCGATTGCCTAGTGGGCCGACGTGAGGAGGATGGACGGATCGCATGGCTGATGCAGCCGCATACGCTCGCCAATCCGCTGCTGCCCGTGGCGATCGAGACTGTCGCGAAGGACCCCGCGCGTCACAGGCTCACGCGTAGCTTCCGCTCGAAGCGCTTCATTGCGCCCGACCTGAATTCGTTCGAACTCGATGATCGGCCATTGCTGGTTGCGACGGACGGTTTCTGGGCGGAACTTGACGCGCACCAGCAGGTCGCCTTCATCGAAGGGCTTGGTGCGGTGGTCGATCAGGAGCGTGACGATTGCAGCGTTCTGTCGATTTTGCGCGGCAAGTCTGGATCTGGGATCGAGCTCATTGATGCCGAGGCGGCGTCCAACCTCTTTTGTTCGGAAGGGGCGGCAGCTCGGAGATGACGAGGCTGAGCTGGTAGTCAGCGTCACCTGCGCCGTGTTGATTTCCTGGTCCACCGAACGCTCGCCAGCTCCCAAACCAAGCTACGGGGCGAGACAAGGCCGCCGACCTAAACGATCCCCCAAGCACGATAACGCCCCCTGCCCGTCACCTCACGCAGATTGAGTTCGGCTAGGAGGTTAAGCGCCCCCCTCGTCGTCACCTTCAGTTCCTTCTCGATCATCGCGCTCGACACCAGCGGCCGCGACAGGACGTAGTCGATCAGCAGCGGCAGTTTCGAGTTGCCGCGGCGGTTCCTGGTGCGGCGAAACATCTGTTCGCGCGCGAGCGCCAGGCGATCGTGCTCCTTTAGCCCGAGCGCGGCCGCTTCGCTCGCCGCATCCAGGAAAGCCAGCAGCCTGGACGTTCTGTCTCGATGGCGCCGGCGCTCGCGCGCAATCACGCGTAAACCCATATTGAGAGCCAACAGGTGGACTGCGGTTTTGCGGCGCTGCCGCAACATGGCCGCGACAAGGAGGGGCCCGAGCCATGGCTCATGCTGCAGCGGACTGATGTCCTCCCATGCGTCCCAAAGCAGTGCAGCCGCCAGCACAGGCGGCAGGTCAACGGTGCGGTCAACAGTGGCACGCCAGTCGTCGAGCCGGGCACGCTCGTCCCAATCCGGGTCGTAGACGAGCGGATCCCGCTCCGAAATCGCTGCCGACCGAGGTCGCCGCTCGACGGGGACGCCTTCAATCACCGCGCTTGAGCGTGCAAGCACGGCGTCGATGGCGGCAAACTCTTCGGTCAATGGATCCGGCTCATCTATTTCAATTGGCTCGTCGGCCTCAGCCTCGGGCGGCGAGGCGCCTTCCCCTTCCCCGCTCCCCTTCGCCGGCTCCTGGACAGCGCTGCGCCCAGCAAGCTGACGCATCCCGTCCCCGCCGAGGGCCCAGTCGGGCGCATTGCCGAAAACCTGGCGTCGCGCGCGCAGGGCCGCGTGCGCGCGGGTGAGCTCGTGCGTCGGCGTGCGGATATCCATGTGCGCATCGTGCAGGACGAGGTCCTCGACATGGACAAGCTCGCCCTCAAGCCACAGCACGGCGGCCGCATCGTGGAAATGAAAGCGCTCGACGAACCCATCGCGCACCGGCGACCGGGCAAGCCGCTCGTCGAGCCGGGCGACGGCATCCTCTGCCTTGACCAGCGGGCCGGCTATCTCGGCCCAGGGGATTGCCCGTGTGATTTCGCTGTCACGGATCGACATCGCGCCTCGCCTCTCCATAGACAAGCATCACGTTGCCGAGCGGCCATTCCCGATTTGGCCCGGCCGCTGGACTTTCCGCCCGCCTGACCCCGGTCGAGGGCCAGGGCCGGTCGGGTGTTGAAACCGCAAGCTGAAAATCACCGCTTTTTCTCCTCCGGCCGTTTTTGGAGCTGCCGTCGCAACCTGCTCTCCATGCCAAGGCTTTGATTTCATACTAGCTGATTCGCGTGACTGAAGCTATTCGGCGCCTTGCTTCAGTCATAGGCTATTTATTTGATTGGCCTTTTTCACTATCGATAAGAGGTCATTATCGATAGTGATTGATTTCGCCGCGCAGATTGGCCAGAATCGCGCTCCAGATGGCCGCCGGCGCCGTGCCGCGGCCCTTCCCGGCCGAGAAAAGCACAAAAAATGTCCGAGCCCCCGGTCCGCCTGCCCGACGCCGCCAAGGTCGAGACCGTGCTGAAGGATCTCGATCCCCCGACGGCCGATGCGGACCTCGCCCCTGCCCTGTCGGCCGCGTTTCCCGGGTTTTCGTTCTCCACCGCCCCTGTCGACGACTTTTACTGGCGCGGCGACGCACGCACGGTGATCGGCGCCGATGGCACGCGCGCCGGCGACCATGAGGCGTGGGTCAGAGCCGAGCTGGCAGCTGTCGGAGGGGATCTCGACGCATTCTGGAAACGACACCGCGACAGCGGGTTCGTCTTCGCCGAATGGCGCGGCGCCGCGGTCTTCGCTTTCGCACAGACCGGACCCGGCGTCGCCGATTTCGTCCAGCTGTCGCTCGGCCGTGAGATCGAGGTGCTGGCCGGCCCCGTGGTCGAGCCCGACTACCGGCCGTTCAGCGCCGAGCGTCTCCTCGAGCCGGACTGGGTGAAGCGCGAGCCGGTGACGGACGCGCCGGTGCTCGCGGGGCCGGTCTACCGGCTGCAGCGCCGCAGCCGCCTCGTCCATATGCGCAGCTTTCTGGCCACCCGCCGGCGCCGAGAGCGCGAGCAGCGGGAGGCGCGCCGGTCTGAGCTCGAAGACCGCGTCATCCACGAGGTCAGTCCCGACGGCACGCGCGACACCGCCTTCCTCGTCGCCAATCCCGGCTGGTTCGATTTCGTGCCGCGCGAGAACCGCTTTTTCGTCGACTGGGAGCGGTCGAGCGCATCGACAGCGCGGATTTTTGATCACTGGGCCTTCGACATCCGCGACTATGAGGAGCGTGGCGAGCGCCAGCTGAGTTTCATCCCGCGGCCGCTCAAAATGCCGGCCGAACGGCTGTTGCCGGTAGAGGGTGCGTCCGTCCACCGGCTGATGGAGCGCATCGAGGCGATCGACGCCGAGATCGGCCTGCCTTTTGGCTGGTTCTTTCTGATGACGCACGGCCACTGGGTCGATCCGGACGCCGGCGACGCCATCGCGGAGGGTCTGCGCGCCGGGCGCGTGAGATTGCCCGATCGCGACGCGGCCGTGCTGCTCGACTGGGCCGCCAAAAAGTACCTGTTCTGAGGCGCCGCCATGGATCTCCGTCTCCCCCAACCCGCATCGGACCAAAAACTGCGCCGCGCCGAGGCCCTCGATGCGTTGGATGCGGTGCTGCCGTTCGACCGTCGCGAATTCCTCGCCGAGATCCTCACCGACGACGACGTCGAGACGCTGCGCCATCTGGCCAAGGAGGGCATGGGCGAGAATTCGTTGCGGGCGCTGGCCTCCGATCTCGGCTATCTCGAGGCTTGGTGTCTTGCCGCGACCGGAAATCCCCTGCCCTGGCCGGCGCCCGAGGCGCTGTTGATAAAATTCGTGGCGCATCATCTGTGGGATCCGGCGAAGCGTGAAACCGATCCGGCGCATGGCATGCCGGACGACGTCACGACCGCACTGAAAGACGCCGGGTTGCTCCGCGTCGACGGACCGCATGCGCCGAACACAGTACGCCGGCGGCTGTCGAGCTGGTCGACGCTGACCGGCTGGCGCGGCCAGAAAGGAAAATTCAACGCGCCCGGGCTGCACAGCGCCATAAGACTGGCCGTGCGCGCCAGCGCCCGCCCCCGCGTGCGAAAGGGCAAAAAGGCGGTGACCGCCGACGTGCTTTCGAACCTGCTCAAGGCGTGCGGCGGCGGGCGCCTGGTCGACGTCCGCGATCGTGCGCTGCTGCTGATGGCGTTTGGATCGGGGGGCCGGCGCCGCAGCGAAGTGTCGGCCTTGCGGCTTGAGCAGCTGGTCGAGCAGGATGCCGTTCCGGCTGACCCAAAGGACCCGAACAGCCCGCGTCTCCCCTGCCTCAGGATCAATCTCAGCCGTACCAAGACGCTCAATGCCGACGATGACGCCTTCGTGCTGCTGATCGGCCGCCCGGTCACGGCTTTGTGGGACTGGCTGGCGCGGGCAGGCATTTCCGAAGGGGCGGTGTTCCGGGCGATCGACCGCTGGGGCCATCTCGAGCGCAAGGCGCTGACGCCGCAGGCGGTCAACCTGATCCTCAAGCGACGTGTCGCCCAGGCCGGCCTCGATCCGGCGCTGTTTTCGGCCCACGGGCTGCGATCGGGTTACCTCACGGAGACCGGCCGGCGCGGCATTTCGCTCCCGGAGGCCATGCAGCAGTCGCAGCACAAATCCGTTCAGCAGGCCGCCCGCTACTACAACGACGCGGAACGACAGCTCGGCCGAGCAGCGAGGCTGCTTTCGTAGCGCTCTGTCGCCTGCAGCCGATCAGGCGACAGCCTGGCGCATCGTCACCAGCCTTTCTTCTTCATGCTGTCGCGCAGCGACTGGCTGATCACAAGCGAGTTTTCGGGGCTTCCTGGCCCCTGCCCTTTTTCATCACCGGCCGACGGTTCTGACGTTTTCGGCCGCGCGGCAGCCTTTTCCAGGGCGTCCATGCGCGCGTTCAGCAACGCGGTAATCATCGGCCAGACCGAGAATTTTTCTGCCCGGGCCCGCTCCGTCAGGTCGCGCAGATAGCCGCCGCGGCTGCGGATGTGCTCCGCCCGCTGCAGGATCGCGGCCAGCACGATCGACGCGCTCTGCAGGCCCATCACCTCGACCGCTTCCTGCCAAGCGCTGGGGCTCACCCCCATGCTTGGCCGGGCTCGATCCGCGGCGGCCGAAAAATCCCTCCAGGTCCGGATTTGCCCGCGGTCGGCATACGGCACAATGTCCGGGCAGGCGCTCAGCACCATTCCCAAGGGCAGATCCCGTCTTGGCAGGCTTCGTACGTTGTCGGTATGCTCGGCGCTGCTGCTTGCTTCATGCTTGTTTCGTAAGCCGTATTCAGTTTCACCGTTAGGATTTAAGTCTGGGGTTGAATTTTGTATGTGGCGCTCAGAATGAGACTCACTGGCGTTCGAATCGTGTGATTTAACGAACGATTCCAATGTCTGGTGCACGTCGGCCCACAGGCCCTCCAGCTCGTCGGCAAGCGTCTCCAAGACTTGGCGTGGCGCCGTCCGGGGAAGCCTCGCGACGATGGCTTCGTACCGTCGCTGACAATTTCGCCAGTTGCCTGGAACGCCTTCGTTGATACCGGCCTCGATCATCTTGACGACATCGCGCCGGCAAATGGTCAGCCGTTCCTTGACCAGGCGGAACGCCTTGCGTTCGGCCGCGGCGGCTTCTGCCAACTCCCGAAACTCCACGGCCCGCGCCAGGATCGGCGTGAGATCGAAGCCGTAGGCCTGCTCGATCGCGCCGCCCTGCCCTTTTCGGGCGAAGCGCTTGCCGTTCGGGCTGTCACGCCGGATCACCAGCCCACAGGTCACGAGGATCGTCAGGTGCCGCCTGAGCGTCGCCGGCGACATGCCGTTGGCGCGCCGGATGAGCTGCTCGTTCGACGGGAAAACGATCAGGTTGCTCTCGCCCGTCAGTTCCTCGTCGCGATGGAACGTCAAAAGCGCGTTGAGGACCGCCAGGGCGCGGTCTGTTGCACCCAGAGCCTCCTTGGCCTCACGGATATCCCGGAAGACCTGCCATTTCGAGACCTTGGTGCCCTGGTCGATGTTTCGGGCCGTCATCTGGCTCGAAATTAGGTCGAGCGTCATGGGCCGCCGCCCGAAGGGCGTCGTTGCTGTATGCGTCTGCATTTCCTTCACCTATCGCTAGGCAAAAGAAATCAGCTCACCGAAATGGCGCCGTGACTCTTGACAGTGATTCGCGGATTTGCGATTCTCGCGCTTGTCACAGACTACGAGAAGGCTTCCGCAACGGTGTCGTTCGGGGGCCTTTTTCTTTTGCGGTTATCGTCTCCTGTTTAGCTATCGTTCGACGCCCGGAACCTCTCGTAGAGATCGCTCAGGTTGTCGGAAATCCAATCGGCGAAACGCGTTCCCTCGGTCGCTCCTAGTGTCAGCGTCGCGGTCCTACCGCTGCGTCGAAGTTTGACATTTACCGATTTGTCGTCTGGTGCCCACAATTTCTGCGAGCTTGCTCCCGAACCATTCTTACGCACGGTTGATCTGCTCGTTTTCAGAATGGACAGCAAATGCTCAAAACGCTCGTCGCTATTCAAACTTCTGAATTCCGGGGCTGAGCGGAGCTGGTCCACCAAATCAGCGCTCTTGGGAACTAGCAGCGAGAACTCCACCCATCGCTCGCGGCCGATCGACGGCGCCGACCCTATCTCGTGGATCACGGCTGCTGGAATTCGGGTCGTGACGGATATCATTTTCGACACTGCTGCCTCGTTCGCAGAGAGCGCCGAACAAATGACGCCGCGAGGATACTTGAGGTCCTCGAGCCGCTTGGCAAACGCCGCCTTTTCTATGAAGCTCAAGTTTGCTCGGGCGGAATTCTCTTGGCCTTGAGCAATGACGTGGGCTTGGTCGTCTATCACTTTGACGACTGCCCTCACCTTTCGGCCAAGTTCCTTTGCAACCCGAACGCGGCGATGTCCGAAGACAACCATGAAACGACCGTCGGCCTCCGGATGGGGGCGAACTAAGATCGGGCTGTTCTGGCCACTCTCCCGGATTGCCTCGAGCAGCTCTCGGTATTGTTCTTCATCATCTCCCATTCGGTCGACCACAAAAGACCCGTCAATTTGGTTCGGATTCAGCTCGACGACATGTTCGCCCTCGAGATACGCGTCGGCCTGCCTTGCCAGCTCATTGACCGAACGGATCATCGACTTGGACGCCCCTCTCATCGGGTATGGTGGAGGGTTGATCGAGGTCACGTCGCTGTCTTCGGTCTCGGTCAAGCCTGCCAGGAGGTTCTTGCGAGCCATTCACCTGCTCCTGTGGTTTTCTAGTCCGTTGTAAGGACTGAGAAAAAGTCGATTTTTGTCAGCCGACAACATCAACGTCCCCATGCTTCGTGCACCAGGGTTGCAATCTCACCGTTTACGGCGTCCAAGGAATCCATGGCTCGATCGTACGTCGAACGCGTCATCGCATTCTTTTCAACCTCATAGAGCGTTTGTTTTGTGATCCCTGCGTCCGAAATCGCGGTTGATTTCAGCACTTGATTCTTCAGGATGAACTCGCCGAACAGGGTCTGAAGGAAGGCGACCATTTGGGCTTGCGGTTGGTCGGTCGGCTCGTATCGGGTTACTAGATAGCGATACCATTCCAGATTGACCTCAGCCCCGTGCCTGCGGATTGGTTCAAGAATGTTGCCCAGCATCAGCAGGAATTGCCCCATGCTCATGACATCGAGCATCTGAGGGTGGATTGTGATTAGAACGGACGTGGCTGTGGTGAGAGCGGTGATCGTTAGATAACCCAGTTGCGGAGGGCAATCGACGACGACGACGTCGTATCGTCCATCTACCTCCTCCAAAGCAGCGGCAATTCGAGTGAAAAACGCCTTCCCGGCGTTCGAACTCGAGTCGGCCATTGCAAGCGGTGTATCGTACTCGAACTCTTGAAGTTCAAGGTTGGCTGGCACTATGTCGAGACCAGGGAAGTTGGTACCCCGAATAATTTCGGAAAGCGCTACTTTGCCGTCATCGTACCGGATTGCATCATAGATGGATTTGATCTGGTCAAGTTCAGGTTGAAATCCATGCAGCGAAGAAAGCGAGGCCTGAGGATCAAGGTCGATCGCGAGAACCCGGTGTCCTGTCAATGCTAGATACTGCGCAAGGTGCGCAGCAGTAGTCGTCTTGCCCGAGCCGCCTTTGAAATTCACGACCGCAACTACCTGCAGCTTCTCACCAGGGCGTCGATGCGGCACGTACATGCGCGCATCTGATCGACCATGTTGATCGAGATACTGACGGAGCTCCAACATCTGATCTGCAGTGTAGGAGCGCCTCCCCGAACTGGAGGTCTCCGGAATTGGGCCCTTTCCCTCAAGATGGAGCTTCTTTAGATGACTTTGCGAAACGCCAAGAAAGCTAGCAACTTCCGCGAGTGAGAATGATCGCAAGCCTTTCTTGGCGTTCGGTGGGAATCGCTGCAAGCTCAGCAGATGCAGCTTTTTGGATATCTGATCGCCTTGTTCGAGAATGTGCTTCTCGAAGTGCAGCGGTGCCTTCAACTTTATGGCCGAACTCACGTTCATTCGCCTAGGGCTTTCAAAAAACGGTTTTTGGCTGATGTTCGCCAATCAACTGTGATTATGCCCGATTCTCTGCAGGCAACAAGAAGTTTTAGGTTAACGGTTGGTTAATGCTTCCGGGAACGGTGCCTACGTCGAGCTAAGGAACGTCCCGATGGTGTAACCAATTGTTTTGATTCGCGAAATTGGCTATTTTGTCGGCGGACAAGTCGTTCGGTTGAGGTTACCGAACATCGAACCGCTCGCGCGGGACGAAATAGAAGATCTAGAAACGGGTCTCTAGGCGCTGCCGTGAGCCCCGTTGCCACGTTGCAGCTAGAAAACCGGGCCAGCAGAGGCGATTCGGCCACTGGGGCTCGCGCAAGACTCAGGCGACTCACGGAGGCCGTCGCCACTCCGGGCCAGTAGCCAGCATCAACGACCCGCCCTACCAAACCTCGATCTCAGGACAGAGCGAGAGCTGGACGAAGTCGGCAACGCCAGTCCGGTTGGGGTGAAATCGAACGCCGCGCCGCGGCGCCGTTCGGCAAGACGAAGCCCGCTGTTGCGAAACTGGTTCCAAAAGAAGGACGGCAAGATCGCCATCGTGGTGACCTGCCACTGAGTTTTTCCTCCATCTGAGATTAGAGTCCGGCCTCGGTTGAAGGACGGACAGATGAAGCGGAAGCGGTTTACGGAAGAGCAGATCATTACGGTTCTGCGCGAGCACGAGG
>Ga0164290_1002033_pt1 | contig 18253 bp, 16 predicted proteins | sample Micstemetagenome_FD_108782 | JGI IMG/M metagenome (GOLD analysis project Ga0164290, IMG submission 108782) | Contaminated culture microbial community from soil near Moab, Utah, USA - Microcoleus steenstrupii SON62 (Illumina Assembly) | ecosystem: Environmental > Terrestrial > Soil > Soil crust... | reverse complement strand
GCTCGACCGCGCCCGCGCCGAGAACTCGACCAACGCCCAGAAGAAGCTTTTCGCCGCGATCGACACGGTCGAGGTCGTCGACCCGACCACGGTGAAGGTCACGCTGAAGAACCCCGAGGGCCTGTTCCTCTACAATATGGGCGTCGGCGACGCCGTGATCGTCGCTTCCGAATCCGCCGACGGCAACAAGGAAAAGCCGATCGGCACCGGCCCGTTCAAGTTCGACAGCTGGGCGAAGGGCTCCTCGATCAAGCTGGTGAAGTCCGACAGCTATTGGGGCGACCCGGTCTTCCTCGACAAGGTCGAGTTCCGTGTCGTTGCCGATGCCGCCGCCGCCGTGCCTGCCCTGCTGTCGGGCGACGTGCAGGCCTTCCCCAACGCGCCGGTGGGCGACGCGCTGGCGCAGCTCCAGGCCGAACCGCGGCTCAAGGTCGTCATCGGCCTGACCGAAGGCGAGACGCTGCTTTCGATCAACAACAAGAAGGCGCCTTTCGACAAGCTCGAGGTACGCCAGGCGATCGCCTCGGCGATCGACCGCGGCGCCATCATCGAGGCAGCTTCGAACGGCCTCGGCACGCCGATCGGCTCGCACATGTCGCCGGCCAACCCGGCCTATGTCGACCTCGTCGGCACCTATCCGCACGACCTGGCCAAGGCCAAGGAATATCTGAAGGCCGCCGGCCTCGAGAACGGCTTCAACGCCACCATCAAGCTGCCGCCGGTGCCGTATGCCCGGCTCGGCGGCGAAGTGATCGCCTCGCAGTTGCGCGAGGTCGGCATCAACCTCGAGATCATCCCGGTCGAATGGGCCGACTGGCTGAGCAAGGTGTTCACCGAAAAGGATTTCGATCTCACCATTGTCTCGCACACCGAGGCGAACGACATCGATATCTATTCCCGCCCCGGCTACTACTTCCAGTACGAGAACCCCGAGTTCAACAAGCTGATCGCGGACCTCGCCGTCACCGAAGACCAGGCCAAGCGCACCGAGATCCTGCAGGCCGCGCAGAAGATCCTGGCACACGACGTGCCTGCGGTCTTCCTGTTCGAACTGCCGAAGGTCGGCGTCTGGGACGCCAAGGTCGAGGGCCTGTGGGAGAACTCTCCGATCCAGGCCAACGACCTCACCAAGGTGAAATGGGTCGATTAGCAATCTTCCTTCTCCCCGCTTGCGGGGAGAAGGTGGCCCGAAGGGCCGGATGAGGGGCAGCGCCATGCTTTGCAGAACTCGCGCCGCCCCACATCCACCCGCCGGCATCTTCTCCCCGTGAACGGGGAGAAGACCGCAAATCATGATCGCCTATCTCCTCAAACGCTTGATCATCGGCGCAGCGACGCTCGTCGTTGCGTCCATCGTCGTTTTCGCGGTGCTGGAAATCCTGCCCGGCGATCCGGCGCTGCTGATGCTCGGCATGGACGCCAGCGAGGAAACCCTCGACAAGCTGCGCGAGCAGATGGGCCTCAACCATCCCATCCCGGTCCGCTATTTCAACTGGGTCAGCGGCATGCTGGTCGGCGATTTCGGCCGTTCCTACACCTACTCCACGCCGGTGATCGAGTTGGTGCGCGAGCGTGTCGTGGTGACGCTGCCGCTGGCGCTGATGTCGCTGACGCTCTCGACCCTGATTGCCATTCCGGTCGGCATCTTCGCAGCAGCGCGCCGTGGCCGTATCGGCGACACCCTGTCGATGGGCGCTGCGCAGATCGGAGTCGCGATCCCGAATTTCTGGTTCGCGCTTCTGCTCATGTATGTCTTCGCCGTTTGGCTGCGCGTGGTGCCGTCCGGCGGCTTCCCGGGCTGGGACGCCGGCTTCTGGCCGGCGCTGCGCTCGCTGATCCTGCCGGCGGTCGCGCTGGCCTTGCCGCAGGCGGCGATCCTGTCGCGCGTCACCCGCACCTCGCTCGTCGAGGTGCTGAACGAAGACTACATCCGCACCGCCCGCGCCAAAGGCATATCGCGGCGCGGTGTGCTCTGGCGGCATGCGTTGCAGAACGCACTGATCCCGGTGCTGACGATCATGGGCCTGCAATTCGCCTTCCTGATCACCGGAACGATCATCATCGAGAATGTGTTCTCGCTGCCCGGCCTCGGCCGCATGGTCTATCAGGCGATCACCCAGCGCGACCTGATCGTGGTCGAGAGTGTCGTCATCCTGCTGGTCGCTGCCGTCGTCGCCGTCAATCTCATCGTCGACCTCTCCTACGCATTGGTCGACCCGCGGCTGAGAAACCGCGAATGAGCGCATTGCCCGCACCCGAGTCGGAAGGTTTTCGCGCTCTGATCAGCCGTGCCCGCGCCAGCCGTTCGCTGGTCATCGGGCTTTTGATCACCTCGATCATCGCCGCGATGGCGCTGATCTCGTTCTTCTGGACGCCCTACGACGTCACCAGGCTGGTCATCCCCGACAAGAATCTGCCGATGTCGGCCGAGCATTTGTTCGGCACCGACCATTTCGGCCGTGACATCCTGTCCATGATCATGATCGGCGCGCGCAACTCGATCGCGGTGGCGGTCGTGGCCGTCGGCATCGGCATGGGCATCGGCATACCGCTCGGCACGCTGGCCGCCGCCCGCGGGGGCTGGCTCGACGAGCTGGTGATGCGCTTCAACGACCTGGTCTTCGCCTTTCCGGCGCTGCTTTCGGCGGTGATGATCACTGCGATCTTCGGGCCGGGCGCGATCAATGCGATCATCGCCATCGGCATCTTCAACATCCCGGTCTTTGCGCGTGTCTCCCGCGCCGGCGCCCTGTCGCTCTGGCCGCGCGAGTTCATCCTCGCCGCGCGCGCCTCGGGCAAGGGCAAGACGCTGATCACGATCGAGCACATCCTGCCCAACATCGCGAGCCTGCTGCTCGTCCAGGGCACCATCCAGTTCGCGCTCGGCATCCTGGCCGAAGCCGGCCTCTCCTATCTCGGCCTGGGCGCGCAGCCGCCGATGCCGAGCTGGGGGCGCATGCTGTTCGAGGCGCAGACGCGCATGATTGCGGCGCCGCATCTGGCGATCTTTCCCGGCCTCGCCATCGTCTTGACCGTGCTTGGGCTCAACCTGCTCGGCGACGGCCTTTCCGACACGCTCGATCCGAAACTCAGGCGGCGCACCTGATGGCGCTGCTCGAGATCGAAAACCTACGGCTGGACATCGCCGAAACGCCGATCCTGAAGGGCGTCGATCTCTCGATCGCCGCAGGCGAGACCGTCGGCCTGGTCGGAGAATCCGGCTCGGGCAAGTCTATGACGGCGCTCACCATCATGCGGCTCCTGCCGCATCTGTCGCGAACGAGCGGCCGCCTGACCTTCGACGGCGCCGACATATTGAGCGCCACCGAGGACCAGATGTGCGCGCTGCGCGGCGACGACATCGGCATGGTCTTCCAGGAGCCCATGACCGCGCTCAACCCGGTGAAGACCATCGGGCAGCAGGTGATGGAAGGCATCCGCCAGCACACCGGCGCCACCTATTTCGAGGCTTTCCAGCGGGCGCGAAAAATCCTCGACCGGGTCGGGCTGCCAGAGGCGAAATTCCCGATGTCGCGTTACCCGCACCAGCTATCGGGTGGCCAGCGGCAACGTGTCGTCATCGCCATCGCCTGCGCGTTGAAACCGAAACTGCTGATCGCCGACGAGCCAACGACCGCGCTCGACGTCGTGCTGCAGCAGCAGATCCTCGAGCTCCTGCGCGACCTCGTGCAGGAAAACCGCATGGGCCTGCTCCTGATCAGCCACGACCTGGCGGTGGTGACCGACATGGCGGACCGCGTCGTCATCATGCGGCACGGCGAGGTGATGGAGGAAGGCGAGACCGCGCGCACGCTCTCGGAGCAGCGCCATCCCTACACGCGCCAGCTGGCGCTTGCCTCGACCCACGTGCCGCAACGATCGTCGCATCGCGCACGCCTCGACGGCTCCGGACCGCTGCTGGAGGTCGAGGCTGTCACTCGCGACTATCCAGGCGCGCGAAAATCGTTGTTCCGGCGCGGCGATCCGACGCGCGCCGTCGACAATGTCTCGTTCTCGCTGAACCCTGGCCAGTCCGTCGCGCTGGTCGGCCGCTCAGGTTGCGGAAAATCGACGCTCGCCCGCATGATCCTGGGGCTGGATGCGCCGACTGCGGGCTCGATCCGCTTCACCGGCCAGACGCTTGCGGTCCGCAACGAGACCCTGATGAAGCCGCTGCGGCGCAACATGCAGGTGGTCTTCCAGGACCCCTACGGCTCGTTCAATCCGCGTCACAAGGTCGAGCGCCTGGTGGCCGAGCCGCTGCACCTGGTCGAGCCCAAGCCGAGCTCGGCCCAACGCCGCGAGCTGGTGGCGGCGGCGCTGCACGAGGTCGGGCTGACGCCGCGCGACATGGAAAAATACCCGCACGAATTCTCCGGCGGCCAGCGGCAGCGCCTCTCGATCGCGCTCGCCATCATCACGCGGCCAAAACTCGTCGTCGCGGACGAGCCGGTGTCGGCGCTCGACGTCTCGATCCGCGCACAGATTCTCGACCTGTTTGCCGATCTCAACCAGCGGCTGGGCGTGGCCTATCTCTTCATCACCCACGATCTGACCGTGGCACGCGCCATCACCGACGACGTGATGGTGATGCATGACGGCCAGATCGTCGAGCGCGGCAAGACGGCGGACGTGCTCGACAACCCGAAATCCGATGCGGCGAAAGCGCTCGTGGCGGCGGCACCGGACCTGCGCCGGGCGATCCAGAAGCGGCTGCAGGAGGCGGGTTAATTTCGGAGGGGCGGCCTCTCGCCGCCAGGCGGGCGGGATCGTGAGCCTGTCGAAGGGGCCTCCGCTACGCCGTCTTTCCAGCCGTGTCTTCCGGCCTGAGCCCAAGCATCTCGAGCGTGCGGCTGAGCAGGCGCACCTCGCTCTGCGCCAGTTGCGCGTCGGCTTTGGCGATCTCCGCCATATGCTGCGCGAGCAGCCTCCGGCGGTCCGCATCGAGCTCGCGGAAGACATCCACCGCCTGCGAGCCGCGCGTCTCGTAGCCGAAGTCGTTGAGATATTCGATCACCCGGTCGAGGCTTCTTTCGGGGATGCCGAAACCGTTGACGCAGATGCGCCGGAACGTCGCCATCTCGGCGTCGCTGGCCACGCCGTCCGCCAGGATCATCCGGAACAGAAGCAACAGCTCCGCCGAAAGCACCGGGTCGTCGGCGACCATGCGCACGCCGGGATCGCCGTCGAGCAGCGATTTGATCAGCCCTACAATTCCGCTCGCCATCGCCACTCCCTCCTGGCCCGATCTTGTGGTCGATTCCGCGCTGGTGCAAGCGCAGCTGCGATCGAAGCCGCTGTTTGCTTTAAAAACCGTTCCGGTTGCACTCGGCGAGCGAGACCATGCAGCCGAGCCGAAGCCCCTGAGCCTTCGGAGCTTCACGGCCGCCGGCTTCCGCTCTATCTTTTAACGAAGATCAGCGAGAAGCGTCTGATGTCGTCAAGCCGCGCCATCGGCCCGGAGCCTTGTCCGCCCTTCATCGTCCGGCGCGAACCGCGCCGCGAACTTGCTGGCATGGTCGTCGACGTCGTCGGCTACCGGGAAAATGGGCGAGCACTCGCCGGCCAGGTCGAGATGGCTACCCTGGTGGTGCCGTTGATCGTCAGCTTCGGCGCCCCCTTCAACATCGCGCTCGGCCGCCAACCCCTGCCCAGCGAGACTTACGGCAGCTTCACGTCCGGCCTCTTCGCCGGGCACGTCGTCATCGACTCCTCCGGCGGCGCCGAGTGCGTGCAGATCGATTTCACGCCGGCCGGCGCCTGCCGCTTTTTCGGCCTGCCGATGAACGAGCTCGCCGGCCGCATGGTCACGCTGGATGATCTCGGCGACAGAGAGGTCGCAGCGCTTCGCCAAAAGCTTTGGGACGAGCAGGACTGGGGCAAACGGCTCGATCTCGCCGAAGCCTTCGTGCTGGAGCGCCTGCGTCGAAGCGCGCCAGGCGACCCGGCAGTGCTCTGGGCGTTCGAGCAGATCGTTGCCGCGCGCGGCAATCTCAGCATCGCGCGGCTCGCCGACAGGCTGGAGTGGAGCCGCAAGCACCTCGCGAGCCGCTTCCAGACCAGGCTCGGCCTGCCGCCGAAGGCAATTGCGCGCATGATCCGTTTCCACAATGCCGTCGACACGGCGCGGACCGAGGCCGGGGCTGACTGGGCTGAGATCGCTGCAGCCTGCGGCTACGCCGACCAGGCACATCTGACGCGCGATTTCGTGGAGTTTTCGGGCACCACGCCGCAGCGGTGGCGGGTGGCCGCCTAGAGCGCATTGCGGTTGACTGGAATCGGTCAGTGCGAGGCGCCCCCCCTCTGTCCTGCCGGACATCTCCCCCTCCTGGGGGGAGATTGGCTCTCATCTCGACTTTCGCAAATCGCCGACGTCGCAAACTGGCGAAATCGTAGCGGCCGTCCGATCTCCCCCCTTGAGGGGGAGATGTCCGGCAGGACAGAGGGGGGCAACGTAGAGCGCCGCGTCCGCCACAAAGCAGAACGCTCTAAAGCATCTCCTTGTCCCAAAACCGGGGACCACTTTTGGGAGACATGCTGTAGCTTCCCGGTTTGCTCGCAGGTTACATTTCTTCAAGACCCACGCAGCTTGACCCTGTTTGATTGCGGCATCGCATGAACAGGAGAGCAGCAATGTCCGAAGCACCGCGCATCTATCCGACCTTCCGCTATCGCGATGCGGCAAAGATGATCGACTGGCTCGAGAAAGCCTTCGGCTTCAAGGCGCACGCCCGCTACATGGACGGCGACAAGGTCGCCCACGCCCAGATCAGCTTCGGCGCGTCGATGATCATGCTCGGCTCGGTGCGCGACGACGAGTACGGCCGCATGGTCGGAGGCCCCGGCAACAATGGCGGCAAGTCGATCTACGTCGCTGTCGAAGATGCCGACGTGGCGTACGAGCGAGCGAAGAAAGCCGGCGCCAAAATCTTGGAGCAACCGGCCGACCGTGACTACGGCAGCCGCGAGTTCATCTGCGCCGATCCGGAAGGCAATATCTGGTCCTTCGGCACCTACTGGCCGAAGCCGACCGACAAGCCGTGAGCTCTTGGACTACGAGCGCCGGCGCGCTTCTCCAGGCCGCATCGCATCGTTTTTCCTATCGCGCGGCCGCAAAGATCGCATCGCAGTCGAGGTGACGTTCCAATTGCTCGGCAATCCCATCGAGCGCAGCTTCCACTTTTGCACGATGGCTCTGCGCGGACGCCGTCGCGCCGAGGCTCTCGAGGAACTTCGCCCGGAACGCATCGGCGCCGAAAAAGCCGTGCAGATAGGTGCCGAGCACCTTGCCGTCCGCCGACGTCGCGCCGTCCGCGACATCGTTGATGGTGGCGACCGGACGCGCCGTGTCCGGCCCGCTCGTGCGCCCGATGTGGATCTCGTATCCCTCGAGCGGCAGGTCGAAGGCGAGCGCGCGCGCCGCGACGTTGCGCACCACCTTCTCCGGTTCCATGACGGTCTCGACGTCGAGCAGACCGAGGCCTTCCGCCTCGCGAACGCTGCCCTCGACGCCGTCCGGGTCCCGCACGCCGCGGCCCAGCATCTGGTAGCCGCCGCAGAGGCCGACGACAAAGCCGCCGCGCGCGCGATGCGCGGCGAGATCCCGGTCCCAGCCGTTTTCGCGGAACCAGAGCAGGTCGCCGATGGTCGATTTCGATCCGGGGATCACGATCAGCGCCGCATCGCCCGGGATGCGCTCGCCCGGGCGCACGAACACGACCTCGACACCCGGCTCGGCCTTGAGCGGATCGAGGTCGTCGAAATTGGCGATGCGTGAAAGCATGGGCACCGCGACCTTGAGCTTGCCTGTCGGGCCGCCCGCCTCGCGATCGAGCACGACGGAATCCTCGGCCGGCAGCAGCGCGGTCTCCTTCAGCCAGGGCACGACACCGAAGGAACGCCAGCCCGTGAACCGCGTGATGGCCGAAAGCCCGTCATCGAACAGGGTCGGGTCGCCGCGGAACTTGTTGATCAGATAGCCGACGATCATGCGCCGGTCTTCTTCCGGCAGCACGAGATGCGTGCCGGCGATCGATGCGATCACCCCACCGCGGTCGATGTCGCCGATGAGCACGACGGGCACGCCGGCGCGCGTGGCAAAACCCATGTTGGCGATGTCGCGCGCCCGCAGGTTGATTTCCGCCGGCGAGCCCGCGCCCTCGACCAGGACGAGGTCGGCGCCCTGCCCCACCCTGCCCCAGGAATCCATCACTGCGCCGGCGAGCTTCTCCTTCATCGTCTGGTAGTCGCGGGCGCGCGCCTCGCCGAAGACCTTGCCCTGCACGATCACCTGCGAGCCGATGTCGGTCTGGGGTTTCAGCAGCACCGGATTCATGTGGACTGTCGCCGGCACGCCGCACGCCAGGGCCTGCAGCCATTGCCCGCGTCCGATCTCGCCGCCCCGGGCCTCGCCGGGAATCTCGGCGACGGCGGCATTGTTCGACATGTTCTGCGGCTTGAACGGCCGCACCTCCATGCCGCGGCGCCGCGCGGCACGGCAGAGGCCGGCGACCAGCACCGTCTTGCCGACGTCCGAGCCGGTGCCCTGGAACATGATGGCGCGGGTCAAGCCGATGCACCCGCTTTGCCGGTGACGGTCGACTTCTCGGCGAGCGGCCCGCCGCGCCAGAGATAGAGCGCCAGCAACGGCTCGGCGGCCGTGCGCATCGCATGATTGACCCTCGACGGGTGGTGGATGACCTCCCCCGCGGCGCGCGGCAGGAACGCCCCCTCGCCCTTGCGCCATTCGGCATGGCCGGCAAGCGGCACATAAAGCTCTTCGGCGACATGGTGGTGGTCCGGATATTCGATGCCCGGACCCAGGATCAGGAAACCGCCGGCGACCTCCCGGTTCTCGAAATGGCCGCGCGTGCCGAACAGCTCCATCCAGCCATAATTGTCGATGAAACGCCGGCCGAAATCGGCGGTCGTGTAGGTCTGGCCCCAGCGCAATGAATTGCGATGCCGGCTCAATGAGCCGACCAGCCCATGCTCGCGGTCGCCCGCGACTGCGGCCAGGCGGTCAAGATGACCGAGGCACGGCAGGCTTTTGGCGTCGACCAGCCGCGCGGGCATGGCCCAGTCGATCGCGGCGGCGAAACCGGCGGCATCCGGCCGGCTGTCGACATAGGCGCGAAACGCCGCGAGCAGTTCGTCGAAATTTGTCGGCACGGCCGATCTCGTCTAGAGCGAATCCAGGAAAAGCGGAAACCGGTTTTCCGTCCGGATTTGCGCAAAAAACAAAGACTTAGAGCATTTTCGCGATTCTGTGAATCGTGAAAATGCTCTAGTGTTTTTCGCACAGCCGTTCCGCGGGTCATCGGGTTCCCGCTAAGGCGGCAAAGGTCTAAATTGTATTGGACGGAAAAGCCACGCTTGGGAGGCGGTATGGACGCTCTGGCCGATCCGCTGGCGTCGCAGTTCGAGCTGAACGACGACCAGCGTGCGATCCAGGAAATGGCGGAGAGTTTTGCGGCGGAGCGCGTGGCCCCCTACGCGCTCGAATGGGATCGCGAGAAGCACTTTCCGGGCGACGTGATCCGCGCGACCGGTCCGCTCGGCTTCGGCGGCATCTACATCAAGGACGATGTCGGTGGCTCCGGCCTCGGCCGGCTCGATGCAGTGCTGATCTTCGAGGCGCTGTCGAAGGCATGCCCGGCCTTCTCCTCCTTCATCTCCATCCACAACATGGCCGGGTGGATGATCGACACCTTCGGCAGCGACGAGCAGCGGCAGCGATTCCTGCCGCAGCTGACCTCGATGGAGCTGCTGGCGAGCTATTGCCTGACCGAGCCGGGTTCCGGCTCGGATGCGGCTGCGCTGAAGACGCGCGCGGTACGCTCGGGCGGCAATGGCAGCGACTATGTCGTCAACGGCGCCAAGCAGTTCATCTCCGGCGCCGGCGACAACGACCTCTATGTCACCATGGTGCGCACCGGCGACAACGGGCCAAAGGGCATCTCGACGCTGGTGGTGCCGAAGGATGCGCCGGGCCTTTCCTTCGGCAAGGTCGAGCACAAGATGGGCTGGCACATGCAATCGACCCGCCAGGTCATCTTCGAGGATTGCAAGGTGCCGGCCGAAAACCTGCTTTCCGGCGAGGGCGCGGGTTTCAGGATCGCCATGGCCGGCCTCGATGGCGGCCGGCTCAACATCGCTGCCTGCTCGGTCGGCGGCGCGCAGTCGGCTCTCGACAAGGCGCTGGCCTATGCCGGCGAGCGCTCCGCCTTCGGCCAGAAGATCAATCAGTTCCAGGCGCTGCAGTTCAAGCTCGCCGACATGGAGACCGAGTTGCAGGCGGCCCGCATCATGCTCTATGCCGCCGCCTCCAAGCTCGACCGCAAGGCGCACGATGCCTCGAAATGGTCGGCGATGGCGAAGCGTTTCGTCACCGACACCGGCTTCCAGGTCGCCAATGATGCGCTGCAGGTTTTCGGCGGTTACGGCTACCTGCACGAATACGGCGTCGAGAAGCTGGTGCGCGATTTGCGCGTCCACCAGATCCTCGAAGGCACCAACGAGATCATGCGGGTGATCATCGCTCGCAGCCTGATCGGAAAATAGGGCCGTAGGGGAGTAGGGCAGTAAGGCAGTAGGGGAGGAAGAATTCTGACGGTGGAACGCCAGCGCGCCCGGCCACCTGCCGTCTCTACCCCTATTGCCCTACTGCCTTACTGCCCTACTGCCCTTACTCCCTATCCGTTTGCACAAGGAGTACGGACCAATGACCACCGTCGCCTTCATCGGCCTGGGCAACATGGGCAACCCCATGGCGGCGAATCTGGTGAAGGCCGGGCATGCCGTGCACGGCTTCGACCTCGTCCCCGACAATCTGAAGGTCGCCAAGGACAGTGGCGTGGTCGTGATGGCGAATGCCGGCGCGGCGGTGAAGGAGGCGGACGTCATCGTCACGATGCTGCCGGCCGGCAAGCATGTGCTCTCCGTCTATGAAGACATCGCCCCGCAGGCGAAGCAGGGCGCGCTGCTGATCGATTCTTCCACCATCGACGTGGAATCGGCCCGCAAGGCGCATGCCATCGCCGGCAGGCACGGCCTTTTGTCGATCGACGCGCCGGTCTCCGGCGGCACCGGCGGCGCAACGGCCGGCACGCTCACCTTCATGGCAGGCGGCAGCAAGGAAGCCTTCGCCAAAGCCGAGCCGGTGCTGAAACCCATGGCAGGCCGCATCGTGCACTGCGGCGATGCGGGTGCGGGCCAGGCCGCCAAGATCTGCAACAACATGATCCTCGGCATTTCGATGATCGCCGCCGGCGAGGCCTTTGTCCTTGCCGAGAAGCTCGGCCTTTCGCACCAGGCGCTGTTCGACGTTGCCTCCACCTCGTCCGGCCAGTGCTGGTCGATCAACACATATTGCCCTGTGCCTGGCCCCGTTCCGACGTCGCCGGCCAACCGCGACTACAAGCCGGGCTTTGCCGCGGCGCTGATGCTGAAAGACCTGAAGCTCAGCCAGGAGGCGGCCCAGGCTGCCGGCGCGGTCACGCCGCTCGGCGCAGAAGCCACGCAGCTCTACGCATTGTTCAATGCCATGGGCCACGGCGGCACGGATTTCTCCGGCATCATCAAATTCCTGCGCGGCGAGCTCTCCTGACGCCGTTGAAAATAGCTGGAATGGGTCAGCGCGAGGCGCCCCCGCTCTGTCCTGCCGGACATCTCCCCCACAGGTGGGGAGATTGGCTGTCACCAGGACTTTCGCCAATCGCCAACATTGCAATTTGGCGAAAGCAGAGCGGCCGTCTGCTCTCCCCCCTTGTGGGGGAGATGTCCGGCAGGACAGAGCGGGGCGCCTCACGCCAACCGATCCAGTCATCCCCACGCGCGTTCTTGGGCCGCAAACGTCACCGGTTAACGCCGAAAACCGGCGGATTCATCTTTGCTTAGCTTCTCGATAACCGGCCAGTAACGATGTCCGTTTATACCGGATTGCGAGGCGGCCAGTCAGCGCCGCCGCCGCTCCGGATCAGGTCTCGCGTACCGGAGCAGAGTTTGAGTAAACTGTAAGCGTACGTGCCTTGCGTCACACTGGCAGAGCCGCGTTCCCTCGGGAGCGCGGCTTTGGCCATTTAGAGCAAGTCTCCCAAAACCGGCCCCGGTTTTGGGACCAAGACATGCTTTGGCGCCCGCCGGGGCGTAAGACGCGCGCCCTCTTAGAGGAAGTGCTGCCAGACCGTCTTGAAGTCCATGTATTTCTCGATCGCATGGACCGAGCGGTCGCGGCCGAAACCGGACTGCTTGAACCCGCCGAACGGCGTCGAGATGTTCGACAGATCGTAGGCGTTGATCCAAAAGGTGCCGGCCTGGACGGAACGTGACAGTCGGTGCGCGCGCGTCATGTCATTGGTAAACACAGCGGCCGCGAGGCCGTAGATCGTGTCGTTGGCGATACGCTCGGCTTCCGCTTCATGGCTGAACGGGATGACGGTGAGCACCGGCCCGAAGATCTCGTCGCGTGCGATCGCCATGCCATTGCTGGCATTCGCGAAAATCGTCGGCTCGACATAGAAGCCGCCCGTGTCGGCGAGCGCCCTGTTGCCGCCGAGCCTGAGCGAAGCGCCCTCCTCCCGGCCGCGGGCGATGTAGCGCATCACCTTGTCGAGATGCTTTTCTTCGATCAGCGCGCCGATCTGGGTGCCGGGGTCGAGCGGGTGGTCCTGCCGGATGGTCTTCGCCACGGAGGCGATGCGTTCGATCAGCTCGTCTTGCACCTTCGCTGCGGCCACGATGCGCGACGGCGCGTGGCAGGTCTCGCCGGAATTGTAGAACATGCCCCAGGCGATCGCGCTCGCGGCCGCGCCGAGATCGGCATCGTCGAGCACGATGACCGGCGATTTGCCGCCGAGCTCGAGCGCCACCCGCTTCAGGTTGGATTCGGCGGCCGCCGCCATGATGCGCTTGCCCGTTGCGGTCGAGCCGGTGAAGGCGAGCATCGCCACGTCGTTGTGCGCGGCGAGCGCTGCGCCCGCGTCATGGCCGTAACCCGGCACGACATTGAAGACGCCCTCCGGCAGTCCGGCTTCGATCGCCAGCTCCGCCAGGCGCAATGCACCGAGCGGCGTCAGCTCGGACGGTTTCAGCACGATCGAATTGCCGGCCGCGATCGCCGGCCCGACCTTCCACGCGTCGATGATGAGCGGATAGTTCCAGGGCGTTATCGCACCGATCACGCCGAGCGGCTCCTTCAGCACGATGGCGCGGTCGTCGGGACCAGTCGGCATCACCTCGTCATTCAGCTTGTCGATCATCTCGGCATAGAATTGCAGCGTGTTGGCGCAGGAGCGCGTGTCGACGTTGAGCGTGTCGGAGATGGGCTTGCCGGCGTCGATCGTCTCGAGCAGCGCCAGCTCTTCGGCATGCTCGCGCACCAGGGCTGCCCAGCGCAGCATGATCGCCTTGCGGTCGGCAGGCAGCTTGTCGCGCCAGCGGCGATCGTCGAAGGCCCGGCGCGCCGAGGCGACGGCAAGGTCGATGTCCCCGGCGGTGCCGCGCGCGGCCTCATAACCGACCCGGCCGTCCATCGGACGCACGCGCTCGAAGCGGCCGCCGTCGACCGCATCGCCGAACTTCCCGTCGATGAAGATGCCGGTCCTCGGCTTCGCCCGCTCGAGCTGCGACTGCCAATATTCGCGCGTGTAGGTCTTGGTCATGACGTCCTCGGGATCGCCGCAGAAAGCCGAATGCTTACAGCCTGCCTCCCGAAAGTGCCCACGGTTTCGGGATAAGGGCATGCGCAAAATCAACAGCCTGAAGCGTGTCGCGTGAATCCTCTTTCACGCGACACGCTTTAGCGTCGCAACCATGACAATGTTGTCGTCGGCGCGACCACAGCCGGATAAATTCACCCGATCCAGCCTTCAAAATCACCCAGAAAAAGTTCCGCCGCCGCGATGCAGGAGCAAGGGCGGCGGAGTATGGGTTCTCGCGAGTAACACCTGAGTCTCAATCTGGAGGACTGATCACATGAAAAAGCTTGTTGCAGCCGCTTTCGCCGCGGCCGCCCTCTTCTCGAGCATCCCGGCCAAGGCCGACGCGATCGACATGTCCACCATCACCTGCGCCCAGCTCTTGCAGATGAAGCAGGACGAGATCTCCTTCGTGCTCACCTGGGTTGCGGGCTATCTGGCCGGCACTGAGGAAGAGACCTCGATGGATCCGGAAGCGCTCGGCGCGCATGTGACAGCGACCGTCACCTATTGCGGCCAGAATGGCGAGATGAGCGTGCTCAACGCCGCCAAGGAAAGCGCTCCGAAAGGCTGATGCTTCCGAATTGGAAACGGGGCGCCCGCTCAACGGGCGCCCCGTTTCTATTCGTGCGGCTTCGCTTCAGCAGCGCCGGATCGTTCGCCAAAAGCTTCCAGAAATTGTTGATCCACTCGACCTTCCGCGTCGCCATGATGTCGTCGTAGACGGCGCGGACGGCGTCGTTCGCATCCTCGTATTCGATCAGCGGAACCAACGGTTTTCCGGTCATCGTCTTCTCCGGCTGTGGGTCCGGGCAGACACCGCCCGCACCGCTATTTCTTGGCGAGGTCGGCCGCCGCGAAGTCGAGCGCCTTCAGGATGCGCTCGATAGCCATATCGATCGTGTCGCGTGTCCAGATCAGCGGCGGCGACATGATCATCGTGTCGCCGGTGGCGCGGATCATGATGCCATTCGCCACCGCGTGGTCGCGCACGGTGATTGCCGCGCTGCCGGCAGGCATGAAGCGTTCGCGCGTGTCCTTGCGCTTGACGATCTCGATCGCGCCCATCAGCCCGATCGCGCGCACCTCACCGACCAGCGGATGGCCGGCAATGCGCTCCTGCAGCGCCTGGGCGAGGTAGGGCCCGGTGTCGTCGCGGACGCGCTCGATCAGCCCCTCGCGCTCGATGATCTCGAGGTTCTTCAGCGCCACCGCGCAGGCCACCGGATGACCCGAATAGGTGTAGCCGTGGAAGAACTCGCCGCCCTTCTCAACGATCGCAGAGGCAATACGGTCGCCGACCAGCAGCGCCGAAAGCGGCTGGTAGCCCGAGGTCAGCGCCTTGGCCGTAGTGATCGTGTCCGGCTCCAGCCCGAAGGTTTGCGCCGCGAACCAGTTGCCGGTGCGGCCATAGCCGGTGATCACCTCGTCGAGCATCAAGAGCACATCGTGCTTGCGGCAGATGCGCTGGATCTCCGGCCAATAGCTCGCCGGCGGGATGCGCACGCCGCCCGCCCCCATGATCGGCTCGCCGATGAAGGCGGCGACATTGTCGGGCCCTGCTTCGACAATGGCATCCTCGACCGCCTTCGCCGCACGCAGGCCGAACTCGTGATCGCTCTCGCCCTGCATGCCGAACTGGTAGGAATAGGGCGGCATGACGTGCACGATGTTCGGGACCGCCCCGCCGAGCTGGTCGTGCATGCCGGTCATGCCGCCGAGCGAGGCGCCGGCGATGGTCGAGCCGTGATAGGCGCTCTGGCGGGAGATGATGCGGTTCTTCTTCGGCTTGCCTTCGAGCGCCCAATAGTGGCGCACGAGCCGCAACGCCGTGTCGTTCGATTCCGAGCCCGAGGACCCGAAGAACACCTGGTTGATGTTTTTCGGCGCGATCTCGGCGAGCTTCTGCGCAAGCAGGGCTGGCGTCGGCGTCGTGCAGCGGAAGAAGGAGTTATAGTAGGGCAATTCCTTCATCTGCTCGTAGGCGGCCTTGGCGAGCTCCTCGCGGCCATAGCCGACGGCCACGCACCAGAGCCCGGCCATGCCGTCGAGAATCTCGTTGCCTTCGGAATCGTAGATGAACGGTCCGTCGGCGCGGGTAATGACGCGCGTGCCGGCCGCGCGCAGGTCGCGGTGGTCGGTGAACGGATGGAGATGGTGCGCGGCGTCGATCGTCTGAAGCTGCTTCAGCGAATAGTTCTGGTAGGTCATCTGGTTTGCTCCTGTCGAATCTATCCGGCCGGGGCCGGGGCGGATTCAGGCGGAGCGCGGCGGCGAATAACCGATGCGGGCGCAAAGACGCAGCAACTCGGCATGGCGCGTGCGCGTCGACGGTGTCGATGCAATCGCCCGAAACGAGTATGCGCCGCGGATCGTCATGGCCGGAGTGTAGCCGAGCCGAGCGCGGCGGTTCAAGCGCCACCCTGTCGGCGCCGCTCGCGCCACCAGCGCCGAGCGGAGCGAGGCGTTCAAGCACCCGCGCGTCGGCGATGTTCGCGCCACAGGCGCCGAGCGGAGCGAGGCGTTCAAGCACCCGCGCGTCGGCGATGTTCGCGCCACAGCGCGAACGCCACCAGCCCGAAGCTCAGCGTTGCCAGCATGACCGGAAGCCCGAGCGGCCCGGCGGCCTCGATCGCGAAGCCGGCGCCCGGCGGTCCGACGATGCCGCCGACGCCCCACATCAAGGCGAAGGCCGCGTTGCCGGCCACCAGCGCGCCGCCCTTGAAGCGGGTGCCGAGCTCGACCAGCGCCATGGTGTAGACGCCGTAGCCCACGCCGCCCATGATCACCAGCAGTGGCCAGATCGCCGGCGACAGGATGGCGATCGGCATCAGCAGCGCGCAGATCGCGGTCATGCTCGCGCAGGCGATGATCATGGCGCGGCCGCCAAACCGCTCGGCCGCGAGCCCAAGCGGGATTTGCAGGAAGATGTTGCCTATCGACAGCGCGGTCACCAGGGCCGCAAGTGCTGCTTCGGCGAGGCCATAGGCGGCGCCGAAGACCGGCATCAGCGCATAGGTGCTTTGCTGTGTTGCGGCCGCCAGGCCGACGGCCGTCAGCAGCGCCGGCGCCAGGCCCGCGAACCAGATCAGCCCGCCGGTCTTTTCGCCCTCCTGCTGCTCGAAGCCGGCGAGCCGCCGCGACACCAGGGCGAGGATCACGGCGCAGGCGACGAAACCCGTGACGCCGACCAGGAACGGCGCCAGGCCCTGCGTGCCGACAAGCGCCAGCGCCAGCGGGCCGACCGCATAGCCGCCGCCCATCACCGCATTGAAGACACCCATGATCCGGCCGCGCCGCGACGGCGGAGCAAGCGCCAGTGCCCAGACCTCGCCAAGGATGTAGAGCGGGTTGATGACGAAGCCGATCATGAAGCGCAGCAGGTACCAGGCGACCCAGTTCTGCAGCGAGCCGATCAGCAGGAAGCACAATCCTGCCGCGAGCGCGCAGCCGACGGCCAGCCCCCTCGCCCCGACGAGCCGCACCGCGACCGGCACCAGCGACGCCGACACCACCAGTCCGAGCGGCATCATGGCAGCCGAGAGCCCGATCAGGGCGGGCGACATGCCTTGCCGCTGCATCAGAATGGTGAAAAGCGGGTAGGACAGGCCCTGCGCCGCGCCGAACATGGTCAGCGCCGCGGTCACGCCGGCCAGCGCGGCCCACGGCACGCGGGCCGGCTCGTCGATCGTCTGGCGCATGCGCAGCTTCCCCAGCAGATGTCATGCGGGATAGAGCAAATTCGGGAAAAGTGGAAACCGGTTTTCGGTCCGGATACCGGCGGGGAAACCCGCCGTCTTGGTGGAAAACGATGCTGCCGGGCGCGGAGCCCCTTGCGCCGCGTCTGCTTGCCGGAGCGGCGGCTTGGCGCCATTTCAGTCGAACGAAGCAGGAGGTTGTTCAATGCCGCTCGAACTCATCAACCCGGATGACCTGCCAACGCCCGAAATGTACACGCAAATTGTCGTCGCGACGGGATCCAGGCTGGTGTTCGTCTCAGGTCAGCAGCCCGAAGACGTCCACGGCAAGCTCGTCGGGCATGGTGATTTTGCGGCGCAGGCGCGCCTGGCATTCGCCAATCTCGGCCGGGCGCTCCGTGCGGCCGGTGCTCGGCCAGAGCAGGTTTGCAAGATCACGATCTACATCGTCGACTACAAGCGCGATGAGCACGTTCCGATCATCGAAGCGGCGCAGGTTTCGCTGTTTGGGGATCACAAGCCGGCGAATGTGGTGGTCGGGGTGGCGATCATGTCGCCGGGCTACCTCATAGAGGTCGACGCCATAGCGGTCATTTGACGAGGCCGTCAGGAGCTGCGGCTGCCTCCTGAACGTGTGCGCGGTTTCGGGATAAAGACATGCGCGGCCCACGACCTTATCGCGCGGCCGTCCGATCTCCCCCTGGTGGGCAGGGCAATCGCATATGGCGGATTGAAGCGAAGCACCCCCACTCCGTCACGCTTCGCGTGCCACCTCTCCCCCTGCCCGGGGGAGAGGAATGGCGCCAAGCTTGCGGCCGTTCTTCCTCTCCCCCGTCGATCGGGGGAGAGGTGGCGCCG
>Ga0164290_1002032_pt1 | contig 18278 bp, 17 predicted proteins | sample Micstemetagenome_FD_108782 | JGI IMG/M metagenome (GOLD analysis project Ga0164290, IMG submission 108782) | Contaminated culture microbial community from soil near Moab, Utah, USA - Microcoleus steenstrupii SON62 (Illumina Assembly) | ecosystem: Environmental > Terrestrial > Soil > Soil crust... | reverse complement strand
TGACGCGAAAGCGATCGCGACGACGTTGATATTTACGCGTCATCTCCGCTGACGCATGGCCGAGCTGTTTCTGGACGTAGCGTTCGTCGACCTCAGCCGAGGAGGCAAGGCCGGCGCGCAGCGAGTGGCCGGCAAACAAGCCTTTCCGTTCGGCTTCCGGCAGGTCGCCGCGCACGCCGGCGGCCAGGGCGGCGCGCTTGACCAGCCGGGCCACCTCCTGGTCGTGGAGCCGTTCAGCGCCGATTTTTTTGCCTTGCCCGGAAACGCGGCGGAAGAGCGGGCCATGGGCGATGCGGCCGAGCGTCAGCCAGGTCTGCAGCGCCACCACCGGGCAGGTTGCGTCGGCTGAGCCGCGGCCGATCTCGACCTCGCGCCATCCGGTCTTGCCGCGCAACGTCACCAGCATGCCCTTGTCGAGGATTTCCACCCAGCCGCAAGACTCCTCGGTCTGGTCGCGGCCGACATCGAGGCCGACGATTTCCGACCTACGCAGGCCTCCGGCAAAGCCCAGCAACAGCATGGCGCGATCGCGCAGCCCACGCAGAGTTCCCCTGTCGAGCGTCTCCACCATCGCAATCAGATTCTCCGGCAGAATCGCTTCTTTCTGGCGGGGCGGGGCGGCGTGGCGGTTGCGGATGCCGGCCATGACGGTGGCGATGTGACGGTCCTTGCGGTCGAGCGGCTGGCCGCGCTGCGAAAAATTCCAGGCCAAGGAGGAGAGGCGCCGCTCGATCGTCGCCACCGATTTCTTGTCGCCGGAGGCCGCGCCTGTTGCACTGCCGGAGGCCAGCGCCGTGATGTAGAGTCCGACCACCTGCGGATCGGGCGAGGTGAGCGAAAACCCCTGGCGGCGGCACCAGCTGGCAAAATGTTTCCAGTCTGACGCATAGGCGCGCCGTGTGTTGGCCGAGCTCGCCGCCTCGACATAGTCGCGCGCCCGGCCGGCCAGGGTATGGAGATGGCCGGGCAGATGCGTTTGCGGCTGGTCGGTGACCGGAAGGGCAGGGGAGGGGGCTTCGTCCGGATTCTGGTTCTGTCGGCCCATCGCCATGACCATATCGACGATATCGGGCATGTCGTCGGCGATCGGGGTCGCGCGAGCGGTCGTGACCGCCGGGGCCGCGGCTGCGTGTTCGTCGACGGCCGGTGCCGTATCCGGGGGTCGCGCGGAGCGGTGCCGGGTCCGCTTTTCGGGCTTTTGATCGACGACAGAGGCCATTTTGCAGGGGTCTCACAGAATGAACGATAAGGCAACATTATCAGTCGTTTTATCTGTACGATAGGCGCGGCGCTTTTTGTCTATTTTTGTTGCTAAATGCGCCGCCGTGATTCATCGTGTTTTCGATGATTCTGCGTCCGAACTCCTCGCGGCTTGGCCACGGCACCCTTGCCGGCGCCGCTTTGGCCGCGCCGATGGCAGCGGTGCCGGCCTGGCTGCGCAGGGCCGTTCCCGACGCGCAAAGCCTTGCCGGGAAAGGCGTAGGGCCAAATGCCCTTGAGGATATCGGGATCGCCGCCGGCGCCGCCATTGGCGCGCTCGATGCGGTGATCCGGCGGCAGGAAAAATGGGCCGGCGCCTGGCGGCAGCGACTGGCGCTTTCGGCCGCCGCGGTAACGGCAAAGCAGGCTGGCCGCGTCGAGGATGAAGCGGCATTGCGCGATACGTTTGTCCTCGCCCGGCCGGGCGATATTTTGTCAGGGTCTACGACCCTCGGCCCCGCCGGTCGTTTGCTGCTCGCCTGGCGCCGGCTGGCGGTGCGGCCCGCCGAGGATCTATTGACCGAGAAAAGCCTTGGCGCGGCGTTGGAAGAGTTCGGCTACGCCCCCGACGACGAGATGGTCGGCGGTCTGGCAGACGAGCTTCGGCGGCTTTCTGGCAGCGCCGGAATGGTCGGCATGGTCACCGGTGCCTTCATGGCCGCCGAGCGTTACGGTTTTGGGCGCGCCGGCGGAGCCTGGTTCGCCGACACGCTGCTGGCGCAGCGGCTTGGCTGGGCCCATGCGGTGCCGTTGCTGGGCGCGGAGGGAACTTTGGCCGTGGGTTCTGTTCGGACACGTCGATCGGCAACTCCGGTGATGGGCATCGAGATAGAATCCGACCGGGCGAAAAATCTGCTGGCGGCACAGGCGCGCGCCGCGTTGCGCGCCATCGATCTGTTTACGGTACTCGAGCGCCGTGCGGAAAAACTGCTTGCCGTCGCGCCAAAGCTCAGGGCCAAGGGAGCGGACGCCGTCGTCGACCATTTGCTGAACGAAGATGCGCTCGTGGCCTCGCGCGGGGAGCAAAAGAACGGTATGAGCGACCGCGGAATGCGGCGCTTGTTCGACCGGCTGGTTGAATTCGGCGCTGTGCGCGAACTGTCAGGCCGGCCGACCTTTCGAATCTACGGCCTGTGACGACGATGGCGGAGGCTGCGCGCAAACGACGGGGCAGGGCGGACGAAGATGCGCTGTTCGATCGAGAGTTGGATCATCTGCCGCCGGAGGCGCGCTGGCGCGAATGGATGCATCGGATCGAGGCGACGATCTTTGCCGCCAGCGAACCGGTCGGCCGCGAGACGCTGGCGAAGATTGTCGGCAAGAGCTGCAGCATCGATCTTTTGATCGACGATATTCGCGAAGAGCTGCGCGGGCGGCCCTATGATCTGGTCGCGGTCGCCGGCGGCTGGAAACATTTGACCCGACCAGCCTATGCCGACGCCATCCGCTTTGCATTTGGCACGGCCGTCGGCGGCAACGCGCGTACCGGAGACCTACCGCAGTCCGAAGTGCTGGTGCTGATGTGCATTGCCTATTTCCAGCCGATCACCCGTGCCGAGCTGTCTTCCTTTTTTGGCAAGGAGATCAGCCGCGACCTGATCGGCCACCTGCGCGGCGCCGGCCTCATCGCCTCCGGTCCGCGCAGCCCGACGTCGGGCGCGCCCTACACTTATGTCACGACGAAAGAGTTCCTGCTTGAATTCGGGCTCGACACGTTGCGCGATCTGCCGGATTTTGAGGCGCTCGAGGACGCCGGTCTGTTATCGAAAGAGAAGCTACTAGCCGGGGATATTCCCGTAAGATTGGTGGGCAGCGAAGAGGCCACCGATGAGGAAGAACCAGAGGCCGCGGTCGTCGAGGATCAGGCCTCTTGAACGTGGCATTGGCGCGCTGCGTATTAACAGATATCGGGCACGTCACAGCCATGATGACTGATCGTGCGGCAGCCGGTGATCGGGATCGTGGACGGTAATGTTGTCGCCTTCGACAAGGTTAGCTGGAAAGATCACCAGATTGGTTCCGCCGGCGTGACGCAGGGAGGGGAACAGGATGCCGCGCAGCCCTGCGGTAATCACAAGGTCCGCCAGCTTCCATGATGGCGGGATTTTCTTGTCAATGCGGGCGATCTGGCGCCAGGCGCAATCCCATTCCTTCCAGGCGTTGTCCCAGATGTCCGGGTCGAACCCCCGCGAAAGGTCGGCCACTTCGGCGAGTGTGATCTTGTAAGCCGCAAGAGTGGCGGGTGGAGTAATGCTGGCGCCCTGTTGGTACTGCTCGAGCGCGGTCTGGGCCGACAAGGAAAGATAAAGCGCTTCGACACCTGGCCGATTGAAACGGCCGCCGTCGATCGCCGCTCCCGCGCCACTGGTCGGCAGGAAAGCCCATCTGGGCGTGAGATAGCGATGGAAGACCTCGTCGGGGCCGACGCGGGTAATCTTCACCCGCGCGCCCCGTTTTCAAGATCCCGGATGAAGGCGAGGACTGCCTCGACCTGGCCGTCGGCGACGAGCTCGGCCGCCGTGCGGTGGCCATAGTCGGCGATCGGTTCGTTGCGATACCAATAGATGGCCTTATCGACCTCACCAGTGAGTTCCGTGGCGGCCGAGATTACCTTGACCATCTCGCGCATCCGGCCCTGAAGCCGTTCCGATGCAGGGTTTCGCAGCGTATTGCGATGAACACCGGTTAGTTGCGCAAGGTTCGCAACCTTCACGCCCAGCGCCTGCGACAGGCGCTTCGGCGAGATGTAAGGCGTGCGCGGCTCCTGCAGGCTATCGACAAAGCCTGAGATTGCCGTGGAATGGGCGACCTGTGCATGGGTCATAACAAAAACTCCGATCCCTCAAGCACACAATATATGCACATTGTTCCGCATAGCAAGTGAACACAGGGCCCAAGCCACCAGCCGAGCGCGTCCGCATTCATACCTTTCAGCCGGCGGCAGCTTCGCGCCCCCATCTCAGCCGTTCAGACAAATTTTGTCTTTGCCCGAAAGCCGACGTCGGTGCCGCGATCGATAAGCGACCGCTTTGGTGTCGGAAGCTGACGGTTCGCCGCTCCTAGGGGGTCGTTTGCGGGAGGGGGCGGAATCCTACGCTAAGCCGAGAACACGCTTTCCGTAACTCCTGAGTTCGCCCTGGGGGCCGACATAGCGATAAAGGGTGACGCGCTCGATCCCGAGTTCCTTACAGAGATCGGAGACGGATGTATCGCGTTGCGCCATGGCGGCCTGAGCGAGGCGCACCTGCGCCTTGGAGAGCGCGAATTTTCTGCCTCCTTTACGGCCGCGCGCCCTGGCCGCTGCGAGTCCGGCCATGGTGCGCTCGCGGATCAGGTCTCGCTCAAATTCGGCCAAGGTTGCGAAGATGCCGAAGACCATACGGCCGGATGCGGTCGTAGTGTCGATTTCGGCGCCCTTTCCGGTCAGCACCCGCAGGCCGATCTTCTGGTCTGATAGACCCTTTACGGTGTTGACGAGATGGGCAAGCGACCGCCCGAGGCGATCGAGCTTCCAGACCACCAGTACATCGCCGACACGTAACGCTTTGAGGCATGCGGTCAGTCCGGGACGATCGTCGCGGCTGCCTGAAGCGCGATCCTCATAGATATTGTCCTGTTCGACGCCTGCGGCACGCAGAGCATCGTGCTGCAGGTCAAGGGACTGGGAACCATCGGCCTTCGAGATACGGGCGTATCCAATCAGCATGTTTCTTAAACGGCGGTTTGAGGCAGCGCAGTAGCCGGGGTTGGACTGTACGCTGGAAATGTATCTCAACCAGCTTCATAAACAAAGCATCTTGAACATCATTTGATTTTGAAAAAGGAACATGGATGCCGCGTCGTGTCACTTTAACCGATCGGCAGAAGGACGCGCTGTTGCGCCTGCCGACTTCGCAGGCGGATTTGCTCAAGCACTACACGCTGAGCGACGAGGATCTCGGGCATATCAGGCAGCGCCGCCGCCCGCACAACAGGTTTGGCTTTGCCCTGCAATTATGTGTTCTCCGTTATCCTGGGCGAGTGCTGGCCCCGGGTGAGCTGATTCCGGCGGAAGTCATCGAGTTCATCGGAGCGCAGCTTGGTCTGCACGCCGACGATCTCGTTGATTATGCCGCGCGCGAGGAGACGCGACACGAGCACCTTGCCGAATTGCGGGGGCTCTACGGATTCCGTACCTTCGCCGGACGCGGCGCGCGCGAACTGAAGGAGTGGTTGTTCCGGGAAGCCGAGTTGGCGGTTTCGAACGACGATATCGCCCGTCGCTTCGTAATCGAATGCCGTCGCACCCGCACGGTTCTCCCTGCGACATCCACGATCGAGCGGCTTTGTGCCACGGCTCTGGTCGATGCTGAGCGGCGGATCGAGACAAGAATTGCCGGCCGCCTTTCACCGCCCATCCGGGAGCAGTTGTTGACATTGCTCGAGGACACGGTTGACGATCGGGTGACCCGTTTCGTCTGGCTGCGGCAGTTCGAGCCCGGTTCGAACTCTTTGTCTGCGAATCGGCTTCTTGACCGGCTAGAATACCTGCAACGTCTCGATCTTCCCGAGGATCTGCTGACTGGAGTTCCCGCTCATCGCGCAACGCGGCTGCGCAGGCAGGGCGAGCGGTACTATGCCGACGGCATGCGTGATCTCCCGGAGGACAGGCGGCTTGCGATTCTGGCCGTGTGCGCGTCGGAATGGCAGGCGATGCTCGCCGACGCCGCGATCGAAACCCATGATCGGATCGTCGGCAGGCTATACCGGGCCTCGGAACGGATTTGCCAGGCGAAGGTTGCGGATGAAGCGAACGCGGTGCGCGCCGCCTTGAAATCCTTCGCCGAAATCGGTGGGAGCTTGCTCGATGCACAGGATGACGGCCAGCCGCTGGAAACCGTCATCGCGGATGGATCGGGCTGGGACGGCTTCAGGGCCCTTGTCGCCACGGCCGCCAGCCTGACCGCCATCATGGCGGACGACCCGCTCAATCATGTGCTCGACGGCTATCATCGCTTCCGGCGCTATGCCCCACGGATGCTGCGTTTACTCGACCTTCGGGCCGCGCCGGTCGCGAGGCCGCTAGTGGAAGCGGTGATGATCCTGCGCAATGGTTTGAACGATACAGCGCATACCGACTTCCTGCGGCCGAGTTCGAAATGGCATCGTCATCTTCGCGCCCAGGCGGCTGGCGACGGCCGCCTTTGGGAGATCGCGGTGCTATTCCATCTGCGCGACGCGTTCCGCTCGGGGGATGTCTGGCTGGTACGATCCCGGCGCTACGGTGATCTGAAACAGGTTCTCGTTCCTGCGCAAGCCGTGGCGGAAAGCAGCCGTCTCGCTGTACCATTGCGGCCTGAGGAATGGCTGGCAGATCGGCAAGAGCGCCTCGATATCCGGTTGCGCGAGCTTGGCCGCGCCGCGCGCATGGGCACGATTCCCGGCGGGTCGATCGAGAACGGCATCCTGCATATTGAAAAACTTGAAGCCGCTGCACCGGACGGTGCCGAGGATCTGGTGCTCGATCTTTACAAGCAGATACCGCTCACACGCATCACCGATCTTTTGTTGGAGGTCGACGCCGCGATCGGCTTCTGCGAGGCCTTCACCCATTTGCGCACCGGTGCGCCCTGCGCCGACCGGATCGGACTGATGAACGTCATTCTCGCGGAAGGGGTCAATCTCGGCCTGCGAAAGATGGCGGACGCCACAAACACCCACACCTTCTGGGAACTGATCCGTATCGCACGGTGGCATGCCGAAGGCGAAGCCTACGACCGGGCACTGGCCATGGTGGTTGAGGCGCAGGCCCGTTTACCGATGGCTCAATTCTGGGGCGCTGGTATCTCAGCATCGAGCGACGGTCAGTTCTTCGCCGCGACCGAGCAGGGCGAGGCCATGAACCTGGTCAACGCGAAATACGGCAACACCCCCGGCCTGAAAGCTTACACCCACGTCTCAGATCAATACGCACCGTTCGCAACCCGGGTAATCCCCGCAACAGCAAGCGAGGCGCCCTACATCCTCGACGGCCTGCTCATGAACGATACCGGCCGCCATATCCGTGAGCAGTTCGCCGATACTGGTGGCTTCACCGACCACGTCTTTGCCGCCTGCGCCATTCTCGGCTACCGGTTCGCTCCGCGCATCCGGGATCTGCCGTCCAAACGGCTCTATGCGTTCAATCCGTCTGCCGCGCCGGCGCACTTGCGCGCCATGATCGGCGGAAAGATCAACCAGGCCATGATTGAGCGCAACTGGCCCGATATCCTGCGTATCGCCGCCACCATAGCGGCCGGAAGTGTCGCGCCCAGCCAGATCCTGCGCAAGCTCGCCTCCTATCCACGGCAGAACGAACTGGCGACAGCTCTCCGAGAAGTCGGCCGCGTCGAGCGCACGCTGTTCATGATCGACTGGATTCTGGACGCCGATTTGCAACGTCGTGCCCAGATCGGCCTCAACAAGGGCGAGGCCCATCACGCGCTGAAACGGGCCATCAGCTTCCACCGGCGCGGCGAAATACGCGATCGTTCCGCTGAAGGCCAGCATTACCGTATTGCCGGCATGAACCTGCTCGCCGCCATCATCATCTTCTGGAACACCATGAAGCTCGGCGGCGTCGTTGCCACCCAGAAGCGCGAGGGAAAGCTGCTATCGGCCGATCTCCTGGCCCATGTCTCGCCGCTCGGCTGGGAGCACATCAATCTCACCGGCGAATACCGATGGCCGAAACCTTAGCGTAGGATTCCGCCCCCTCCCGCAAACGACCCCCCTAGGGCTAAGACTCGTTCAGACCCAGAACGCGACGAGTGTTGCAAGCGCGACGGCTGAGAGGAAGTTGCAGGCGAGCTCGTCGTAGCGCGTGGCGATGCGGCAGAAGTCCTTAAGTCTGCAGAATGCGGCCTCGATGCGCCAGCGGCCTTTGTAGCGGACCTAGTCATAGTCGATCGGCATCTTCCGGTTAGCGCGCCCAGGAATGACGGCCTCGGCACCTCTAGCATTTAGACGCCTGCGCAGCGCGTTGGCGTCGTAGCCCTTATCTGCGATCAGGCAGCGCACCCTACCGCCTCGGCTAGTCGGCAACGAATTCCGTTACAAAGACGCTGGGAGCCCTGCTTTTCCAAGCGATCATCTGGGACACAACGAAACGTGGATTGTCAACTGGCCGAGCATGAAGATCTCGGGGCGCCGAAAGTGCCAGTCCTTCGGGATAGATGCCAACACCGAGGCCGCCGCGAATCAGGCCGAACTGCGCCTGTATGTTGGCGGTCTCGAAGGCCCGTTCCACCGCTAGGGCTGAGACTCATTCAGACCCAGAACGCGACGAGGGTCGCGAGGGCGACAGCCGAGAGGAAGTTGCGGGCGAGTTTGTCGTAACGGGTGGCAACCCGTCGGAAGTCCTTCAGCCTGCAGAAGGCTGCCTAGATGCGCCAGCGTCCCTTGTAGCGGACCTGGTCGTAGTCGATCGGCACCTTCCGGTTCGAGCGCCCTGGAATGACGACATCGGCACCTTCGGCGTGCAGGCGTCTGCGCAGCGCGTTGGCGTCGTAGCCCTTGTCCGCGATCAGGCAGCGAACCCGACCGGCCGCGTCCATCAGCGGACCGGCCATGGTGACGTCGGCGACGTTGCCTGCCGTCAACAGCAGAACGGCCGGCCGCCCGAGTAGGTCTGTCACAGCATGGATCTTGGTGGTCTGGCCGCCGCGCGACGGGCCGATGGCTTGCGCCTTCGCCCCCCTTTTCCGCCATGGGCTGAGCGATGCGCGTTCACGTAGCTGGAATCGATCGAAGCCGACAGCGCAAGCACACCCTTGGCCACGAGAGCATCCAGAATGCGGCTCCAGAGCTGCCGGCCGGACCAGCGGTTGAAGCGGTTGTAGATCGTCGTGGACGGACCGTATTCGGCCGGGCAGTCCTGCCAGCGACAGCCTGTCTTCAGCACGTGCAGGATTCCGCTGATCACTCGGCGATCATCGACCCTACGCGCGCCCGGCTGGTTCTTCGGAAGGTGCGGCTCGATCGCCGCCCAAGCCTCGTCGTCCAGCCAGAAAAGCCTGCTCATCATCGCCTCCGTCGAAAAACGACGGCAGGGAATCTGATTTGCTACGGACCTTCAATACCCTGATTGGGTTTCGACCCTAGGCCCTCTCCGCCGAACAACTCGTCGAGATAGAGGTTGTAGTCTCCCCATTCCGCTTGATCTCCGGTTACCAGCTGTGCTTCGGCAATATCAGACAGCGCGGGAGCGTCCATCCTCATCAGGGGATTGTCGGGGCGCGCCACAAGGAACAGCCTTTCCGGTTTCAGCGCCCGCGTGCGGAAATCGGGATGCTCGAATCGGCCCAGCATGTAGCCGAGATCGATCTCGCCATTCGCCAGTGCCTGTTTCTGCGCCGCACTGCGCATATAAGCCAGCGTGACGTGGACGTCTGGCCGCGCCGCTCGGAATCGCGCCACATGCGCGGGAACGGTTTCCGCCCCGGCGAAGGTCATGTAACCGACGCGGATCGATCCAGACTTGCCCTGCGCGATGCGCCGCGCGCGGCGAACGGATTCGTCGTACTCGCCGACCAGATGGATGTTGTCCCTGTAAAATGCGCTGCCGGCTGCCGTCAGCCGCACATATCTCGTTGTGCGATCGAGCAGCTGCACCGAGAGCGCATGCTCCAGTTTCTGGATGCGCCGCGTGACCGCCGACTGGTCGATGTTCAGGCGCGATGCGCAGTTGCGGAAATTGAGTTCCTCCGCCAGCACGAGGAAGGTGTGGACGACATCAAGTCCAGCGGCGTTGGGCATGAATACGCTCGCAAATTCAATTGATGCCTGAATCACATCAATCCATGTCGAGATGTCAATTCTCCATGCCTCGCGTCTTTGCGAATATTTCCGGAAGACGGCCCGGCGGCTGCGCATAAACCCTGTCAAGAAACATGGAGAACTGACGATGACCCACCTGAACTCGAAGGAAGTCGACCGCAAGCTGAGCGAGGCGTTCGACATCGCCGCCCGCCTTTATCGCGAGCGGGGCTTTCAGCGCCGCCTCGGATTCGGGAAGCGCCCCGCTCTGATCAGCGTGGACCTTGCCAATGCCTGGACGCGCCCCGGAAATCCGTTCACCTGCGACCAAGAGAAGATGGACAACGAGATCATCCCGGCCATGCAGCGCCTTCTCGAGGCCTGCCGCACCCATGGACATCCGGTGATCCATGTGACGACCGCCTTCGAGATTGTTGACGAGAACGCAACATTCACCGACATGGGCATCTGGAACGCCAAGATACCGGCCCGCGTTCTCGACCTTTCGAAGCCTGAACTATGGGCGATCGACAGCCGCATCGCGCCCAGGCAGGGCGAATACACGTTGATGAAGAAGCGGGCGTCGGCTTTCCACGGCACCGAACTCGCCGGCATCTTGCGCGCCAACAACATCGATACGATCCTAGTGACCGGCGTCACCGCGTGCTGTTGCGTGCGCCAGACGATCTGCGATGGCTTGGCGGATGGTTTCCGGCCGATCGCCGTCAGGGAAGCGATCGGCGACCGCATACCCGGAGCCGTCGCCTGGAACCTGTTCGACATCGACGCGAAGTTCGGCGACGTCTGTTCTACCGACGAATGCGTCACCTATCTGGAAGCGGTCGGCAGGAACGCCTGATCGACGGCTCCCGCCGAACGCGAGAAACGCCGCGCACCCTGCCGGGTCGCGCGGCGTTCCGCTGTCGATATCGAGCAAGCATGCGCAAGCTCAGGAAAGGAGGCAATGCTCCGCAGCGTCAGGCCGCGTCCTTTTCCCGTTCCTCAGCCCGCCTGTAGGCAAGGATCGCGGCTGCCAAATCCTCAAGCGACGCGCCGACCGACTTGAAGAGCGTGATCTCGGCGTCGGCCAAGCGGCCGAGGTGGCGGCCATGGGCGAAGTCGCTCAACTCAGCCCGGATATCCTCGTGCGCCAGAACGCCCGATTGCAGCGGTGCCACGACGTCGCCGGCCTAGACCGTTGCACCCGCGCGCGTATCGACGAACAGTGATGCGCGCCTGATTGCCTCGTCGTCCGCCTCGCGCATCCCCGGCGTGAAGCCCCCGACGAGGTCGAGATGAACCCCCGCACGAAGCCACTCGCCCCGGACCAGCGGAGACGTGCTGAGTGTCGCGCAGCTGACAATGTCGGCGGCCGCTACTTCACCTGCGAGATCATCCACGGCAGTCGCGGAAAGTCCTTCATTGCGCAATGTCGCGGCGAGCTTTTCAGCATTGGTCAGGCTGCGGCCCCACACGCGGATATTCTCGATCGGCCGGACAGCCGAATGGGCATGCGCAAGGTTGGCGGCGACCCTGCCGGTTCCTACCAGCAGCAGGCGTTTTGCATCCTTACGCGCGAGATATTTCGCTGCGAGCGCCGAGGCGCCAGCGGTGCGACGCGCCGTCAGTTCCCCACCGTCCACAAGCGCCAGCGGCAGACCGGTTTTCGCGGAGCTCAGAAGGTACGTCGCCATCACGGCCGGCAGGTCGCGTCGGCCGTTACCGGGAAAGACGTTCGCGATTTTTACTCCGAGGAACTCCGACGTCCACGCCGGCATCAGCAGCATCGTCGCATCGGGTTCGCTGGAAACGTGGACATTATGGTGATGTCGGACTGGCGTAATGCACCCGGTCCTGAAAATCTCCTCAAGTGCCTCGATCACGGAGGGCCAGTCGAGCAGGTCTCGCACCTCGGCACCGCTCAGCAATTTCATCGTCAACTCCAGTCAGCAAAGGGTAGGGTACCGTGGCGCGGTATGCGAATGGCCACGGGGAGAATGCGCCGCCGCTACGCCGGCGTGAAGGATGTGATTGCTGGCGGATGTTGGCGCAGGTTCTCGCGCAGCTCTTCCGTGATCCGCATATTTGGTATTCCGGCTCCGGGCGCGACCGTCATGGCCGAATCGAGCAGCAGCTTCGTGTAAGGATGAACAGGAGCGGAGAATATCGCCTCGGAAACGTTCAGTTCGACGATCCGGCCAAGATACATGACTGCTACCCGGCTTGCCATGTGTTCAATCACCGACAGGTTGTGACTGACCATGACATAGGTCAGGTCGAACTCTTTGCGCAGGTCGAGAAGCAGATTGAGAACCTGCGACTGAACCGAGACGTCGAGAGCCGAAGTCGGCTCGTCGCAGATCAGGATATCAGGTTTGAGAATCAGCGCGCGAGCGATCGCGACACGCTGGCGCTGCCCTCCCGAAAGCTGGTTTGGATAGGCGTCAAAGATGCGGCTGGAGAGCCCCACCACGTCGAGCGCCTTGCGCGCCGCCTTCGCTTGCTCCACCGAGGTGCCGATGCCGTGGACCTTGAGCGGCTGGCTGATGATGCGGCCGATGGATTGGCGCGGGTTCAGGGAGGCGTATGGATCCTGGAAGACGAACTGGATGCGACGTGCGATATCGCGGCGCGACTGCTCCGAAATAGACCTGCCGTCGAGTTCGACCGTACCCGATGTCGGCGTCAGTAGCCCCATCATGATTTTCGATATCGTCGTCTTTCCGGAGCCGGATTCACCGACGATGCCGACGATCTCCCCACGGTGAATCTTGAGCGAGACGTCGTCGAGGGCGCGCACGCTCCTGCGTCCCCAGAACCCGCTTGCCGCGCGATAGAAATGGGAAATGTTGGAGACGTTGAGAACGACTTCAGGCATGGACTTGCTCTCCCTGAGCCATTTTCGCGTGCGCCGCGCTTGTTTGCGCCGGCAAGATACACCGATAGCGGTGAGACGCCTCGTGCCCTATCAACTCGATCTCTTCCATGCATGAGGGCATCGCATAGGGGCAGCGTTCCCTAAAGTGGCAGCCTTTCAGGCCGCCTATCAGCGGTGGCACGGTGCCGGGGATCGAAGGCAGGTGCTGCATCCGTGGATGGTCCGGGCTGGGAATGCAGGCGATGAGGCCCTGCGTGTAGGGATGCAGGGGATTGCCGAAGATCTCCTCAGCGGTGCCATCTTCCACTATCTGACCCGCATACATGACGGCAATTCTGTCAGCGATCCGAGACACTATGCCCAGATCGTGCGTGATGAGCACGAGCCCCATCTCAAACTCCTGTTGCAGGTCGCGCAACAGTCTCAGCAACTCGGCCTGGATGGTAACGTCCAATGCCGTCGTCGGCTCGTCGGCGATCATAAGATCAGGGCTGCACATCAGTGCCATTGCGATCATCACGCGCTGCCGCAATCCGCCGGAAAGCTCGTGCGGATACTGCCCCAGACGTTCTCTGGCGTTGGTGATCCCCACCTTATTGAGGAGAAACGCCGCGCGTTCCCTGGCTTCGGCCAGAGACACACGGCTATGAGCGCGCATCACGTCGGTAAGCTGCTGACCGATGGTGAAGACCGGGTTCAGGGACGTCATTGGCTCCTGGAAGATCATCGAGATGCGGTTGCCGCGCAGACGGCGCATGCCACTCTCTCCAAGGGTCGTCATGTCGGTTCCGTCGAACACCATTCGCTCCGCGCGACGCTTGGCGCGCTGCGGCATGAGGCCCATCAGGGACAGCGCCGTTATCGACTTGCCGCAACCGGACTCGCCGACGATGCAGAAGGTTTCGCCCTTGGCGACGCGCAGACTGACATTTTGCACCGCCTTTAGCGGACCGGCTGCCGTGTCGATCGTGACATTGAGCTTTTCTATATCGAGCAGCATGGAATCCATCAGTTTCTGGCCTCCGGAGCGGTAACGTCGCGCAGGCCGTCGCCAAGCAAATTGGTCCCCAGTACGAGTGCAAAGAGGAGGACTCCCGGGATCGTGATCAGCCAAGGATCGAACAGGATAAAGGACTTTCCTTCGGCGATCATCAGTCCCCAGGAAGGCAACGGTGCCGGCACGCCCAAGCCCAGGAACGACAAGGCGGCTTCCAGAACGATGGCTTGCGCCATTTCCAGCGTTGCGACCACCACCAGACTGTTCATGAGGTTCGGCAGTATCTCGTAACGCAACGTCTGGAAGACGGAGCAACCCTGCACCTGCGAGGCCGTCACAAAATCCGCGTTGCGGATCTGCTGCGTAGCCGCTCGAATGACCAGTGCGAAGCGGTCCCACAATAGAAGACCAAGCACCGCCATCACAATCATCAGCGACGATCCAGCAAGCGCCACGACGGCCAGAGCGACGAGGATGACCGGCATCGACAGCCGGGCCGTAATGATGAATGTGATGACTGTGTCGACCTTGCCTCCGAAGTAGCCGGCGAGAATACCAAGCGTAGTTCCGATAACGCCTGAGATCAGTGCCGTGCCGACACCAATCAGCAGGGATACCTGCGCGCCGTAGAGCAGGCGCGAGAGGTAATCGCGCCCCAGATGGTCGGTGCCCAGCGGATGCTCCCAGCTACCACCGTCCATCCAGACTGGCGGGACGATGCGGACAAGCAGGTTCTGCTCGTAAGGATTGAATGGCGCGATGAATGGTGCAAGCACCGCCATGATCAGGATGATTCCAAGGATCGTCCCGCCGAGGATGAGACCGGTGTGGGTCAGCCAGCGCCTGTAGTTGCGCCGCGGCGGCGCAATATCGGCCAAGCGATTCTCAAGTGTTTGGTCGCTCATGCGTCGCGAATCCTTGGATCGAGCCAGGCGTTGATGATGTCGGCGACCAGGGTCAGCACGACGTAAAACATTGAGAAACACAGCACGAGTGCCTGGATTGTCGGCAAATCGCTTCGCAGGATGCTTTCCCAGACGAGCCGCCCGGCACCGTGAATGGCGAAGACGCTCTCAACCACGACGGAGCCCGCCAGCATAAAACCGAACTGGGCGGCTGCGAGGCTCACCACTGGCAACAGCGCATTTCGGAGCGCGTAGCTGGACAGGATCTTCGACGAAGGAATTCCCATGGCACGTGCAGTGCGGATGAAGTCGGTTTCAAGTGCCGCGATCATACCCGATCGGGTCAGCCGCATTATGGCGGGTGCCGCAAAGTAACCGAGCACAATCGTCGGCAGGATCATATGCCGCCACGTCTCGCCGCCCGATGTCGGCAGGATGGGGAACGTGACGCTGAAGAAAATGATGAGAAGCAGGGCGAACCAGAAAGTCGGCATCGCCTGCCCCACGACCGCGATCAGAAGTGCGACGCGATCGATGATGCTGTTCGGCCAGCGGCCGGCAGCAATGCCGAGCGGGATGGCGAGGAGCAGCGCGAAGCAAAGCGCAAGCACGCCGAGCAGCATCGTGGCCTGGAAGCGTTCGATGAGGATAGAGGTCACCGGCTGGTTGAAATAGATGCTCTGCCCGAGGTCGCCCTGCAATACGCGCCCGAGCCAGGACGCGTACTGCAGAACGAGGGGACGGTCGAAGCCGTATACGGACCGGATGCGTTCGGCGTCCGCGGCCGTACCACCTTCACCGGCGATGCTAGCCGCAGGATCCCCCGCCGTGAACACGAGCGCGAAGGCGACAAAGGATACGAACAGCATCAGTATCACGGCCGAAGCCAACCGACGCAACGTGTACTGGAGCATGGGGCGCTTCCGTCACTATTTCCAGCTTGCGCTGTAGATTTGCACGAACTCGTCCGGCTGAAGCGACAGTTCGAGATCGGCATTCTGCGCGGTGAAGACGCTGTAGGTCCAAAGCGGCACCCAGTAGGCTTCGTCGGCGATTATCTTCAGTGCATCCGCGTAGAGTTCCGCCCGGCGATCACGGTCCATCGAGGTGTCAGCCTCCTGGAGTATCTTGATCAGTTCCGGGTTCTTCACCACGTCGTCGCCCGTGCCGCCAAAAAACTGGCTCGTGCTAAGACCGACATCGCCCACGCCGTAGGATCCCCAGTTGAGGAGGAACAGCGGAGCACGGTTCTCACGCCAAGTTGTGACGGCAGATCCGTATTGCTGGGGATTCAGGTTGAGCGTGATACCGACGCGGGCAAGGTCGGCCGCGATTGCCTCGGCCTGCACGGTCGGCAGGCCTGCGATCATCAGGTCCATCGTAAACCCGGACTCGTATCCGGCTTCGGCAAGCAGGGCGCGCGCCTTGTCCGGATCGTATTCATATTCCGTGACGTCTGTGGCGCAGCCGAATTGGATCGGATTGCAGGCCGAGTTGATGATCTGGGAGGCGCCGCCTACAAGGGCGTCCTTGATGGCGGTGCGGTTAATGGCATGATTGATCGCCCGGCGAACTCGAGCATCGGCGATCGGCGTGTCGCCGCCATTGAACTGCGGATTGAAGCTCATATAGGCAAAGCGCATGATCTCGGCGCTCTTGACCTCCAGTGAAGGCTGGCGCTCCAGATTGGCGGCATCGTCCGGGGGCACGCGCCAGATCCAGTCGAGGCTGCCGTTCAGCAGTTCAGCATACTGGGTGTTGGCTTCCGGAAGAATACGCACGACGATGCGGTCTATAGATGGCATCCCCTTGGGACTGTCCTCGAAATAGTCCTCGAATTTTTCCAACACGAAACGGACGCCCTGCGTCTGCTCGACGAGTTTGTAAGGGCCGCTTCCGATCGGCTTGGTCGCCATGCCGCTCGGGCCGGCTTCCTCGTAATAGGCCTTCGGATAGATCGGCAGATTACCCGCCAGCATCTCCAGAGACAGTGGATAAGGATGCGTCATCTTCAGCCTGACGGTGTTCTCATCCACCTTCTCCACGGAATCGATCCACTCGACCGCGATCTGATATCGGGCATTGTATTCCGGCGACGACACGAGGTTGAGCGTGTAGGCAACGTCGTCAGCCGTCAGCGTCTCACCATTATGGAATTTCACGCCCTGGCGGATTTTGAACTCGATGACGTCGTCCGAGATTAGTTTGTAGGATTCGGCGAGCTCGGGCTCGAATTCGCCGGTCTCAAGGTTCTTGGAGACAAGGTTGTCGTAGAGAAGGCGCGCAAGGATGAGGCCCTCACGTCCCGATTCCTGGTAATTGTCGAGCGTGGCGATCTCGTTCGTGAATGCCACGTTCAAGGTGTTGTCGTCTTTACCGGCGTTGGCTGAGCCCGCCCAGCAGGCGGTTGCAACAAGGGTGCTGATGAGCAATCTGCGTATCATGATATTCCCCTTCTTTTTTGCCGCCTTTCAGACCGAGGCGGGCAATCGAGACAGCTATTGACGTGTCCTGCGACAAGACTATAATATGAGAAATTATTTTTCCAATAGGAAATTTGAGTGACTGCGGTGGAACGCGTTAATAAACAACTCGCGATCCGGGAGTCCGGCAAGATGGACAGCTCCTTCGGATTGCGCTTGCGTCGGCTCCGGCTGGGGCAGGCCCTAACTATGCAGCAAGTGGCCGAACGCTCCGGTCTCGCCGCGTCGACGATCTCTAAGGTCGAGAATAATCAAATATCGCCATCCTACGAGAATCTTCTGCGGCTGGCCGATGGACTTGGAGTCGATGTCGCCGAACTGTTCAATCAGCAGTCGAACGCCATGGCTTGGGGCCGACGAAGCGTCACGCGTCGCGGCGAGGGTGTGAAACACGACTCTCCTCAGTATGACTATGAGATGCTGTGTGCCGACTTATCCAAAAAGCATTTCATACCGCTGATTACCGTGATCAAGGGCCGGCCGACCGGTACGCCTCCGGAACTTCTTCGGCATCCAGGCGAGGAATTCGTCTATGTGCTGTCTGGCTCGGTTGACGTCTATACGGATCAGTACAAGCCGCTCAGCCTGAAGAGCGGCGACAGCTGTTATTTCGACAGCAATATGGGACATGCGCTGGTATCCACCAGCGAGGAGGAGGCCCAGGTCATCTGGGTTTGCTCCCGCGTGACCGCTCCCTTGTCCGAATGAAGCCGTAGAAGCGCTTTCCGTTCCGGACCTTAATGCCGGCGCGCCGCGCCACTGCGATCTGCGTGCGCGACAAGCCTGACAATCGGATAAGAAATAAATTTGACAAAAGGAAAAATTCTGCCTAGTTTGGCCACTACTGCTTCATTGGGAGGTGCTGGCTGTCATGTCTCGTTCCCGGTTACACGGAACCAGCGCCGGCAAGGCCTCGGCTTTCGATTTTCTCGATCGCAACGCAACGGCGCTTGGCGAGCTTAGCGACGCATTGTTTTATT
>Ga0164290_1002031_pt1 | contig 18289 bp, 19 predicted proteins | sample Micstemetagenome_FD_108782 | JGI IMG/M metagenome (GOLD analysis project Ga0164290, IMG submission 108782) | Contaminated culture microbial community from soil near Moab, Utah, USA - Microcoleus steenstrupii SON62 (Illumina Assembly) | ecosystem: Environmental > Terrestrial > Soil > Soil crust... | reverse complement strand
CAGGGCCAGGGCGGCGGCGAGCGGTGCATCGGCATTCAAGCCCGGCTCGCGCAACCGGGCCTCGCCGGCCTCGATGAGCTCGACCTGCAGGCCCAGGGCCTTCCACCCCTCCAGGCGGGCCTCGGCGGCGGCCACGCACTTGGCGTCGGTCAATGCGACCAACAGGCCCGCGGCGGGCTCGTCATCCAGGCCGAGTTCGCGGCGCAGCTCGGCGGTGCGGGTCAGGCTGAATTGGCTCAGCGCGGCCAGTTGACCGGCGGCGTCGCCGCCCTTGCGGCCGGCACGCCAGCGGCGCAGACGGAAGGACAGCGGCGCGGGTGCGTCCGCTTCAGCCAGGTCGGGCAGGAAGGGGGAGAGCAGGGCGCTGCTGGCAAAGCTGGCCTGTTCGGCCACGCTGCCGCCGCGCTCGAACACCTGGACCTTGAGGCCGAGCGCGGCCAGCTCATAGGCCGTCGTGACGCCCGCAAGGCCGGCGCCCACCACCGCGACGCTGCGGCTCACCGGCTCACCTGGCGGACAGTCGCGCAGGAAGGGCTCGCGACTGCATCGGCGCGGCGTCGGCGGATCGGGGTCATGGATTGTGTATACTCTGCGGGTTTTGCCGGAGGGAGTGGCTTTTCAAGCTGCACACCGCAAGGCAAAAGTCGGTTGTGAGGGGTGCAGTGGTCAACGGGCGTTGACGACCGCTCGTCGCAACAAATCGCAAACCGGCCACCTAAGGTGTTGCGGCTTGCGGCGTTCTCGAAACGGTTGTTTCCAGGCGCTGCGGCGCAATTCGGGCCGGATTTTAGACCCAACCTTCGGAGCAAGACCCATGTCTGTCACGATGCGCGAGATGCTGGAAGCCGGCGTCCATTTCGGCCACCAAACCCGCTTCTGGAATCCCAAGATGGCCCCGTATATCTACGGCCATCGCAACAAGATCCACATCATCAACCTCGAGAAGACGCTGCCCGCGTTCAACGACGCGATGAAGTTCGTCCGCTCGCTGGCTGCCAAGCGCGGCACCATCCTGATGATCGGCACCAAGCGCCAGGCCCGCGAATTCATCGCCGCTGAAGCCCAGCGCGCCGGCATGCCCTACGTCGACTCGCGTTGGCTGGGCGGCATGATGACCAACTTCAAGACGGTCAAGACGTCCCTCAAGAACCTGAAGGACATGCAGGCCCAGGTCGAGGCTGGCACCCAGCCCGCGATCAAGAAGGAAGCCCTGCTGTTCCAGCGCGACATCGCCAAGCTGGAAAAGAACATCGGCGGCATCCAGGACATGACCGCCCTGCCGGACGCCATCTTCGTCATCGACGTCGGCTATCACAAGATTGCCGTCGCCGAAGCCAAGAAGCTGGGTATTCCCGTCATCGGCGTGGTTGACACCAACCACTCGCCCGAAGGCATCGACTACGTCATCCCTGGCAACGACGACTCCGCCAAGGCTGTCGCCCTGTACGCCCGCGCCGTCGCCGACGCCGTGCTGGAAGGCAAGGCCAATGCCACGAATGACGTGCTGGCCGCCGTCGCCCCCGCGGGTGACGAGTTCGTCGAGGTTTCCGAAGAGGCCTGAGCCCTTTCGACCCTGCATCTGAAAGGGGCCGTCAGGGCCCCTTTTGCCAACCGAAATCTGGAGATAGAAATGGCTGCAATCACTGCAAGCATGGTGGGCGAACTGCGTGCCCGCACCGACGCCCCGATGATGGAGTGCAAGAAGGCGCTGACCGAGGCCGACGGCGACCTGGGCCGCGCTGAAGAGATCCTGCGCGTCAAGCTGGGCAACAAGGCCGGCAAGGCCGCCTCGCGCATCACCGCCGAAGGCGTGGTCGCCGCCGCCGTCGTGAACGGCAACGGCGCCCTGATCGAAGTCAACTGCGAGACCGACTTCGTCTCCAAGAACGACGCGTTCCTGGCCTTCGTCAACGCCCTGGCCGGCCTGGTGGCTGAGCACAACCCGGCCGACGTGGCCGCCCTCTCGGCCCTGCCGCTGTCGCAGGAAGGCTTCGGCCCGACGGTGGAAGACGTGCGCAAGGGCCTGATCGGCAAGATCGGCGAGAACATGACGATCCGCCGCTTCCAGCGCTACACCGGCAGCAAGCTGGCCACCTATCTGCACGGCACCCGTATCGGCGTGGTCGTCGAGTTCGAAGGTGACGACACGGCCGCGAAGGACGTCGCCATGCACATCGCCGCCATGAAGCCGGCCGCGCTGTCGGGCGCCGACGTCTCGGCCGAGCTGGTCGAGAAGGAGCGCAAGATCGCCACCGAGAAGGCCGCCGAATCCGGCAAGCCGGCCGATATCGTCGCCAAGATGGTCGAGGGCTCGGTGCAGAAGTTCCTGAAGGAAGTCTCCCTGCTGGACCAGGTCTTCGTGAAGGCCGCCGACGGCAAGCAGACCGTGGGCGCCTACCTGAAGTCGGTCAACACGACCGTCAAGGGCTTCACGCTCTACGTCGTGGGTGAAGGCATCGAGAAGAAGGTCGACGACTTCGCGGCCGAAGTGGCTGCCCAGGTGGCAGCTGCAAAGGGTCAGTAAAGACCCTTGCGAAATGAAAGGGCGCCGATGGGCGCCCTTTAAACTTGCGGCCCACCATAGGCCCCCACCACTGAGGACACCATGCCCGCGTACAAGCGCATCCTGCTCAAACTCTCCGGCGAAGCCCTGATGGGCGACGACGCCTATGGCATCAACCGCGCGACCATCGTGCGCATGGTGCAGGAAGTGCGTGAAGTGACGCAGATGGGCATCGAGGTGGCGGTCGTCATCGGCGGCGGCAACATCTTCCGCGGCGTCGCCGGCGGCTCGGTCGGCATGGACCGCGCCACGGCCGACTACATGGGCATGCTGGCCACGGTGATGAACTCCCTGGCCCTGGCCGACACCATGCGCCAGGAGGGCATGACGGCCCGTGTGATGTCCGCCATCGCCATCGAGCAGGTGGTCGAGCCCTATGTGCGCCCCAAGGCCCTGCAGTACCTCGAAGAGGGCAAGGTCGTCGTCTTCGCCGCCGGCACCGGCAACCCCTTCTTTACGACCGACACGGCCGCGGCCCTGCGTGGTGCCGAGATCGGCGCCGAAATCGTGCTGAAGGCCACCAAGGTCGACGGCGTCTACACCGCCGACCCCAAGAAGAACCCCGAGGCGACGCGCTACTCGCGCATCAGCTTCGACGAGGCCATCACGCGCAACCTGCAGGTGATGGACGGCGCCGCCTTCGCGCTGTGCCGCGATCAGAAGCTGCCGATCAAGGTGTTCAGCATCTTCAAGCCCGGCGCACTCAAGCGCGTGGTGCAGGGCGAGGACGAAGGCACGCTGGTGCACGTCTAAGAACATTCTCACGAGAGACAGATCATGAGCATTGCCGACATCAAGAAGAACGCCGAGGCCAAGATGGCCAAGTCGGTCGAATCCCTGAAGAACGAACTGCACAAGATCCGCACCGGCCGCGCCCACCCGGGCATCCTGGACCAGGTGCATGTCGACTACTACGGTTCCGCGGTGCCCATCAGCCAGGTCGCCAACGTCAGCCTTCTGGACGCCCGCACCATCTCCGTCCAGCCCTGGGAAAAGGGCATGGGCGCCAAGATCGAGAAGGCCATCCGCGAGAGCGACCTGGGCCTGAACCCCTCGGCGCAGGGCGACCTGATCCGCGTGCCGATGCCGCCGCTGACCGAGGAGCGCCGCAAGGAGCTGACCAAGGTCGTGCGCAACGTCGGCGAGGACGCCAAGGTGGCCGTGCGCAATCTGCGCCGCGATGCCAACGAGCAGGCCAAGAAGCTGCTGAAGGACAAGGAAATCGGCGAGGACGAGGAGCGCCGCAGCCTCGGCGACGTGCAGAAGCTCACCGACCGGGTGATCGACGAGATCGACAAGCTCGTCTCGGCCAAGGAAACCGAGATCCTCGCGGTTTGAGCGCCGTCCTCATGGCGCAAGACCGCCCGGCGCCGCCGCGCCATGTCGCCATCGTCATGGATGGCAACGGCCGCTGGGCCAAGAAGCGCTTTTTGCCGCGCTTCTTCGGCCACAAGGCGGGCGTGGACAGCCTGGTCAAGATCGTCCAGGCCTGCATCGCCCGCGACATCGAGCACCTGACCGTCTTCGCCTTCTCCAGCGAGAACTGGAAGCGGCCCAGCGACGAGGTCTCGGGCCTGATGGGCCTGGTGCTGGCGGCGGTCAGCCGCTATCTGGCCAAGATGGGCGCCATGGGTGTGCGCATCCGCATCGTCGGCGACCGCGATGCGGTGTCCGACAAGTTGCGCAATGCCTGGAACGAGGCCGAAAGCAGCACCCTGCACAACAGCAAGCTGACCCTCAACGTCGCCTTCAACTACGGCGGCCGCTGGGACATCGTGCAGGCCTGCAAGAAGGCGATTCAAGCCGGCGTGCCGGCCGAAGAGCTGACCGAGGCCAAGCTGTCGGAGTTCATGGCCATGAGCTATGCGCCCGACCCCGACCTCTTCATTCGCACCGGCGGCGAGGTCCGCATCAGCAACTTCCTTCTCTGGCAGGCCGCCTACACCGAGTTCGTGTTCTCGGACTGCCTCTGGCCCGAGTTCGGCGAGCGCGAGCTGGATGCCGCCATCGCCGCCTTCCACGAGCGCGACCGCCGCTTTGGCGGCGTCAAGGAAACCCCCGCAGCCTGAAAGGCCGGCCATGCTGAAAACGCGCGTCATCACCGCCGTCGTGCTGCTGGCCATCCTGCTGCCGGTGCTCTTCCAATCCTCGCCCTGGCCCTTCGCCTGGGTCACCGTCGCCATGATGGGCGCGGCTGGCTGGGAATGGACGCGCCTCAACGGGCTGCCCGGCAGCGGCGCGATCGCCGGCGGCGTGACCCTGGCCCTGGCCTGCGTCTGGACGCTGCTGATCGGCGGCTTGAACGCCCCGCCTTTCTGGGTCTGGTCGCTGGCCAGCCTGGTCTGGGTGCTGGGCGGCGCCTATGCGCTGCGCGCCGGTCCGGCGGGCTGGCCGCGCATCGCCCGGGGTGCCCGTCTCGCCCTCGGTGCGCTGCTGCTCTGGGGGGCCTGGCTGGCCATCGTGCAGGCCAAGGTGCTTGGCATCAACTTCATCCTGTCGGTGTTCTGCCTGGTGTGGATGGCCGACATCGCGGCCTATTTTTGCGGCCGCGCCTTCGGCAAGCGCAAGCTCGCGCCCAGCATCAGCCCCGGCAAGAGCTGGGAAGGCGTCTGGGGCGGCCTGGCCGGCGTCATCCTGCTCGGCTTCGTCTGGGTGCATGTCATCGACGTCAGGCTGGCCGTCGACTCGCCCAGCCTCTACACGCTGCTCGTGCAGCGCCACGGCTGGGTGTCCTTGCTGGCCCTGGTCTTCCTCGCCGCGATGAGCGTCGTCGGTGACCTCTTCGAATCCCTGGTCAAGCGGGCCGTCGGCGCCAAGGACAGCAGCAACCTGCTGCCCGGCCATGGCGGCGTGCTCGACCGCATCGACGCGCTGCTGCCGGTCTTCCCGCTGGCGCTGGCGCTGATCAGCCTATGAATCGTCAACGCGTCTGCGTGCTGGGTTCCACCGGCTCCATCGGCGTCAACACGCTGGACGTCCTCGCGCGTCACCCGGAACGGTATGAGGTCGTCGCGCTGAGCGCGATGAGCCGCGTCGACGAGTTGTTCAAGCAATGCCTGCAGTGGCAGCCGCGCTTCGCCGTCATGCCTGAGGTTCGCGCCGCGGCCGAGCTGCGCGACAAGCTGCGCGAGGCCGGCAGCCGCACGGAGGTGCTGGACGGCGCCGCCAAGCTGGCCGAGATCGCCGCCCATCCGGACGTCGACACCGTCATGGCTGCGATCGTCGGCGCCGCCGGCCTGGCGCCCGCCATCGCCGCGGCGCGCGCCGGCAAGCGCCTGCTGCTGGCCAACAAGGAGGCCATCGTCGTCGGCGGCGCCCTGTTCATGCATGCGGTGGAGGAGGGCGGCGCGACGCTGCTGCCCATCGACAGCGAGCACTCCGCCATCTTCCAGTGCCTGCCCGAGGACCGCGCCACGTGGCACGAGCGCATCGACCACATCGTGCTGACGGCCTCCGGCGGCCCCTTCCGCAGCCGCGATCCCAAGACCCTGGCCGACGTGACGCCGGACCAGGCCTGCGCCCATCCCAACTGGGTCATGGGCCGCAAGATCTCGGTCGACTCGGCGACCATGATGAACAAGGCCTTGGAGGTCATCGAGGCGCGCTGGCTGTTCGGCCTGGCGCCCGAGCAGATCAAGGTGCTGATCCACCCGCAAAGCATCATCCATTCCATGGTGGTCTGTCGCGATCAGTCGGTGCTGGCCCAGCTCGGCACGCCCGACATGCGCGTGCCCATCGCCTACGGCCTGTCCTTCCCCGAGCGCATCACCTCGGGCGCCAGCCGGCTCGACCTGCTGACCACGCCCAGCCTCAGCTTCGAAGAGGCGGATGCCGTCCGCTTCCCCGGCCTGCACCTGTCCTGGCAGGCCCTGCGTGCCCCGGAAGGCAGCACCACGGTGCTGAATGCCGCCAATGAGGTCGCCGTCGATGCCTTCCTGAACGGGCGCCTGCGCTTCGACCGCATCCATGCCGTCAACTCGCAATGCCTGGCTGACGTTCAGCCGGGCGACACCGGCAGCATCGAGGCCCTGCTGGAGCTCGATGCCCGCACCCGCGTGCATGCCTTGAAACTGGCCCTGCAGCTGCCGTGACCACCCTGATCGCCTTTCTCGTCGCGCTGGCCCTGCTGATCGCGGTCCATGAATGGGGGCATTACCGCGTCGCCCGTGCCTGTGGCGTCAAGGTGCTGCGCTTTTCCATCGGCTTCGGGAGCGTGATCTGGCGCCGCGTCGGTCGTGATGGCACGGAGTTCACGCTCAGCGCTCTGCCGCTGGGCGGTTATGTGCGCATGCTGGACGAGCGCGACGGCCTGGTGGCGCCGCATGAACGCGAACAGGCCTTCAACCAGCGTCCGCTGCGCCAGCGCGCCGCCATCGTCGCCGCCGGCCCGGCGGCCAACTGGGTGCTGGCCGTGCTGCTGTTCGCCGCCGTCGCCTGGCTGGGCAGCGAAGTGCCCAAGGCTGTGCTCGGCACGCCACCCGCCGGCTCCCTGGCCGAACGCGCGGGCCTGCGCGCCGGCGACTGGGTGCGCGCCGTCTCGGCCGACGGCCAGCAGTGGCAGGACCTGGCCTCGCTGCCGGAGTTGCAGTCCGCCGTGGCGCGCGCCCAGGCGCTGGGCGAACCCCTGCACCTGACGGTCAGCGATGCCCGTGGCCATGGCTCGCGCAGCCTGCGCCTGGAGACCGAGCGCCTGGCCGGGCGTGCGCCTGACGCCCAGCTTTTCAATGAGATCGGCCTGGCGCCGCTGGCCGAGCCGCTGATCCGCGAGGTCGCCGCCGGTGGCGCCGGCGCGGCGGCCGGGTTGGAGGCCGGCGATCGCGTGCTGTCCATCGACGGCCAGCCCGTGCCCGATGCCGGCTTTTTGCGCGACGCCATCCGTCGCGCCCGCGACGGCGACCAGCCGCGCTCCATGGCCTGGCGCGTCGAGCGTGGCGGGCGGGTGCTCGAGCTCAACCCGACGCCGCGTCTGCTCAACGAAGGTGAGCAGAAGATCGCCCGGCTCGAGATCGGCGTCGGCACGCCCCCAGAGCGCGTCTTCGTCAGCCATGGCTTCGTTGACGGCCTCTGGCGCGGCGTCGAGCAGAGCTGGGACATGGCCGTGACGACGGTGCGCCTGATCGGCAAGATCCTGACGGGCGAAGCGTCGCCGAAGAACCTCAGCGGCCCGCTGACCATCGCCGACTACGCCGGCCAGTCGGCCAGCGCGGGCTTCACGCCCTATCTCGACTTCCTGGCCAAGATCTCGTTGAGCCTGGCCGTGCTGAACCTGCTGCCGCTGCCGATGCTGGACGGCGGACACCTCATGTATCATCTTTTCGAGGGTCTGAGCGGCCGCCCCGTCTCTGAATGGTGGCAGCGGCAACTGCAGCGCGCTGGCGCGCTGATCCTGATGCTGATGATGGCCTTGGCCCTTTCCAACGACGTCGCCCGCCTGGCGGGCTGGCACTGAACTCCCCGGTCCCCATGTCCTTTTCTTTCAGTTCGGGGGCGACGCGTCGCCCCTCACTCCTGGCTTTGGCTCTCGCGGGGATGTTCCAGACGGGCGCAGCCTGGGCGGTCGACCCCTTCGTGCTGAAGGACATCCGCGTCGAGGGCCTGCAGCGCACCGACCCGGGTACCGTCTTCGCCTCGCTGCCCTTCCGCATCGGCGACACCTACAACGATGAGAAGGGCGCCGCCGCCCTGCGTGCCCTGTTCGCCACCGGCCTGTTCAAGGACGTGCGCATCAGCATCGAGGGCAATGCCGTCGTCGTCATCATCGACGAGCGCCCCATCATCGCCAACGTCAACTTCGTCGGCCTGAAGGAGTTCGACACCGAGGCCCTGACCAAGTCGCTGAAGGACGTCGGCATCGGCGAAGGCAAGCCCTTCGACAAGGCCCTGGCCGACCGCGCCGAGCAGGAGTTGAAGCGCCAGTACCTGACCCGCAGCCTCTACGGCGCCGAGGTCACGACGACCATCACGCCGATCGAGCGCAACCGCGTCAACGTCAGCTTCAACGTGACCGAGGGCGAGCCGGCCAAGATCGCCGAGATCCGCATCCTCGGCAGCAAGGTGTTCTCCGAAGGCACGCTGCTCGGCCTGCTGGAGCAGACGACGACCGGCTGGCTGACCTGGTACACCAAGACCGACCGCTATTCGCGCGCCAAGCTCAACGCCGACCTCGAGACCATCGCCAGCTACTACCGCAACCGCGGCTACCTGGAGTTCGCGGTCACGTCCACGCAGGTGACGATCTCGCCGGACAAGCAGAGCATCAGCATCGCCATCACCGTCAGCGAAGGCCAGCCCTACACGGTCACCGGCATCAAGCTGGAGGGCGACTACCTCGGCCGCGAGGAAGACTTCAAGCACCTCGTCTACCTCAAGCCCGGTCAGCCCTACCAGGGCGAGGCCGTCGCGACGACGACGCGCGCCTTCAGCGACCTGTTCGGCACCTATGGCTACGCCTTCGCCCGCATCGACAGCCGGCCCGAGATCAACCGCGAGACCGGCCAGGTCGTCGTGACCTTCGTCGCCGAGCCGCAGCGCCGCGTCTACGTGCGCAAGGTCATCATCGCCGGCAACACGCGCACCCGCGACGAGGTCATCCGCCGCGAGTTCCGACAGTTCGAGGCGGCCTGGTACGACGGCCAGAAGATCAAGGCCTCGCAGGCCCGCGTCGAGCGGCTCGGCTACTTCAAGGACAAGGAAGTCAACATCGAGACCCAGGAGGTCCCGGGCGCCCAGGACCAGGTCGACATCATCCTGACCGTCGCCGAGCGTCCCACCGGCGCCATCACGGTGGGTGCCGGCTATTCCAGCCAGACCAAGCTGTCCTTCACCGGCTCCATCCGCCAGGACAACGTCTTCGGCTCGGGCAACTACCTCGGCATCGACGTGGCCACCGCCCGCACCGGCCGCCAGCTGCAGATCAGCACGGTGGACCCGTATTTCACGGTGGACGGCGTGTCGCGCGCGGTCGACGTCTTCTACCGCACCACCCGCCCCATCAACACCCTGGGCGAGGAGTACCAGTACGTCACCAAGGGCGGCGCGATCCGCTTCGGCGTGCCCTTCTCAGAGGTCGACACGGTCTTCTTCGGCATCGGCTACGAGCAGACCAACATCACCACCTCGCGCGGCCTGCCCAACAGCTATTTCCTGTTTGCCAACCAGTTCGGCCAGCGCAGCAATTCCGTGCCGCTGACCATCGGCTGGCAGCGTGACAGCCGCGACAGCGTCATCTCGCCGATGAAGGGCAAATACCAGCGCGTCAACGTCGAGGCGAGCGCCATCGGCGACGCCCAGTACGCCCGCCTCAACCTGCAATACCAGCAGTACTTCGAGATCACCAACAAGATCACCCTGGGCCTGAACAGCGAGCTGGGCTGGGGCGTGGGCCTGGGTGGCAAGCCCTATCCCATCTTCAAGAACTTCTACGGCGGCGGACTGGGATCGGTGCGCGTCTTCGAAGCCGGCTCGCTGGGCCCGGTCGACATCACCGGCTCCTACAGCGGCGGCAACCGCCGCTTCAACACCAATGCCGAGCTCTACCTGCCGGTGCCGGGCAGCGGCAACGACAAGAGCTTCCGCATCTTCGGCTTCATGGACGCCGGCAATGTCTGGGGCAGCGGCCTGAAGGAGAAGGTCAGCTTCGACACGGTGCGCGTGTCCGCCGGTATCGGCCTGTCCTGGATCTCGCCGATGGGCCCGCTGCGCCTGAGCTATGGCAAACCTATCCGCAAGCAACGCACGGATAGAATCGAAAAATTCCAATTCCAGATCGGGACTGCATTCTGATGATGAGCAAGCTCTTGCAATCGGTGGCTCTGGCCACGTCGATGATCGTGGCCGCTTCGGCCGTGCAAGCCCAGGAACTGAAGATCGGCTACGTCAACAGCGAGCGCGTGCTGCGCGAGGCCAACCTGGCCAAGACGGCGCAGGCCAAGCTCGAGGCCGAGTTCGGCAAGCGCGAGAAAGACCTGCGCGATCTGGAGAACAAGCTGCGCGGCGCCGCCGAGAAGCTCGAAAAGGACGCCCCGACGCTGTCGGAGAACGAACGCAACCGCCGCCAGCGCGATGTCGTCGAGCAGGAGCGTGACCTGCAGCGCAAGCGCCGCGAATGGCAGGAAGACCTGAACCAGCGCAAGAACGAGGAGCTCTCCGCCGTCGTCGAGCGCGCCAACAGGGTCATCAAGCAGATCTTCGAGGCCGAGAAGTACGACCTGATCCTCCAGGACGCGATCCACTTCAGCGCCCGCGTGGACATCACCAAGAAGGTGATCGACGCGCTGAACGCGCAGAAGTAAGCCGCGCGCGCCATGAGCTCGACACCCGTCGCGCTCTCCGACCTGATCGCCGCCTTGGGCGGCGATTTGCTTGGTGGGCCCGACATTCGCATCGCCCGCATCGCGCCGCTGGACGAGGCCGATGCGCAAAGCATCAGCTTCCTCGCCAACCCGCGCTACCAAGCCCAGCTGGCGACGACGCAGGCCGCCTGCGTCATCGTCGCGCCGCCGCTGGCCGATGCGGCCGCCGCGCGCGGCGCGGCCATCGTCACGGCCGACCCGTATCTGTACTTCGCTCGCCTGACGCAGTGGTGGGCGGCCCGCACGCGCCCGGCCGCGAGCGCCGGCGTGCATGCCAGCGCCATCGTGTCGCCCGAGGCCCGGCTGGGGCAGGGCGTCGAGATCGGCCCGCTGGCCGTCGTCGAGGCCGGCGCCGTCATCGGCGACGGTGCCCGCATCGGGGCGCATTGCGTCGTCGAGCGCGAGGCGGTGGTTGGCGCCGGCACGCGCCTGGCGCCGCGCGTGGTGCTCGGCCATGGCTGCCGCATCGGCGCACGCGGCATCGTGCACAGCGGCGTCGTCATCGGCGCCGACGGCTTCGGCTTTGCGCCGTCCAAGCAGGGCTACGTCAAGATCGAGCAGCTCGGCAACGTCACCATCGGCGACGACGTCGAGATCGGCGCCAACACCTGCATCGACCGCGGGGCGCTGGCCGACACGGTCGTCGAGGACGGCGTCAAGCTCGACAACCTGATCCAGATCGCCCACAACGTGCACATCGGCAGGAACACCGCCATGGCCGGTTGCGCTGCGGTCGCCGGCTCGACGCGCATCGGCGCCAACTGCACCATCGGAGGTGCTGCCAACATCATCGGCCACCTGACGTTGGTGGACGGGGTGCATATCTCCGCCGCGACGACGGTGACGCGCAGCATCAGCGAGCCCGGCGTCTACAGCGGCCCCCATCCCTTCGAAGAGAATTCGAGCTGGCAGAAGAATGCCGCCACGCTGCGCCAGCTCCACAGCCTGAGAGAGCGTGTGCGCGCGCTGGAAAAAAAATGACGACAGAAACCACGACGATGGACATCCACCAAATCCTGCAGCGCCTGCCGCACCGCTATCCCATCCTGCTGGTGGACCGTGTCGTCGAGCTGGTCAAGGGCGAGCGCATCCGCGCCATCAAGAACGTTTCCATCAACGAGCCCTTCTTCCTCGGTCATTTCCCGCACCGGCCCGTGATGCCGGGCGTTCTCATCCTCGAAGCGCTGGCCCAGGCGGCCACGCTCCTGGCCATCGAGAGCGTGGGCATCACGCTGGACGAGAAGTCGGTCGTCTACTTCGCCGGCATCGACGGCGCCCGCTTTAAGCGCCCCGTCGAGCCCGGTGACCAGCTGGTGCTGGAGGTGACGCTGGGCCGCGCCAAGGCCGGCATCTACAAGTTCAGCGCCCGCGCCCTGGTCGGCGACCAGCTCGCCGCCGAAGCGGAACTCATGTGCACGATGCGCCGCATCGAAAGCTGATGAGCATCCACCCCACTGCCATCGTCGATCCCGGCGCGCAGCTAGACAGCAGCGTCGAGGTAGGCGCCTATTCGCTGATCGGCCCGCACGTGAAGATCGGTGCCGGCACCCGGGTCGGCCCGCACTGCGTCATCGAAGGCCACACCACCATCGGGCGCGACAACACCTTCTTCCAGTTCAACTCCATCGGTGCGGCCAACCAGGACAAGAAGTACGCCGGCGAGCCGACGACCCTGGTCATCGGCGACCGCAACACCATCCGCGAGTTCTGCACGCTGAACGTGGGCACGGTCCAGGACCGCGGCGAGACGACGGTGGGCGACGACAACTGGATCATGGCCTACTGTCACCTGGCGCATGATGTGGTGATCGGCAACGAATGCGTGCTGGCCAATGGCGCCACGCTGGCCGGCCATGTGCAGGTGGGTGATCACGTCACCATCGGCGGCCTGACCGGCATCCTGCAGCGCATGCGCATCGGCGACCACGCCATGATCGGCTTCCAGGCCCATGTGGCCCAGGACGTGCCGCCGTTCATGACGGTGGACGGCAATCCGCTGGCGGCCCGCGCCGTCAACATCGTCGGCCTGAAGCGCCGTGATTTCAGCGCCGAGCGCATCGGCGTCATCCGCCAGGTCTACAAGCTGCTCTACCGCAGCGGCCACACGCTGGACGAGGCCAGGGCGGCCATCGGGGCGCTGAAGGGTACGGAAGGCGGCGCGGCCGATGGCGACATCGACACGATGCTGAACTTCCTCGCAGCGTCGACGCGCGGCATCGTGCGCTGACCCATGACGCAAGCGCCCCGCCTCGGCATGGTGGCCGGCGAGGCCAGCGGCGATCTGCTGGCCGGCCTGCTGCTGCAGGGCCTGCGCGCCCGCTGGCCGGGACTGAAGTCCGAGGGCATCGGCGGGCCGAAGATGATGGCCCAGGGCTTCGAGACCTGGTGGCCGCACAGCAAGCTGTCCATCTTCGGCTATGTGGATGCGCTGATGAACATCCGCGAGCTGCTGTCCATCCGCAAGCAGCTCGGCACCCGCCTCATCTCGAACCGGCCCGACGTCTTCATCGGTGTCGACGCGCCCGACTTCAACTTCGGCCTGGAGGCGCGCCTGCGCGAGGCCGGCATCAAGACCGTGCACTTCGTCTGCCCGTCCATCTGGGCGTGGCGGCCCGAGCGTGTCGTCAAGATCAAGGCGGCGGCCGACCATGTGCTCTGCCTCTTCCCCTTCGAGCCCGAGATCCTTCGGAAGGCCGGGATCGGTGCCACCTATGTCGGCCACCCGCTGGCCGATGCCATCCCGATGGAGCCGCCGCGCGCCGCGACCCGTGAGGCGCTGAAGCTGCCCGAGAGCGACACCGTCATCGCCCTGCTGCCGGGCAGCCGCAAGAGCGAAATCAACTACATCGCGCCGGCCCTGATCGGTGCGGCGAAGCTGCTGGCGCGGCCCGGGCGGCGCTTCGTCATGCCTGTCGTGCCGGGCCTGCGCGGTCTGGTCGAGCCCCTGCTGGGCGGCGTGGACATCCAGCTCCTCGACGGCCAGTCCCACGCCGCGCTGGCGGCCTGCGACCTGACGCTGGTGGCCAGCGGCACGGCCACGCTGGAGGCGGCCCTGTTCAAGCGGCCCATGGTCATCGCCTACCGCATGAATGCGTTGAACTGGTGGCGCATGAAGGGCAAGGGCCTGCAGCCCTGGGTGGGCCTGCCCAACATCCTGGCGCGCGAGTTCCTCGTGCCCGAGCTGATCCAGCATGACTGCACGCCCGAGGCCCTGGCCCGCGAGGCCGAGGGCCTGCTGGCCGATGCGCCGCGCCGCGAGGCCCTGCGCCAGCGCTTTGTCCAACTGCACGAGCTGCTGCGCCAGGACACCGCGCAGCGCGCCAGCGATGCCATCGCGACGCTCATCGGTGCCTGAACAGGGCTCCCTCGACTGGACGCCGCCCGGCCTCGTCGCCGGCGTGGATGAGGCCGGCCGCGGGCCGCTGGCCGGCCCGGTGTTCGCGGCCGCTGTCATCCTCGACGACCTCCAGCCCATCGCCGGCCTGGCGGACTCCAAGGTGCTGACCGCTGCCAAGCGCGCCAAGCTCTATGACGAGATCCGCGCCAAGGCGCTGTGCTGTTGCATCGCCCACGCGACGACCGAGGAGATCGACCGCGTCAACATCCTGCAGGCCACGATGCTGGCCATGCAGCGCGCCGTGCACGGCCTGCGCCTGAAGCCGGTGCTGGTGCGCGTCGACGGCAACCGCCTGCCGGTGCTGCCCATGGCGGCCGAGGCCATCGTGCAGGGCGACGCCACCGTGCAGGCCATTTCCGCCGCCAGCATCCTCGCCAAGGTGGCGCGCGACCTGTTCTGCGAGCAGATGCATCAGAGCCATCCGCAATACGGCTTCGCCACCCACAAGGGCTATGGCACGCCGGAGCACCTTGCCGCGCTCAAGCAGCATGGCGCCAGCCCCTGGCACCGGCGCAGCTTTGCACCGGTGCGGGAAGTCTGCGTCGACGTGACCCACAACCCCCTGGCATGAAGCTCGACCACGTCACCTCACGCGACAACCCGGCGCTCGTGCGCCTGCGCAGGCTCTCCACCGATGCGGGCGGCTACCGCAAGACCGGCAGTGTGTGGATCGAGGGCGACCACCTGCTGCGCGCGGCGCTGCAGCGCGGCTGGAAACCGCAGCTCGTCGTGCTGACCGAAGCGGCGATGCAGGATGCCAGCCTGTCGGCCTTGGCAGAAGCGGCGATGCGCGCCCTGGTCGTGCCGGCGGCCCTGTTCAAGGGCCTGAGCGGCCTGGAGTCGCCGGCGCAGATCGGCGCCGAGCTGACCCTGCCCGAGGCGCCGGCCATCGACGCGAATGCCGCCAGCGTCGTGCTGGACCGCCTGCAGGACGCCGGCAATGTCGGCGCCATCCTGCGCAGCGCGGCCGCCTTCGGCGTGCGCCAGGTGCTGGCGCTGAAAGGCACAGCGGCGCTGTGGTCGCCCAAGGTCGTGCGCGCGGGGCAGGGCGCCCACTTCGGGCTGCGCCTGATCGAGGGTTTGACGGTGGCCGATCTGGCCGCGCTCCGCGTGCCCCTGGTGGCCACCAGTTCACACGAGAGCCAGCCTCTGCATCGCGTCGAGCTCCCCAGCCCCTGCGCCTGGGTCATGGGCCACGAAGGCCAGGGTGTGTCTGACGAGCTGATGGGCCGCTGTGCGCTGCGCGTCGGCATTCCGCAGCCGGGCGGCGAGGAGTCGCTCAATGTCGCGGCCGCGGCGGCCATCTGTCTGTACGAGAGCGAGCGCCGCCGCGGCTGACTCGACTTCACATTCGCTTCACCGGGCACGCAATGCCCTCATGAAATCGAGCCAGACTGAGGGCCTCGCTGAGGACCTGCCGATGATCATTGCCACCTCCCGTCGAACGCCGCGCTGGCGCTTCATCTTGTGGGGCTGCGCCCTGCTGCTGCTGGTCCTGCCCGGGATCGCCATGCAATTCACCGCCGAGGTGCGCTGGGGGCCGGGCGATTTCATGGCCTTCGGCCTCTTGCTCGCCCTGGCCTGCGGCGCATTCGAAGGGCTGCTGCGCCGCACGGCCGACCGGCGCCTGCGCTGGGGGGGTGGCGCGGCCATCCTGGGCCTGTTCCTGCTGGTGTGGGCGGAGCTGGCGGTCGGCGTCTTCAGTTGAGGGGGAGTCCCGGCGGTTGCTTGCAATCGAGAATGATTCTCATTACATTGCGGGCATGCTTGCTGATCCCCAACCGCCCAAAGCGCCGGCCGCCAAGCCGGCCCTCGTTCCCGGCGGGCGCCAGACCCGCCAGGTCGACAGCGCCACCCTGCTCGGTCCCTGCGGCGAAGTCTTCATCGTCCACCACGAGCAGGTCTACCGCCTGCGCGTCACGGCCCAGGGCAAGCTGATCCTGACCAAATAGGTCGCCCCCTCTTACCCCGACAACCGCGCCAGCCAGCCGCAGCCAGCCCGCGCCTCCCCTTGGAGACTTGGATGGCCGACTCCTGCTGCGCGGCGCATGCCGCACCGCCTGCTTCCACCGGCTCCCGCCGCCGCCGCCTGTGGGAACTGGGCAGCCATGCGCATTGCCCCGTCGTCGGCGTCTGCGTGCCGCTGGAGCGCATGCGCGTGCTGGCCAGGAAGCTGCTCGTGCTGCAGGGCGACGAAGACGACTACACCCTGCACTGCAGCCTCGTCACCGCCGCGGCGCGGCGCAATGCGGTGGCCGAGGCGCTGCAGAAGGACCTGGAGCAGCGCTTCGCGCTGGAGCTGCGCAGCGCCGGCCAGGCCAAATGCCGCGACAGCCTGATGGCCTGGTGGCGCGGCCGCGCGGCCCAGGGCGAGATCGCCGGCGCGCTGTGGGCGACGCTGACCCATGCGCGCTGCGACGAATGGCTGGAGATGCGCGTGCTGGGCCAGGTGCACATGCTGCAGCACCAGGTCGGCGCCGCCCAGCGCGTGGACATGGTGCGGCACCGCGAGCTGGTGACCGAGCACCAGGCCCTCGCGCGCGACTATGCCGAGGTGCAGCAGCGCGTGACGGCCTGGAGCCAGGAGCGCGCCCGCGAGCAGCAGGCCCTGGAGAAGGAGCGCATGCAGCAGCGCGCCACGCTGATCGCGTTGCAGACCCAGCTCGCCCAGGCCCGGGAGCAGCTGCAGCACTGGCAGGCCGCACGGCCGGACCTGCCGGAGCGCGAGCAGTTGCGCGAGCGCCTGGCCGAGCAGGTCGAGCGCAACCACCAACTGCAGCGGGAGCTGAACCGGCTGGCATCACGGCCGGCCGCCGAGCAGAGCGCGCCGGTGCCGCTGGTCGTTGAAGAAGTGGTGGCCGTGCCGGTCAAGCTGGTGCACCGCGTCGTGCTCTGCGTCGGTGGCCGCGGCGGCAGCGTGCCGCAGTACCGCCAGGCGGTGGAGGGCTGCGGCGCGCAGTTCCTGCACCACGACGGCGGGGCCGAGCACAAGCCGGCCCTGCTGGAGCCCCAGCTGGCGGCGGCCGACCTCGTCATCTGCCAGACCGGCTGCATCAGCCACGACGCCTACTGGCGCGTGAAGGACCATTGCAAGCGCCACGGCAAGCGCTGCGTCTTCGTCGAGACGCCCAGCCGCAGCGCCTTCGAGCGCGCGCTCGCGCAGGCCGCGTCCGACGCGGCCGGCGCGGCGGCGGGTCAGAGCTTGTAGCTCAGCGAGAGGCCATAGTGGCGCGGCGCGTTGTAGATCGCGCCATAGGCCAGGCCGCCGATGGACTTCCTGTCGGTCAGGTTGTCCACGTTCAGGCGCACGGTGGCCGCGGGGCTCAGTTCATAGGCCGCGAAGGCGTTGACGACGAGGTAGGCGTCCTGCCTGGCGCTGCCGGTCTTGTGGACGTCGTCCTGCCAGCGGCCGCCCAGGCCCAGGCGCAGCGCGGGCAGGACCGGCAGGCGGCTGTCGACGCGGAAGTTGACGGTGTTGCGCGGCACCCATTCGTAGATGTCCTGGCCGTCGGGGCCGGTCAGCCTGAGATGGGTGTAGCCGAGCGTCAGCCGCGTGTCGCGGCCGATGCGGCCGGTGGCTTCGAGCTCGAAGCCCCTGGAGGTCACGTCTTTGCCTTCGTACCAGTACTTGCCGTCCAGCGACGTGCCGGTGCCACCGATGACGCCGCCATAGGTCGCCAGACCCTGCTGCTTGGCCGTGAACACGGCGGCGGTGGTCAGCAGGGCCTTGTTCAGCCATTCCGCTTTCACGCCGAGCTCGGTGTTCACGCCTTTCATCGGCGCGAGGTACTCGCCTTGTTTGTCGGTCTGGTCCTGGTTCTGGAAGATGTCCGAGTAGGACACATAGCCCAGCACGTCGGGCGTGAAGTCATAGGTCAGGCCGGCGTAGGGGCTGACTTCCCGGGTGTCCGGATAGGCCGTGTTGGTGGCGGCGTTGCCGTAGATGGAGGCGCCGTGGCGCTCCAGGCGCACGGCGTT
>Ga0164290_1002030_pt1 | contig 18301 bp, 12 predicted proteins | sample Micstemetagenome_FD_108782 | JGI IMG/M metagenome (GOLD analysis project Ga0164290, IMG submission 108782) | Contaminated culture microbial community from soil near Moab, Utah, USA - Microcoleus steenstrupii SON62 (Illumina Assembly) | ecosystem: Environmental > Terrestrial > Soil > Soil crust... | reverse complement strand
GTCATCTTCACGTGAAGTATCAATATCATTGGTTCTTTCGCCCAGTTTCAGGTTCACGGTATGTGCCATTTTCTGGTTGCCACTAAAAGCCACTGTATCTGTACCCATTATGTCATAAATGGTTTCTGTGGCCGTAAACTGATTGGCCGCAATCCAGTAATTCATACTCCTGGTATCTTTTACCTGTGCATATTTCCAGTCGGCAGGCTGAGTGGCCCGCGACCATAATTTAATAGCTGTTTTATCGTACAGAAAACGGTTAATGGCAATATTATTATTCTGCCCGTGTTCAATGGCAATACCAATCCGGTTAAAAGCAAAATCATTATCTGTAAAATCGCTGTCGAAACTGTAACCGCCCCATATTCCATGGTCGCAGTCGCGAATAATATTTTTCATCACCAGGTTTCTGCTGAAAGTTACTTCCACGCCATTGGTAGGTGCATAAGAAAAATCGTTGCCATAAATAAAATTATCATTACAACCCCCTTCACCTGTATCCATGGTATGCTGACCAGCCCAGAGAAAAAAACCATCACCACTGTGAGTGGCGCTGTTATAGGCGAAAATATTGTCGTTGCACTGTTCAAATACCAGAAACCCGGCACTGTCTTGCCCGCGTTTGTATTTACCATGACTGTAACCACGCACATTCCAGTCGAGCCGGTTATGATAAAAAGTATTAAAACTGCTTCTGTACAAACCAATACCGATACCAGAATTGAAAGAAAAATTATTATTATAAACTGTTGCTTTTTCAGAGTGGGTCATCATTAATCCGCACTGACCACCCGTAATGGTATTATTAGCAATCAGTGCATTCTTGCAATGGTTGAGATAAATACCGGCACCATACCTTTTCCACTCCTGGTTTTCATTTTTATGGTAACTCATCCAGTCGCTGATATCTTCTCTTTCCCGGTTGCTTTTCAGTTCCTGACGGTAATTATAACTGAGGTCGCAATCTTCTATACTGAGTCTGTCAACACTGTCTGCCAGTATGGCTATTTTATACCCGTGAATATTGGCATTGCGGATATGGATATTTTTTGAACCGGGTCTGATATAGATGGCTACCCCATAAAATTCATCCGGACGGGTTTTGTCATTCGAGCCTTGCAGGATAACCTCTTTTAAATCCACGGTAATATTCTCACCGGCAATTTCAATAAGGGGAGAGCTTGAATCGGAATTAAGGGCATAGAATCCGGGTTGCAAACGGGTAGATGAAATAATTTTCATGCCCTTTTCAGGCTTAACCGAAGGCATATCCTGGGCCGACAGGTATAAAAGAAAACCTGACAGTAACCCTGTAAGCAGACATTTCAAATACATACTTAAAACTAAGATTTTCTGTTATATAGGATGCCAAATGGCAGATTTTACATAGTTAAACTGTCAGAAACGCATTGATTTGGAGCAGTTTCGATAAGGCTAACAGGGATAAAGCCGGGGGGCTGACAATTTTTCATTTTAGGGGCAGATGGCATAATGATTGACAGGTGTTAGCCGATTATTAACCTGAAATCAATAGTTATGGGCAAGATAATAGGCATTGACCTTGGAACAACAAATAGCTGTGTGGCCGTTATGGAAGGTAACGAGCCGGTAGTGATTGCAAATGATGAAGGACGCAGAACCACCCCTTCCGTAGTGGCATTTCTCAAAAACGGGGAGCGTAAAGTAGGAGATCCTGCCAAACGTCAGGCCATTACCAACCCGCAAAACACTATTACGAGTGTAAAGCGTTTTATGGGCCGTCGTCACGACGAAGTAACCGAAGAAATAAGTCACTGGAGCTATAAAGTAGCTAAAGGCGATAACAATACTGTACGTGTTGCCATAGATGATCGTTTATACACTCCGCAGGAAATCTCTGCCATGATCCTTCAGAAAATGAAGAAAACAGCAGAAGATTATCTCGGACAGGAAGTAACAGAAGCGGTAATTACCGTGCCTGCTTATTTTAACGATGCACAACGTCAGGCAACCAAAGAAGCCGGAGAAATTGCGGGTCTGAATGTTCGCCGTATTGTAAACGAGCCTACAGCTGCAGCATTGGCTTATGGCCTGGATAAAAAACATGCCGACCAGAAGATTGCCGTATTCGACCTTGGTGGTGGTACATTCGATATCTCTATCCTCGAACTGGGTGATGGTGTATTTGAAGTAAAGTCTACCAATGGTGATACTCACTTAGGTGGTGACGATTTTGATAAAGTAGTGATGGACTGGCTGGCAGATGAATTCAAAAGCCAGGAAGCCATCGATCTGCGTAAAGATCCAATGGCGTTACAACGCTTGAAAGAAGCGTCTGAAAAAGCAAAGATTGAATTGAGTTCTTCTGCTGAAACAGAAATCAACCTTCCATACATCACAGCAGTTGATGGTGTTCCCAAACACCTGGTACTGAAATTAACACGTGCAAAATTTGAGGCATTGGCCGACAATTTATTCGCCCGTTGTTTAAAACCCTGTGAAGCTGCATTGAAAGATGCCGGATACAACACATCCCAGATCGATGAAGTGATCCTGGTAGGTGGCTCAACCCGTATTCCTAAAGTACAGGAGATCGTAGAGAAATTCTTTGGAAAGAAACCAAATCGTGGTGTAAATCTGGATGAAGTAGTTGCCGTAGGTGCCGCTATTCAGGGTGCCGTATTAACCGGTGAAGTGAAAGATGTATTGTTACTCGATGTAACCCCGTTAGGCTTGGGTATTGAAACCATGGGTAGTGTAATGACCACCATGATTCCTTCCAATACCACCATTCCTACCAAGAAAACAGAAGTATTCTCAACCGCCAGCGATAACCAGCCCGGTGTACAGATTCATGTATTACAGGGAGAGCGCCCGATGGCCAACCAGAATAAGAGCCTGGGTATCTTTAACCTCGATGGCATTCCGCCAGCACCAAGAGGCGTACCCCAGATTGAAGTAACTTTTGATATCGATGCGAATGGTCTGCTGCATGTTAGTGCAAAAGACAAAGGCACTGGTAAAGAACAGAAGATTCGTATTGAAGCAGGTAGCGGCTTAAGCAAAGAAGAAATTGAAAAAATGAAAGCTGAAGCCAAAGCCAATGAAGCAACCGATAAAGAAGCGCGTGAAAAAGTAGAGAAACTGAATCAGGCCGATAGTTTAATCTTCCAGACCGAGAAACAATTCAAAGAGTTCGGAGATAAAATTCCTGCCGATAAAAAAGCGCCGATTGAAACTGCATTGGCCAAACTGAAAGAAGCACACAAAAACCAGGATATTGCTGCGGTAGATGCTGCAATGACTGAAATGAACACCGCATGGACAGCTGCCAGTGAAGAAATTTACAAGGCGCAGCAGGAAGCAGGTGCCCAGCAGCCGGGTGCTGAAGCGCAAGCGGGTGGTGCTGAACAGGCAAACGGGTCAGCAAAAAATGATACCGTTGAAGATGCGCAATTCGAAGAAGTGAAATAATAAAGACCTTATAAATTGTCAAGGCCCCGATTAAAAAACCGGGGCCTTTTTTATACCTGTAAATGAGAAAACTATTTTACCAACGATTTTATTCCCGTAGAGGATACATTATTTAAGCCGTAGCCTTAACATTTTCAGCAAAATTTATACTTCCTGTACGAGCGTAGTATTGGTAGTGAAATCTTTTACAAAAGAATTGTTCTCTTTTCCTGCATATAATACCCGGTATTTTTCGCCTGCACTTAAACGTTTCCACCAGGGACGTGATGAAGCAGTGAATAAAATGCAGGCCTGGATTTCCATGAATAACAATTCGCTTTCAGAAAAAACACGGGCTTCTCGATAGGGTTTAAAACGGGCAGCTGTATGCATGACTTTTATTTTTATCAAAATTATTCTTTACTTACGAAGGAAAAATTGTTTCGCTAAAAAAGAGTAATAATACTCCGTATAATTACCTAATACTCTTTATGGAGTGAAGTACACTGCGCTTCAGATTGAGTAATAAGGTATCGCAATTTGCGATACCTTATTACTCTTTTTCATCTGCTCTTCTGAAACCAATTCTCCGGGTGTTTGATTCCTGTATCAATAATTTTTGAAAGAGTCCGAATACTGTTTCAAAATCTTCATCATGTTTATCAACACGTTTACCTATTCGTTCCAGTGTAAGTAACACTTCCTGGCTATTCGACAATAAAGCCCGCATCTGTACAAAGATCTCAATGATTCTGATACTGACTTTTAAAGCTTTTTCTGTTTTTAAAACATTGGCAAGCATCAGTATGCCATGTTCGGTAAAGGCCAATGGTATGGCACCGCCTAAATGTTGTACAGAAGGTATCGCATTTTGCGATACCATGAATTTAATTTCTTTCTGATTGAGTGGAAACATAAAATGTTTGGGAAACCTCTTCAGGTTTCTTTTTACCTGCTCTCTCAGTCTTGTAGGTATTACATCATACAGTTTGGTGAGATCACGATCCAACATAATTTTTTGTCCTCTTACCAGGTGAATATGCTGTGTAATGGTTTCGTCTGTAAATTTTTCGTTTCGTTTAGATGGTATAAAAAAAATTTCAACTAATCTATTATGATCCGTTGATTTTTTATACCGTATTTATACCTGATTTTTATTGCGGCAACTACCTGTTTTAAGGTATCGCATTTTGCGATACCTTATTTGGTAATACGATAACACCAGCGTTTTAATTTCCCTTCAAAATCAAATGGGGTAGTGGCTTTGGTGATGTCTTTAATATCGGCAGCTTGTATTTGTTCCGTTTCAAGAATGAATTTTGTATAGTTGGTACTGAAGAAAAGGGTGCCGCCTGTGGTCATGGCAGCCAGCACATCATTAATCAGTTCCACATGGTCGCGCTGGATATCGAGAAAGTCTTTCATGCGTTTACTGTTGCTGAAAGTGGGCGGGTCCATAATAACCAGATCGAAGCTATTGGGTTGCAGTGTTTTCAGGTACTGCTTTACATCAGCATGTACAAAAAAGTATTTGTCTTTATCCTTAAACCGGTTGATTACCATATGATCTTCTGCCCAGTTGAGATAGGTTTTCGATAAGTCTACTGAAGTAACAGAAGCAGCGCCACCCGCAGCCGTGTAAACAGAAAAAGATCCGGTATAGCAAAACAAATTCAATACCCTTTTGCCCGGAGCAATTTCTTTTGCCATCTGACGGGTAATACGATGGTCAAGAAACAAACCTGTATCTAAATAATCGGCAAGATTAACCAGAAATTTCAAACCGTTTTCTTCTACAGTAAAGAATTCTTTTTTGCTGTCTATTTTTTCATACTGTTCATCCCTGTGCGACATTCTCTTGCGCTGTCTTACAAAAATAGATGCTGGTTTTATCTCCGTTATCTCAGTAATTACAGCAATACATTGGTCCAGCCATGTTTCATGTTCCTCATCGGTCATGCCATGCCGGCGCAGGTATTCTGCGAGGTAAATCTTGTCTTCATAAAATTCAATGGCAAAAGGAAATTCCGGAAGGTCATGGTCATACACACGGTAACAACTAATACCCATTCTCCGGGCCTGTTTATGCCGGTGTTTGTACACTTTCTGTAAGCGGTTACGAAACATCTCCAGTTTGGGGCTTTCAGACATGCGGCAAAGATAATGGGTGTGGTCTTATCATCGGTTATTCAGCCACTCACAGAAATTAGCTGTAAAAGCGCTGTGTTTACTTTATATTTAAGACCCAAAAATCAAACTGCATGCGAAAACTCATGATCACAACACTGCTGTGTTGGGTAGCCGCCACCGTTGGCGCCCAGGACTACAGTAATGCGGCAGAACAGGCTAACAGGCTCAATGCACTAACCAAAGCCTACCCGCAACTTACAACACTCAAATCGCTTACTAAAACAAATGGTGGTAAAGACATCTGGTTGCTCACCATCGGTACCGGTAAAACAGAAACCAAACCGGCTATAGCTGTCATTGGCGGCGTAGAAGGCAACCATTTACTCGGAACAGAAATGGCCATTGGTTTTGCAGAACAATTATTAAAAGGGTCGGGCAGCGACAGCATCCGTGCCTTACTCAACCGCACCACCTATTATGTGTTCCCGAATATGAGTCCGGATGCCATGGAACAATATTTAAGTAAAATTCGTTCTGAAAGAGCCGGTAATGCAACAGGTACAGACGATGACCGCGATGGTAAACAGAATGAAGACGGATGGGATGACCTCGATGCAAACGGAAAAATTACTTTCCTCCGTATTGAATCTGTAACCGGAGATTATAAACTGCACCCCGATGATGCACGTGTACTCATTAAAGCAGATATGGGCAAAGGAGAGAAAGGCAAATACAAATTACTCACAGAAGGTATTGACAACGATAAAGACGGCTTGTTCAATGAAGATGGAGAAGGTGGTATAGCATTTAATAAAAACCTTACCTATAACCATAAAACATTTGCAGCAGGTGCCGGTGAATTTCCTGCCAGTGAAAAAGAAACAAGGGCCATGCTCGATTTTCTGTACGATGCATTCAATGTATATACAGTAGTAAGTTTTGGTACCAACAATAACCTCTCAACACCTATTGCATACAATCCGGCAGCAGCAAACCAACGTATTGTTGCAGGGTTATTGGAACCCGATGCCAAAGTAAATGGGATGGTTAGTGAGCTATATAATAAAGTAACAGGCAGCAAAGATGCACCACGTACCAATGTAACGGGTGGAGATGTGTTGTCATGGGGCTATTTCCATTTTGGTCGTTATAGTTTCAGCACACCGGGCTGGTGGGTACCTAAAGCAAAACCTGATACAGCTAAAAAAGAAAAAGCATTTACAGTAGAAGATGCCACTGCTAACTATTTGCGCTGGGCTTCGCAGCAGGGTATTGCCAATACTTTCACTGAATGGAAAACCATACAGCATCCCGATTTCCCCGGGCAGAAAGTAGAAGTGGGGGGTATCGACCCGTATGTAATGAATAACCCGCCGTATAAAATGGCAGATGCAGTAGTAAAAAAACATACAGAGTTTCTGGTGAAACTTGCATCAAATCAGCCGGAGATTGATATTATAAACCTGAAAACAGAAAAACTGGCCAGTGGTTTAACGCGCATCAGTCTCGATGTGGTAAACAAAGGCAGTATGTCAACACACAGCAAACTCGGTGAAAGAAACTACTTTGTTAAAAAAGTAAAAGTAGCTCTGCAAACAGCCGCTAAACAGGATGTGGTTGGTGGAAGAAAAATTCATTTACTGAACAGTATTGAAGCCAACAGTTCCAGTTCATTTAGTTGGGTGGTAAAAGGTACGGGCAAAATTACTGTAGAAGCAGGTTGCCCTACAGCAGGTACCAAAACCATTGAGATTAATCTTTGATCACCACAAATTATTTCAACATGAAACAGTTTATTCTTAAAATATTCACTACCATACTCGTTCTTGGTTCGGGTATGTATGTGCAGGCACAATTGCCCGATCAGGTATTCAAGGCTGCAGGCTCACCTGTAAACCCTAAAGTTACTGCTACCTGGAACCGTTATTATGACCATGCGGGTATCAGTGAAATCTGCAAAAAAATAGCAGCGGCTTATCCCGATCTGGCCAAACTGCAGTCTATCGGTAAATCCTACGAGGGCCGCGATCTCTGGTGTCTTACCATTACCGATTTCAAAAAAGGAAATGCAGATAAGAAACCGGGAATGTATATCGATGGAAATATTCACTCGAATGAAATACAGGGGGCAGAATTTGCTTTATACACCGCCTGGTACCTCACCGAATCTTTTGGTGATACCAAATTCATACAGGAATTACTGGAAGATAAAGTATTCTACATCGTACCTACCATCAATCCCGATGCACGCGACAGCTATATGCACAAACCCAATACCGGCAGCTCACCACGTTCTGGTGTAATACCGGTAGATAATGATGGAGATGGACAGGTGAATGAAGACAGTTATGACGATATCAATAAGGATGGTCATATTACAATGATGCGCAGAAAAAGTGCCAACGGCCGCTGGAAACTGGATCCCAAAGACCCGCGTAATATGATACAGGTAGGCCACGATGAAAAAGGGGATTATGAATTACTCGGTATTGAAGGAATTGATAATGACGGCGATGGTCGTGTAAATGAAGATGGTTATACGTTTGAATACGATCCTAACCGCGACTGGGGATGGGGATGGCAGCCAAACTATATTCAGAATGGTGCGTATAAATATCCTTTCTCCTTACCAGAGAACAGGGCAGTGATGGAGTTTGTAATGAAACATCCAAACATTGCAGCAGCACAATCATTCCATAATGCAGGTGGTATGATCCTGCGTGGTCCGGGCGGACAGGAAGACGTTGGAACCTACAATGCACAGGATATTGCCGTGTACGATGCCATTGCCAAAAAAGGAGAGGAACTGATTCCGGGTTATAAATACCTCGTGGTGTACAAAGATTTGTATTCTGCTTATGGCGGAGAGCTCGATTGGTTTTATGCCGGTCGCGGTATCTATACCTATTCCAATGAATTATGGACACCCTACCTCATGTATATGCGTGAAGCTACTCGTGATCCTGTTGATAATGCGAGTTTCAGTTTCGATCGTTATTTATTGTTTCAGGATGCATTTGTGCCATGGGCTGAATACGATCATCCTCAGTATGGTAAGATAGAAGTGGGTGGGATGAAGAAGAATTTCGGTCGTGCACACCCCGGTTGTTTACTCGAATCGGATGCACACAGAAATATGGCATTCAGTATCTATCATTGTTTCCATACACCTAAACTCGATGTGCAGGAAATTAGTGAGAAAGATTTAGGTGACGGATTGAAAGAGGTAACGGCCGTTATTACCAACAGCCGCCTCATGCCAACACATAGCAGTCAGGATACCAAGAATAAAATTGAACGTCCTGATTATATTACGCTCACCACTTCAGGAAAAATACTTTCCGGTATGCAGGTAGAAAACCGCGACCTGAACCTGAGCAGAGAACAGGAACAAAACCCCGGCACCATTGAAGTAGCCAATATTCCCGGTCTTGGATCGGTAACGGGGAAATGGATTGTACAGGGTGGTGATAAATACACGGTAAGTGTAGACAGTAAAAAAGGCGGAACAGTGTCCGCCTCAAAATAATCTATCTATAATCTGTGAATCTGTGGCTTAATTCTTTTGCCACAGATTCACAGATTTTTATTTTAGTTGCGCCAGCGCATCTTTAATTCTTCCCCACGCTTTTTCAATATTGCCCATACTATTGGCAAAAGAAAAACGCACACAATTTGGCTCACCAAAAGCATCACCCATTACAGAAGATACATGCGCTGTATTTAACAGGTACATGCTAAAGTCTGCTGCGTTGGCAATGGTATTGGTTCCATCAGATTTGCCATAATAAGCGCTCACATCAGGAAACACATAGAAAGCGCCTTCGGGTTCAAAACATTTGAAACCGGGTATATCTTTAACCAGTTCCAATGTTCTTGTTCTTCTTCTGGTAAACTCCTCCGTCATTTCTTCTGATGGGCGTAAATCGCCTGTTAAAGCAGCTACTGCAGCTTTCTGGGTAATAGCGCAGGTGCCACTGGTAAACTGCCCCTGTAATTTTTCACAGGCTTTGGCAATAGTAGCATTGGCGGCAATATAACCCAGGCGCCAGCCCGTCATGGCAAAGCCTTTGCTCAATCCATTGATGAGCACCACACGGTCTTTCAGATCGGCAAACTGAGCAATGCTTTCATGTTGTCCAACGAAATTGATGTATTCATAAATTTCATCTGAAAGAATAATAACATCAGGATATTTTCTGAACACATCTGCCAGTGCTTCCAGTTCTGTTTTGCTATACACTGCACCTGAAGGATTACAGGGAGAAGAAAACATAAACACTTTTGTTTTGGGTGTAATAGCAGCTTCGAGTTCAGCAGCAGTGGTTTTAAAACCATTTTCTACTGAAGTTCTGATCTCTACCACTTTACCGCGTGCAATCTTCACCAGTTCAGAATAGGTAACCCAGTAAGGTGTAGGAATCACCACTTCATCACCGTCATCTACGAGGGCGAGAATGGCATTGGCCAAACTTTGTTTGGCACCGGTAGAAGTAATAATATTTTCAGGAGCGTAATCAAGGTTATTATCGCGTTTCAGTTTGGTGCAAACAGCTTCTCTCAGGTCAAGAAAACCGGGAACGGGTGTATAATGACTCCAGTTATCGTTGATGGCTTTAATGGCAGCATCTTTAATATGCTGAGGCGTATCGAAATCGGGTTCACCTAAGCTAAGGTCTATTACGTCTACACCTTTGGCTCTTAATTCACGGCCCAATTTGGCCATTTTGAGGGTTTCCGGCTCATTAAACCGGTTGAGAAGCGAGGATAATTGCATTGCTCTTACATTAAATAAATTGGTTACTTGAATTTTGCGAGCGGAAGTTCGGAAAAAACAAGCAAACAGGTGTAAGTTTTAGAGGACAGATGTCGGATGGCAGATGTCAGATGGCGGATTTCTGATTTTTTTGTGCATAATATGATAGAACTGTTATAAATAGAACACGGATTATCATGATTATGATGATCTGTCATGATAAATCATTATAATCATGATAATCTGCGTTCCATCCTTCGCTTTCGGCTATTTAACCACAAAAGCAAACTTTACTTTAACATGTAACTCTTCGCCGTTGTTGGTCGCCTGACCAACAACTAATGAAATCAACCACACAGCTCATCTTTCGGACTTCCCGACGCCGGACTTTCGGACTAATAATCAATTTTGTACCTGCTTAAATCCGGCAGCCGTTTTTTCTTTCTTTGTACTTCATGCTCGTAAATAAGCTGCCCGAGATTTTTCAGGAAGGGATACCCTATAGCATCATAATCGTATTTGTCATCGTTAAACACGCCATCGCTGTTGCATAAAATAGTGGCGCTTAAAAAGAATTCAATCTTTTTTTCAAAATCTACGAAATAGCATACATCAGTAAGGAAACCATAAGCACCGCCTATTTTATTGAAGATGCGGATATGTTTTGGTGCCCTTCCTTTAGCAGCACCATAAAAAAGAAATTTGGCGGAAGCATCGCCCACTTTGCTGGTATCATATTTAGGCGATTCACTTTCTGAAGGGAAGGCACTCATCCAGCGGTATAAAAAATTGTAATCCTCTTTGGTAAAATCAAATCGTTGTTTGGCAGGAAAGGCATCGGGCATGATGACGGTTTGTAACATTCGGTGAAAATCTTTCAAATACACCCTGTTCTTATCATCAAATACAAAAGGTTCATTCACCAACTGGTTGCCAGCATAATAACCTTTGCCTAATCGGGTTTGAAAAGAAGGGAAGATGGCTTTACTGAAAGCAGGTGGTTGAGAAGTAAGGTATCCGCCGGTATTGGTAAGAAAAGTTACTGAATGTGTTCTTCTGTTTTGTTCTTCTGTTCTGCTAACGCTGAGCCGGTGACGAATAATGGCATCCGGATAACTTTTTTGAGTCAATTTTTGCTGAATATATTCCTGCCCTAAATATTCATACAGTCTGTTAAAAGCATCATTGTCGCTCACCAGAAAAATCTGTTTGATAAACCTTTCAATGGTTGAACGGTTGGGTACACTATCCTGAATTTTATTGATATGTTTAATCATGTCAATGCTGTCGGTAATGATAGTAGTATTTATGTCAATAGGAACACCAGCTCTCTTTGCCTTACTTAATTTTTCCAGTGCCAGAAAAGCCACCGGCATTTTAACCGTACTCGCAGGGTAGAAATATTCATTCTCATTCAAATGAAAACCAAAATCAGTAAATGAGGGTCTGTTCTTTTTATCTCTATCAATCTGCGTGTACATGATTTGTAACCGGAAACTATCCCTGTTTTGGAGAATGGGATTAAATAATGCAGGTTTTGAACGCATCAGTTGTTCCAAAAAAATGGTATCCATTTCTTTGATCTGGGCATAAGTAGCTGAACATATAAACAGACTTAAAAGCAATAACAATCTCATAAGTAAAATTAACATAGATGAGGTAGAATAGAACGCTGATTATCATGATTGTGATGATCCATCATGATAAATCATCACAATCATGAGAATCCGTGTTCAATTTCGAGATAAAATCAAAGTGTCGCACCGGTTTTGTAAAAATATCTTTCGGTCTTCCGGACTCCGGACTTTCGGACTCCCATACTACTTAACTTTACCCCTCTAAACGATAACCATGCCACACGAAGCTATTTCGGTATTTGATATGTTTAAAATAGGTGTAGGTCCATCCAGTTCTCATACACTCGGGCCATGGCGGGCAGCATTGCGTTGTGTAAACACCATCCGCAGTAAACACCAGTTAGAAGAAGTGGCATCTGTAACCGTATTACTCTATGGCTCACTCGCCAAAACGGGTAAAGGACATGGTACCGATATAGCCGTACTATTAGGTCTCGGTGGAGAAGATCCCGTAACCATTGATGTAAACAGTATTACACCCAAAATAAAAGAGATAGAAACAAAGCAGACCTTACTGCTCGATGGCAGAATAGCTATTCCTTTTCATTTTCCTGATAACCTGCAGTTTCTTTTTAATGAAACACTGCCATTTCATCCGAATGGATTATCGTTTCTGGTGGCATTAAAGAATGGAGAACATTTTAGTGAAACCTATTACTCTATCGGTGGTGGATTTGTAGTGAAAGAAGGAGAAGACAAAAGTACACAACAGTCGGTTGATCTTCCATTCCCCGTTAACACAGCCGATGAACTTTTACACTGGTGTATGAAAACCGGTATGAATGTGAATGAAGTGGTGATGGAGAATGAAACAGCCTGTCGTTCAGAAACAGCTACCCGTGAAGGTGTAATCAGCATCTGGAATGCGATGCGTGAATGTACTTTCAGAGGATGTCCTACCAAGGGAGAATTACCCGGTGGCTTACAGGTACGCCGCCGTGCATTTGATCTGAATAAAAACCTCATCGGCGATCGAACTTATACCGACTACCACTCATGGATCAACGCCATTCGTGCTGGCGGACATGATTTCAAATACATCCTCGACTGGGTAAGTTGTTTTGCACTGGCGGTGAACGAAGAGAACGCCTCATTTGGTAGGGTAGTAACAGCACCTACAAATGGCGCTGCGGGGGTTATTCCGGCCGTACTTCAATATTATATTACTTTTTGTGATGGGTTTGAGGAAGAAAAAATTATCCGCTTTCTGTTAACAGCCTCCGAACTGGGTAGCATCTTTAAAAAAGGAGCCACCATATCCGCAGCTATGGGAGGATGTCAGGCAGAAATTGGTGTATCATCGGCCATGGCAGCAGCGGCATTAACAGAATCGCTGGGAGGTACACAAAGACAAACACTGATGGCCGCAGAAATAGCCATGGAACACCACCTCGGTCTTACCTGCGACCCAATCGGCGGACTGGTACAAGTGCCCTGTATAGAACGCAATACCATGGGTGCCATAAAAGCCATCACCGCATCGCAACTGGCATTACAAAGCTCACCCGATTATGCGAAAGTAAGTCTCGATAAAGTCATTAAAACCATGTGGGATACCGCCCTCGACATGAGCAGCAAATACAAAGAAACAGCAGATGGAGGTTTAGCGATACATATTCCGATTAGTTTGCCGGAGTGTTAAGTTTGATTTTTTGATCTTTGATTTTTTGATTTGGTATCAACCGAATTAAATCCTCCCTTTCTCCCCTTCTCCCTGCGAAAAACCTTCGTATTTAATACAGCTTATATTATTTGGATTCTTTTCGCAGGGAGAAGGGGAGAAAGGGAGGTGTAGAAATACTGATTAAATACTTGTAGACGGTAACAGAAATGGGGCTGGAACTTTTATATCTGAAATCGAAAATTAAAACATCCAAAAATCAAACATCAAAAAATCAAACATCAATATAAGCTGTAACTTTACAAGAAATGCACCATGCAAAAACGAATTGTTATTCTGGGTGCGGGTTTTGCCGGGTTACAACTGGCACGCAGATTAAAAGGCTCTAACTTCGATATTACACTGATCGACCAGTATAATTTTCACCAATTCCAGCCACTTTTTTACCAGGTTGCTACAGGACGCTTAGAGCCAAGCTCAGTATCATTTCCTCTCCGTAAAGTATTTCAGAATAAAGCCAATGTACATGTACGTATTGCGAATATTGACCGGATAGACAAAACGGAAAAAACAGTGTACACCGATGCCGGTATTTTTGCTTACGACTATCTCGTGATTGCAACCGGATGCACCACCAATTATTTTGGCAACAAGAATATTGAACGGTATGCTTATCCGATGAAGTCAACCACAGAAGCCATTGCATTGCGTAATCGTATACTGCTCAATTTTGAAGCTGCCTTAGATGCTTCACCGGAAGAACTGGAAGGCATCATGAATATTGTAGTAGTAGGAGGTGGCCCTACGGGTGTTGAACTTTCGGGTTCACTGGCAGAGCTGAAAAGAAATATCCTGCCACGCGATTATCCCGATATGGATTTCTCCCGGCTCAATGTGTATTTACTCGAAGCAGGTCCGGCAACACTGGGGCCCATGAGTAAAATATCGCAACAGAAATCGCAGTCCTATCTTGAATCGATGGGAGTACAGGTGAAAGTAAATACGCAGGTAAAAGATTATGATGGAAAGAAAGTATTACTCGCCGATGGCAGCACTATTGCCAGCAATACACTTATCTGGGCCGCAGGTGTTACAGGAAATGTACCCAATGGTATTGATGCCTCATTACTCGTAAGAGGTAACAGAATTAAAACAGATGCATTCAACCGCATACCCGGTACCGACAATATTTTTGTATTAGGCGATATTGCCTATATGGAAACAGAACAGTTCCCGAAAGGACACCCGCAACTGGCCAATGTAGCTATTGCACAGGCCAAAAACCTGGTACAGAATTTTAAACGTTTACAGAACGGAAAAACATTGTTGCCATTCAGCTATAAAAGTCCCGGCACCATGGCCACTGTAGGCAAAAGAAAAGCAGTAGTAGACTTACCCTTCATGAGTTTCCAGGGACGTTTTGCCTGGTTTGTATGGATGTTCCTGCACCTCATGCTGATACTGAGTGTAAAAAACAAACTCATCATCTTCATCAACTGGGCCGTCAGCTATTTTACCAACGATACCACCCTCCGTTTAATTCTGCTCCCCACCAAACACCAGGTTGATTTATACAAAGAAGAGCAAACGCCGATAGAGCAGAAGATACACCAGTTGTAATTTTTGATTTTTTGATCTTTGATTTTTCGATTTTACTTTTTCAAATCAAAAAATCAAAGATCAAAAAATCAAAAATCTGACATCAGACATCCGACATCAGAAATTCCCCCGAGTAGTCTTTGATTTCATTGTACAGTGTGCCTCTTTCCACCGGTTGACGGTTAACCTGCTTAATAAGTCTAACCAGTTCTTCGGTACTCATGGTGGGTGTTTGTTCTTCACTACCTGCCATGGCGTAAATTTTGGTGGAGTCGTCGATGGTGCCGTCGATATCATTAACACCGAATGATAAAGTAAGTTGTGCATTCTGTCTTCCCAGCATGGGCCAGTAGGCTTTGAGGTGCGGGAAATTGTCCATGTACAAACGCGAAACGGCATACATACGCATATCTTCTACCACAGAAGATTCTGCAATATGACTCATATCATTCTCCTTATTGCGGAATTTGAGCGGAATAAAAGTGTTGAAGCCACCGGTTTTGTCCTGCAACTGGCGCAGTCTGTCCATATGATCAATACGGTGCTGAAATTGTTCAATATGTCCGTAAAGTAAAGTGGCATTGCTGTGCATGCCGAGCTTGTGAGCGGTTTCGTGAATGAGTAACCAACCGTCTGCATCTACTTTATCTTCACAGATCTGTTTGCGGATGTCGGGATGAAAAATTTCTGCACCACCACCCGGTAAAGAATCAAGACCAGCTTCATGAGCCATACGCATACCATCTTCCACAGAAACTTTGGCTTTGCGGAACATATAATCCAGTTCAACAGGTGTAAAGCCTTTGATGTGTAAATCCGGACGATGCGCTTTGATGGTACGCAGGAGTTCGAGAAAGAAATCGAGGTTCATTTTAGGGAGAACACCACCTACAATATGCACTTCGGTAACGGGTTTACCGTCGTAGCTTTTAACGATATGCATCATCTGATCAATACTCAGTTCCCAGCCTTCATCGCGGTGGGCATAGAGGCGTGAGTAGGAGCAGAATTTGCAGGAGAACACACATACATTGGTGGGTTCAATATGAAAATTGCGGTTGAAATAGGTTTTGTTACCGTGTTTCTCTTCACGCACCCAGTTGGCGAGTGCGCCGAGCCAGGAGAGCGAACCTTTTTCGAAGAGCAAAACACCCTCATCAAAAGAAATACGTTCCTTATGTAGAATTTTTTCGCCTATCTTTTTTAACTGGGCATCGGGCTGAGTAGCAACCAATACAAATGGGTCTGAAATTCGCGCGCTCATCTTCACTATTTAGGATGCAAAAATACGATTAAAAATGTAGCTTCTGGTGATCAGCTACTAGCTACTAGCTTCTAGCTGCTAGAAGCTAGTAGCTAGAAGCTAGCAGCTTATGCTCCCAGTTCAACTTTTTTCTATAGATTCGTTGGTCATGCTGCAACAGCGGGTATTCATTCATAACTAACTGAGCTATGTCAATAAAACTAAGGCTGACGATTTTAAGTTTTTTGCAATTTTTTATATGGGGTGCATGGCTAACCACCCTGGGTTCATATGGTTTTGGTTTTAAAAACTGGACAGGCGCACAGTTCGGGGCTGTATTCTCCACCCTGGGTTTGGGTTCACTCATAATGCCAGCCCTGGTGGGTATTATTGCCGACCGATGGATGAACGCCGAAAAACTCTATTCTATTCTACACATATTATACGGCATCACACTATTTGCCCTGCCATTGATTGATGTGCCCGACACATTCTTCTGGGTATTATTGGCGAGTATGTGTTTTTATATGCCCACCATCTCCTTATCCAATTCGCTCTCATACCGTATTTTAATAGACAACCGGATGGATGTGGTTAAAGTATTTCCACCCATTCGAGTATGGGGTACCGTTGGTTTTATTGCGGCCATGTGGCTCACCAACCTCATCAGCGATCCGAAATCGCCCTGGGATGCAGGTAAGGCTTTTGGTGAACAGATTGCATCTGTAACCGGACATGCCATAAACGCCAACCAGTTTTATATAGCGGGTGTATTTGCCCTTGTGCTGGGTATCTATGCATGGTTCCTGCCCAAATGTGCGCCGGAAAACAAAGGAAAAGGAAAGGGCTCCTGGATCGATAACCTGGGATTGCGCGCCTTTAAACTGCTGGGTAATTATAAAATGGCCATCTTCTTCCTGTTTTCTATGTTTTTGGGAGCCGCCCTGCAGCTTACCAATATGTATGGCGATACCTACCTGAAAGATTTCGAAAAAATAGAACAGTATAAGAACTCATTTGTGGTGGAATATTCAACCATCATCATATCCATCTCGCAGATATCGGAAACACTGTTCATACTGGCCATACCCTTCTTTATGAAAAAGTTTGGCATAAAAAAAGTGATGCTGATATCCATGTTTGCCTGGGTATTAAGGTTTGGTCTGTTTTCCTTCGGAAACCCGGAAGGATTGCTATGGATGATCATCCTCTCGAATATTGTGTACGGTATGGCATTCGATTTCTTTAATATATCCGGATCGCTGTTTGTAGAAACAACGATAGAACCGGAAATACGCTCATCGGCACAGGGATTATTTATGATGATGACCAATGGTTTTGGCGCCATCATGGGAAGCATACTGAGTGGCTGGATGATAGATAAGTATTACCTGCTACCCGATGGCAGTAAAGACTGGCCCGGCATCTGGATGGTCTTCGCCATCTACGCCCTCTTCATCGCCATCTTTTTTGGTATACTATTCAGGCATAAGCACAATGCAGCAGATGTGGCGCATGCGGGGCATTAGGAGCTTCTAGCTTCTAGAGCTTAGTTTAGAAATAACAATAAAAAAAGGAAACCAGCTATTTTACGGCCGGTTTCCTTTTTCATTTCTAGCAGCTGGCAGCTAGTAGCTAGAAGCCTGCTGCTTGCAGCTTATAAATGCGACTGAATCTTCTTATCCAGCACCGACTTAGGCACGGCACCAATTTGTTTGTCTACAATCTGACCACCTTTAATGAAAAGGATGGCAGGAATAGAAGTAATACCATAGTTAACACTGAGGTTAGGGTTATGGTCTACATTTACTTTACCTACATTTATTTTACCGTCATAATCTTTGGCCAGTTCTTCAATAACGGGTCCGATGGCGCGACAGGGT
>Ga0164290_1002029_pt1 | contig 18334 bp, 13 predicted proteins | sample Micstemetagenome_FD_108782 | JGI IMG/M metagenome (GOLD analysis project Ga0164290, IMG submission 108782) | Contaminated culture microbial community from soil near Moab, Utah, USA - Microcoleus steenstrupii SON62 (Illumina Assembly) | ecosystem: Environmental > Terrestrial > Soil > Soil crust... | reverse complement strand
GGCCCATGCCGTGCGGCGCAGCTGCGAGATCAAGGCCGAGGTGGTGGGGCAGGACGAGAAGGAACAGGGTCTGCGAGCCATCCTCAACTTCGGGCACACCATCGGCCACGCCATCGAGGCCGGCATGGGCTATGGCCAATGGCTGCATGGGGAAGCCGTGGCTTGCGGCATGGTGCTGGCAGCCGACCTTTCGCGGCGCATCGGTTTCATGCCCGTCGAGTTCGTCGCGCGCCTGCGCCAGCTGATCGAACGCGCGGGGCTGCCTGTCCAGCCGCCGCGGTTGGGCGCCGAGCGGTATCTAGAGCTGATGAGGGTGGACAAGAAGGCTGATGCCGGCGCCATCCGCTTCGTGCTCATCGAATCCCTTGGTAGGGCAGGCCTGCACCCGGTGCCTGATCCGCTCATTGCCGAAGTGCTGCAAGCGCACGGGGCGGCCTGATGTCGCCTCGCCCCGCCTATGCCGCCAACCCGGCGCTCAGCCGCGGCCGCCGGCTGGCTGAGCCTGCGGCGCCAACGCGCAGCGACTTCCAGCGCGATCGGGACCGAATCATCCACAGCACGGCCTTCCGGCGCCTGGTCTACAAGACGCAGGTCTTCCTCAACCATGAGGGCGACCTGTTTCGAACCCGTCTCACGCATTCGTTGGAAGTCGCCCAACTCGGCAGGTCCATCGCGCGAAGCCTCGGGCTGGACGAAGACTTGGTCGAAGCCGTCGCCCTGGCCCATGATCTCGGTCATACGCCCTTCGGCCATGCCGGCCAGGACGTGCTGGATGATTGCATGCGCGGTCATGGCGGCTTCGAGCACAACCTGCAGTCGCTGCGCGTCGTGGACCACCTGGAGCAGCGCTACCCTGCCTTTGACGGGCTCAACCTCTGCTTCGAAACCCGCGAGGGCATCCTCAAGCATTGTTCGCGGCGCAATGCCGAGTTGATCGAGGCGGCTGAGCCTGGCGGTATCGCGACGCGCTTCCTGCAAGGCGGGCAGCCGAGCCTCGAGGCACAACTCTGCAATCTCGCTGACGAGGTGGCCTACAACGCCCATGATGTCGACGACGGCGTACGCTCTGGCCTGATCGAGTTGGAGCAGTTGCTGGAGGTGGAACTGGTTCGCGAGCACTGGCGCGCCGCCCTGGACGCCCATCCCGGCTTGGCCGGCAAGCGGCTGCTGTTCGGGATCATCAGGCGCATGCTGTCGGCCCAGGTCTACGACATCATCGACGCCACGCGTGCTGCCGTGGCCGATGCCGATCCGGCGGACGCCGATGCGGTGCGCCGGATGGACCAGCCGCTGCTGCGCTTCAGCCCTGAGATGCGGACCAAGAGCACGGCCCTCAAGCGCTTCCTGTTTGCCAACCTTTATCGCCATCCGCAGGTGCAATCCACTCGGGCCCGCGCTGAACAGGTATTGCGCGAACTGTTCGCTGCGTATCGCGACGAGCCCGGGCAGATGCCGGCGGACTTCAGCGAGCGCGGTGACCGCGAACGCGCCTGTGCCGACTACATCGCCGGCATGACGGATCGTTTCGCCATCCGCGAGCATCAGCGCTTGACCGGAAAAAGCCTGTTCTGACTTCCCATTAAAAAGGGGTCGGAGTCGTTTATCCTGGGCAGCTGCCCAGCCGACGAAGGACTCCGCATGGCCCGACTGCCTCGCCTCATCCTGCCCGGTCAACCCCATCACGTCATCCTGAGGGGCAACAACCGCCAGGCCATCTTCTACAGCGATCTTGACCGCCAGCAACTGCTGGCCATGCTCGCCGACGTCTCGAAGCTGTATGGCGTGGCCATTCACGCTTACGTGCTGATGGACAACCATTTCCATCTGCTGCTGACGCCGCCGACGGCAGAGGCACTCAGCCGCATGATGCAGGCGTTGGGTCGCCGCTATGTCGGCTGGTTCAATGCGCGTCACCAGCGCAGCGGCACGCTCTGGGAAGGGCGCTTCCGCGCCGGGCTGATCGAAGGCGAGCGCCATCTGCTCGCCTGCATGCGCTATATCGAGCTGAACCCCGTGCGGGCCGGCTTGTGCACCGAGCCGGCGCAGTGGACGTGGTCCAGTGCGGCGCATCACCTCGGCCTGACGCGCGACGCGCTTATTGCTGAACATGAGTTGTATTGGTCTTTGGGCAATACACCCTTCGAGCGCGAGCATGCCTATCGTGAGTTCATGGCGCAGGGTGTGCCGGCCGCCGAACAGGCAATGTTCACCGACGCGGTGCTGCGCGGCCGGCCAGTCGGCAGCGAGACATTCCTCCAGCCCTTGGTCATCACCCATGAACGTGTGGTGCTCAGGCGACCACGCGGTCGTCCTAGAAAGATCGAAAGGGCGCCGAGTTGACTATGGCCCCTTTTTAAATGGGTGGCAGCCGATCTCCATAAAAATATGACTCTGACCCTATATTAATCAAGTTGCCGCGTTTGCTGCGCTGCATTAATCTCGCGCCCTGTTGTGTTCCAGGAGGGCGCCATGAGCCACGCCGCGCAGATTCAAGCCGAGATCCAAGACCTTGCCGAACATGGGCTCTACCGCGCCGCCAATGAGAAAGACGCCTGCGGCCTGGGATTCGTGGCTCATATCAAGGGCCAGAAGGCGCACAACATCGTCCAGCAAGGCCTGAAGATCCTCGAGAACCTGGACCACCGCGGCGCGGTGGGCGCCGACAAGCTCATGGGCGACGGCGCCGGCATCCTGATCCAGATCCCGGACGAGTACTACCGCGAGGAAATGGCCAAGCAGGGCATCCACCTGCCGCCTCCCGGCGAGTACGGCGTCGGCATGATCTTCCTGCCCAAGGAACACGCATCCCGGCTGGCCTGCGAGCAGGAACTCGCCCGCGCGATCAAGGCCGAAGGCCAGGTGCTGCTCGGCTGGCGCGACGTGCCGGTGGACCGCGAGATGCCCATGTCGCCCACCGTGCGCGAGAAGGAGCCGGTGATCCGCCAGATCTTCATCGGCCGCGGCCCGGACATCATCGTGCCCGACGCCCTGGAGCGGAAGCTGTACGTCATCCGCAAGACGGCCTCCAGCGCCATCCAGGCCTTGAAGCTCACGCACAGCCGCGAGTACTACGTGCCGTCGATGAGCTGCCGCACCGTCATCTACAAGGGCCTGCTGCTGGCTGACCAGGTCGGCAAGTACTACCTGGACCTGGCCGACCCGCGCGTGGTGTCGGCCATTGCCCTGGTGCACCAGCGCTTCTCCACCAACACCTTCCCCGAGTGGCCGCTGGCCCACCCCTACCGCATGGTCTGCCACAACGGCGAGATCAACACGGTCAAGGGCAACTTCAACTGGATGCGCGCCCGCGAGGGCGTCATGAAGTCGCCCGTGCTGGGCGACGACCTGAAGAAGCTCTACCCCATCAGCTTCGAGCACCAGTCCGACACGGCCACCTTCGACAACGCCATCGAGCTGCTGACCATGGCCGGCTATCCGCTGGCCCATGCCGCCATGATGATGATCCCGGAGGCCTGGGAGCAGCACGAGGGCATGGACGAGCGCCGTCGCGCCTTCTACGAATACCACGCCGCCATGATGGAGCCCTGGGACGGCCCCGCCGCCATGGCCTTCACCGACGGCCGCCAGGTCTGCGCCGCGCTGGACCGCAACGGCCTGCGCCCGGCCCGCTACTGCATCACCGACGACGACCTCGTCGTCATGGCCTCCGAATCCGGCGTGCTGCCGATTCCCGAAGCCAAGATCGTCAAGAAGTGGCGCCTGCAGCCCGGCAAGATGTTCCTCATCGACCTGGAGCAGGGCCGCATCGTCGACGACGAGGAACTGAAGAACCAGTTTGCCAACGCCCGGCCCTACCGCCAGTGGATCGAGAACGTCCGCGTCAAGCTGGACGACATCAGCGTTCCCGATGCTGCACGCCCCGGCTTCACGACGACGCTGCTGGACCGCCAGCAGGCCTTCGGCACCACGCAGGAAGACATCAAGTTCCTGCTCGCCCCCATGGCCGCCAACGGCGAGGAGGGCATCGGCTCCATGGGCAACGACTCGCCCCTGGCGGTGCTGTCGGGCAAGAACAAGCCCCTCTACAACTACTTCAAGCAGCTGTTCGCCCAGGTCACGAACCCGCCGATCGACCCGATCCGCGAAAACATCGTGATGTCGCTGAACAGCTTCATCGGCCCCAAGCCCAACCTGCTGGACATCAACGCCATCAACCCGCCGATGCGCCTGGAAGTGAGCCAGCCCATCCTGGACTTCGACGACATGGCGCGCCTGCGCGGCATCGAGGCGCCGACCAACGGCAAGTTCAAGCCGCAGGAGCTGGACATCACCTACCCGCGCGACTGGGGCCGTGCCGGCGTGGAGGCCCAGCTCGCCTCGCTGTGCGCCTCGGCCGTGGACGCCATCAAGACCGGCCACAACATCCTCATCATCACGGACCGCCACTTGAGCCGGGACCGCGTCGCCATCCCCGCGCTGCTGGCCCTGTCCGCCGTCCACCATCACCTGGTGCGTGAAGGCCTGCGCACGACGGCCGGGCTGGTCGTCGAGACCGGCACGGCGCGCGAGGTCCACCACTTCGCGGTGCTGGCCGGCTATGGCGCCGAAGCCGTCCACCCCTACCTGGCCCTCGAGACGCTGGAGGCCATGAAGGACGAGTTGCCGCCCAAGCTGAGCGCCGAGCAGGCCCGCTACAACTACATCAAGGCCGTGGGCAAGGGTCTGTCCAAGATCATGTCCAAGATGGGCATCTCGACCTATATGTCCTACTGCGGCGCGCAGATCTTCGAGGCCATCGGCCTGAAGGCGGACTTCGTCGAGAAGTACTTCCGCGGCACGGCCACGCAAGTCGGCGGCATCGGCGTGTTCGAGGTGGCGGAAGAAGCCATCCGCATGCACGAGGCCGCTTTCGGCGACGACCCGCTGCTGGACAGCATGCTGGAGACCGGCGGCGAGTACGCCTGGCGCGTGCGCGGCGAAGAGCACATGTGGACGCCGGACGCCATCGCCAAGCTGCAGCACAGCTCGCGCAGCGGCAAGTTCGAGACCTACAAGGAATACGCCCAGATCATCAACGACCAGAGCAAGCGCCACATGACGCTGCGCGGCCTGTTCGAGTTCAAGTTCGACCCGTCCAAGGCCGTGCCGCTGGACGAGGTCGAGCCGGCCAGCGAGATCGTCAAGCGTTTCGCCACCGGCGCGATGTCGCTGGGCTCCATCTCCACCGAGGCCCACGCCACGCTGGCCGTCGCCATGAACCGCATCGGCGGCAAGAGCAACACGGGTGAGGGCGGCGAAGACCCGGCCCGCTACCGCAACGAGCTCAAGGGCATCAAGATCACCGGCGGCAGCAAGGTCGGCGACGTGCTCGGCCACAAGATCATGGAGGCCGACTACGAGCTGCAAGACGGCGACAGCCTGCGCTCCAAGATCAAGCAGGTCGCTTCCGGCCGCTTCGGTGTCACGACCGAGTACCTCGTCAGCGCCGACCAGATCCAGATCAAGATGGCCCAGGGCGCCAAGCCCGGCGAAGGCGGCCAGTTGCCCGGCGGCAAGGTGAGCGAGTACATCGGCTTCCTGCGCCACTCGGTGCCGGGCGTGGGCCTCATCAGCCCGCCGCCCCACCACGACATCTATTCCATCGAAGACCTGGCCCAGCTCATCCACGACCTGAAGAACGTCAACCCCAGGGCGGACGTGTCGGTCAAGCTGGTGTCGGAAGTCGGCGTCGGCACGGTCGCCACCGGCGTGGCCAAGTGCAAGGCCGACCACATCGTCATCGCCGGCCACGACGGCGGCACCGGCGCCTCGCCGTGGAGCTCCATCAAGCACTGCGGCACGCCCTGGGAACTCGGCTTGGCCGAAGCCCAGCAGACGCTGGTGCTGAACCGCCTGCGTGGCCGCGTGCGTGTGCAGGCCGACGGCCAGATGAAGACCGGCCGCGACGTCGTCATCGGCGCGCTGCTGGGCGCCGACGAGTTCGGCTTCGCCACCGCGCCGCTGGTGGCCGAGGGCTGCATCATGATGCGCAAATGCCACCTCAACACCTGCCCGGTGGGCGTGGCGACTCAAGACCCGGTGCTGCGCAAGAAGTTCACCGGCCGCCCCGAGCACGTCGTCAACTACTTCTTCTTCGTCGCCGAGGAGGCGCGCCAGATCATGGCCCAGCTCGGCGTGCGCAAGTTCGACGAACTGATCGGTCGCTCCGACTGGCTGGACACCAAGAAGGCCATCTCCCACTGGAAGGCCAAGGGCCTGGACTTCGCCCGCATCTTCCACCGCCCCAATGTGCCTGCCGACGTCGCGCGCATCCACAACGATGTGCAGGATCACGGCCTGGAGCGTGCGCTCGATGTGAAGCTGATCGAGAAGTGCCTGCCTGCCTTCGAGAAGGGCGAGAAGGTGCAGTTCATGCAGGAAGTGACGAACGTGCGCCGCTCCGTCGGTGCGCGTCTGTCCGGCGAGCTGATCCGCCGCAAGCCCGAGGGCCTGCCCGACCACACCATCTTCATCCAGATGGAAGGCACGGGCGGCCAGAGCTTCGGCGCCTTCCTGGCCCAGGGCATCACGTTCTACCTGATTGGTGACGCCAACGACTACACCGGCAAGGGCCTGTCCGGCGGCCGCGTCGTCGTGCGCCCCAGCATCGACTTCCGTGGCGACGCGACCAAGAACATCATCGTCGGCAATACCGCGCTCTACGGCGCGACCCGCGGCGAGGCCTTCTTCCGCGGCGTGGCCGGCGAGCGCTTCGCGGTGCGCCTGTCGGGTGCCACGGCCGTCGTTGAAGGCACGGGCGACCATGGCTGCGAGTACATGACCGGCGGCACCGTCGCCGTGCTGGGCAAGACCGGCCGCAACTTCGCCGCCGGCATGAGCGGCGGCATCGCCTACGTGTTTGACGAGGACGGCCACTTCGCTAAGCGCTGCAACACCAGCATGGTCACGCTGGAGAAGCTGCTGCCGGCACACGAGCAGGAAGCCACGGTCGACAAGGCCGTCTGGCACAAGACCAAGGCCGTCGACGGCGTCGATCGTGAACCGCAGACCGACGAGGCCATCCTGCGCAAGCTGCTGGAAGACCACCACCGCTGGACCGGCAGCCAGCGCGCCCGCGACATCCTCGACCACTGGGCCGAGTCGCGCGCCAAGTTCGTCAAGGTGTTCCCGAATGAATACCGCCGCGCCCTGGGCGAGATCAACGCCGCCAAGGAAGCCGCTCAAACCATCGCTCAGGCCAAGGCGCCTGAAGCAGTCAAGGCTTAAGGAGTAGAAGCATGGGCAAGGTCACCGGCTTCATGGAGTACGAGCGCCTGGAAGAGGGCTATGAGCCCGTCCCGGTTCGCGTCAAGAACTACAAGGAATTCGTCATCGCGTTGAACGTCGACCAGGCCAAGCAGCAGGGCGCCCGCTGCATGGACTGCGGCACGCCGTTCTGCAACAACGGCTGCCCGGTCAACAACATCATTCCGGACTTCAACGACCTGGTCTACAAGGGCCGTCCGGAAGACTGGAAGAACGCCATCACCGTGCTGCACAGCACCAACAACTTCCCCGAATTCACCGGCCGCATCTGCCCCGCGCCCTGCGAGGCGGCCTGCACGCTGAACGTCAATGACGACGCGGTCGGCATCAAGTCCATCGAGCACGCCATCATCGACCGCGCCTGGGCCGAGGGCTGGGTGCATCCGCAGCCGCCCAAGGTCAGGACGGGCAAGAAGGTCGCCATCGTCGGCGCCGGCCCGGCCGGTCTCGCCGCGGCCCAGCAGCTGGCGCGCGTGGGCCATAGCGTCACGGTCTTCGAGAAGAACGACCGCGTCGGCGGCCTGCTGCGCTACGGCATCCCCGACTTCAAGATGGAGAAGTCCCACATCGACCGCCGCGTCGAGCAGATGAAGGCCGAAGGCGTGGAGTTCCGCACCGGCGTGCTGGTGGGCCCGCTGCCGGAAGGCTCCAAGGTCACCAACTGGGCCAAGGAGAGCATCAGCGCCGATGAGCTGAAGAGCCAGTTCGACGCCATCGTGCTGACCGGCGGTGCCGAGCAGTCGCGCGACCTGCCCGTGCCCGGCCGCGACCTGGCCGGCGTGCACTTCGCCATGGAGTTCCTGCCGCAGCAGAACAAGGTCAACGCCGGCGACAAGCTCAAGGGGCAGATCCGCGCCGACGGCAAGCATGTCATCGTCATCGGTGGCGGCGACACCGGCAGCGACTGCGTCGGCACCAGCAACCGCCATGGCGCCAAGAGCGTGACCCAGTTGGAGCTGCTGCCCCAGCCGCCCGAAGTCGAAGACCGGCCGCTGACCTGGCCCTACTGGCCGATCAAGCTGCGCACCTCGTCCAGCCATGAAGAGGGCTGCGAGCGCGAGTTCGCCATCGCCACCAAGGAGTTCGTCGGCGAGAAGGGCAAGCTCACCGGCGTGAAGACCGTGCGCCTGAAGTGGGAAGGCGGCAAGATGACCGAGGTCGAGGGCAGCGAGCAGGTGCTCAAGGCCGACATCGCCTTCCTGGCCATGGGCTTCGTCTCGCCGGTCGCCACCATCCTCGACGCCTTCGGCGTTGACAAGGATGCCCGCGGCAACGGCAAGGCGAGCACCGAAGGCGCCAGCGCCTACAAGACCAATGTCGACAAGGTCTTCGCCGCCGGCGACATGCGCCGCGGCCAGAGCCTCGTGGTCTGGGCCATCCGGGAGGGCAGGCAGGCCGCGCGCGCGGTGGACGAATACCTCATGGGTGGGACGACACTGCCGCGCTGAGCGACTCACCCCTGCTCGAAACGCGACCCCCCGGGTCGCGTTTTTCATTGGCGTGGTAGCAATTGCTTACGACGGTGCGCCGTTCATCGCAGCGGCATCTACGCCCGTCGAGAGGCACTGTTGAAGTGAGCAGTTTTGCACGACATTCCGGCCCGCCCCGCCGCAGAATGGCCGCAATCCGACGTTCCATGGCCCGTCCAGGGGCCCCTCGCCTACAGGGATCCGCTCATGTCCATCCACACGACCCCACGCCCGCAAACCGGCTTCACGCTGATCGAGGTGATGATCACCGTGGCCATCATCGGCGTTCTGGCGGCGGTCGCATTGCCGTCCTATCGGGACTACGTGCGCCGCGGGGCCCTCCCGGAAGCCTTCTCCCAGCTGGCGGACTACCGGGTCAAGATGGAGCAGTACTACCAGGACAACCGCAACTACGGCACCGCGGCCTGTGTGGATGCGGCGGGTGCACCGAGCTGGAAGACGTTCGCGCCCACCGGCGCTCCGGCCTTCAGCTACGCCTGCGCTCTGACGAATACCGGTCAGGGCTATACCCTCACCGCGACCGGAGCGACGGGCAAACCGTCCGCAGGCCACGTCTACACGATCAACCAGGCCAATGTGCAGGCCACGACCACGTTCAAGGGCGCGACCGTGACCGGCAAGAACTGCTGGCTGGTCAAGGGCAGCGAGTGCTGACATGGACATGAAGCGGCCCGGCCAGCGCGGCGTCACCCTGATCGAACTGGTGGTGGTGATCGCCGTGGTCGTCATGCTCCTCGCGGCGGTCGTCCCCAACGTGACCGCGTGGGTGCGCAACACGCAGATCCGCAACGTGGCCACGTCCTTGCAGGCCGGTCTGCAGCGCGCCCGTGCGGAAGCCATGCGGCGCAATACCCCCGTGCGCTTCTCTCTGGTGAGCCTGAGCAATTCGGCCGTCATGGACGACAGCTGCGCGCTGTCGGAGAGGGGCGTGGCCTGGGTGGTCAGCCTGGACGATCCTGCCGGCAAGTGCGGGACGGCGGCCAGTGACACGACGGCACCGCGCATCATTGACAAGAACGCCACCGGCAGCGGCGGCAAGTGGGTCGTGGTGACGGGCCGCGACGCCACGAACGGCGACGCCGAAACCGTGTTGTTCGACGGCTTCGGCCGTGTTGCGAACGCCGGCGCCATCACCACGCTGGACGTCGAGAACGACACCACGGGCGACGACTACCGCGCCTTGCGCATCGTCGTGGGCATGGGCGGCACCGTGCGGATGTGCGAGCCCAAGGTCGCCGACAACAACGATCCCCGCAAGTGCTGACGCCAAGCGCAGGAACTCCCGGCATGAAAGCTAGCTCCAACCCCCACGTCGCGCGCAGCCCGCAGGCTGGCTTTGCGATGCTCGAAGCCCTGATCGCGCTGTTGATCTGCGCGATGGGGGTGCTCGGCATCGTGGGTCTGCAAGGCGTCATGACCCGTGCCCAGACCTCGGCCACTTTCCGTGCCGAGGCCTCCTTCCTGGCTCAGCAGTTGATCGGCGAGATGTGGACGGACCGCGCCAATCTGGCGTCCTACGCCACCGCCAATTGCGGCGTCGCCTGCAGGGACTGGCAGGCGCGCGTGGCGGCTCGCCTGCCCGCGGGTCAATCCACCGTCGTGGTCGCAAACACCGGGGTGGTGTCCATCGAAGTCCGCTGGACGGCAGCAGGTGAGTCGACCAATCGATTCACGATGGCCACGTCCATCAACTGAGGTGCTTGCGGTCATGGTCATGCAATCCAAGCCGAACCCGTACCGCCGCTCGCGCGGGTCCTCGGGCGTGCGCGGTGTCACGCTCATCGAGCTCATGGTCGGGCTGCTGCTCGGCCTGGTGGTGGTGCTGGTCACCGCCCAGGTGATGTCCTTCGCCGAAGGTCAGAGGCGTGTGACGACCGGCGGCGGGGATGCCCAGGTCAACGGCGCGCTCGGCCTGTACACGCTGCAGCGCGAGATCCAGATGGCGGGTTACGGCATGACGCACGAGCTGTCGGCCCTCGGCTGCCCTGTGCGCGCCAATCATGCGGCGGCGGGTGCGTTCAACTGGACGCTGGCGCCGGTGCTGATCACCGCCGGGGCGAACGGTGCGCCCGACAGTGTCACCGTGATGTCGTCCAATCGCGCCTACGCGGTTCCTGCGGCGATCAGTGTCGACCACCCCACCACGGCCGATCGCTTCACGGTTCGGTCCGCGGTGGGCATTTCCGTGGGCGACATGGTGATCGCCGTGCCACCGTCGTGGTCAGCCACCAACTGGTGTGGCGTCTACCGCGTGACCGAGCTCGCCAACAGCAACCAGACCGTTCATGGCGTGGCCTCGCCCTGGAACAGCGGCGCCCAGGTCGCGCCGGCGACCGGCTATCTCGCTGGCGACAGGTTGCTCAATGCCGGCCAGCTGGTGCTGCGCACCTTTGCGGTGGATGCCAGCTACAACCTGCAGCAGCGCACGCTGGACCTGAATACCGGTGCGATGCAGGCGCAGGACTTGTTCCCGCAGATCGTGCAGCTGCGCGCCTTCTACGGCAAGGACACCAACGGCGACAACATCGTGGACGCCTACGACGCCGTCACGCCCACCACCAATGCCGGCTGGCGACAGGTGCAGGCGGTGCGCATCGCGCTCGTCGCCCGCAGCAGCGCCTATCAAAAGGAAGACGTGACTGCGGCCGCGCCGCAGTGGGATGTCGGCAAGGCGGCCACCGTGGCCGGATCCGTGGACTGCGGCGCCAGCAAGTGCGTGGAACTGACGGTCAGCGGCGTGCCGGAGTGGAAGCGCTACCGCTACGCCGTGTTCGAAGTGACGGCGCCCCTGCGCAACGTGATCTGGGGACAATGACATGAAGGACGCAATCCGCAACATGCCGGCCCTTGGGCAGCGCGGCGTTTCGCTCGTGTTTGCGCTGATGGCACTGGTGGTCATCTCCCTGGCGGCCGTGGCGCTGGTGCGCTCGGTGGACACCAGCGCGCTTGTGATCGGCAACCTCGGTTTCAAGCAGGACGCCACCTCGGCGGCCAGCCAGGCGGCGGAAGCGGCCGTCAACTACCTGACGCTCAATGCCGGCGCGACGCTCCATAACGACCGGCCGAACGACGGCTACTACGCAACCAGCCGGGATACGCTGGACGTGACCGGCAACGGTTCCACGAACAACACGCGCGCGGTGGTGGACTGGGAAGGCGGCGGCAACTGCTCGCTCTACGCCGCGGGCAGCTTTGGCACCTGTGTGAGCCCGTCGGCCGAGATCAGCCTGAACGGCGGCGCGAACCGGGCTCGCTACATCATCACGCGTCTGTGCGCCACCGAAGGTGCGCCGGCGGCAGTGGATTGCGCCGTGCCCATCGGCTCCGCGCTGACCGGCGGCGGCAACAAAGGGGTGCAGGACTACAAGAACTCCAATTTCCAGACGGTCGTCGTCAACACCCAGTACTACCGCATCGTCGTGCGCGCCACCAGTGCCCGGGGCACCGTGTCGTTCACCGAAACCATGATCCAGCAGTAAGCCACGCCGGAGATCAAGCATGACATTCACCTCCTTCTTCCATGGGCTGCGGCGGCTGGCAGCGAGCCTGCCTGTGATCCTGGCGTCGGCAACCGCCGCGGCGGGGACGGCCGACTTGGCCGACCGGCCGTTGAGCAACATGGCCAACGGCACCCTGGTGCGGGCCAACCTGATGTTCGTGCTCGACGACTCGGGCTCGATGAACTGGAACTTCCTGCCCGACAACGCGCCGACCGGCAATGTCTGCTTTGGCTGGGTGGGTTCCAACAAGGTCTTCTACGACCCGAACCGCAATTACCCGGCGCCGTTGAAGTCCGACGGCACGCCCATGACGGACGCGAGCTTCACGGCGGCCCCGACCGACGGCTACAAGAGCGGCTCCAGCACCGTCGACCTCACCAACAACAATCCCGAAACGCCCAACGTCGTCGGCGCGACCGTGGGTCAGCCGACCCAGTCGGTGTCTTCGTATGTCTGCGGCACGCGGAACTCGACCGCCTGCCAGATTCCCTCCTCCACGTCATCGTCGACCTATGACGGTGCGGCCAACCAGACGACGACGGTCGTGACGTCCTATGCGCGCATCAATGCGCCGGGCAAGACCTGCTCCAACAACACGGCCAACAGCTGCTCCCTCCAGACCACTGTCACCACGACGACGACCGAGGGCAACTACGGGCCCTTCCTGTGGGCCACCCCCAAGGCCGGCAAGACGGGCAGCAGCTGTGTCGGCAGCGACTTCGACGTCGTTCGCGCCGCCAACGCCACCGCCGCCCAGAAGCAGAACTACGCCAACTGGTTCTCCTTCTACCGCACGCGCATGCTGGCCATGCGGGCAGGTGCCGGCATGGCCTTCGCGAAGATCGACGCCACGCGCTTTCGCGTCGGCTTCTCCAAGATCAGCGAGCACGCCAATGGCGGCGCCGACAGCACCGGCTTCCTGAACATCCGCGATTTCGACTCCGGCACGCAGAAGACGGACTTCTTCACCCGCCTGTACGGCAGCTCGGGCACCGGTTCCACCCCGCTGCGGCCGGCCCTGGCGCGCGCGGGCCGCTACTTCGCCAAGAAGCTCAGCGGACAGACCGACCCGGTGCAGTACGCCTGCCAGCGCAACTACACCATCCTGTCGACGGACGGCTACTGGAACCAGGCCACCGTCCAGCCGATGCAGCTGGACGGCGCGACCGAGATCGGCAATACCGATGCAGGCGCGGCCGTGGCGCGGCCGATGCGTGACCAGGTCAACAGCGGCGCCGGCGTGGGCAACACGCTGGCGGACGTGGCCCAGTACTACTACGTCACCGACCTGCGCACGACCGCCCTGGGCAACTGCTCCGGCGCCGTGGCCAACCAGGATGTCTGCGAGAACATCGTGCCGGTCGATGCCAAGGACAACAATGCCGCCCAGCACATGACCACGTTCACGCTGGGTTTGGGCCTCAACGGCACGCTGACCTACGACAAGAACTACGAGACGCAGAAGAGCGGTGACTTCTACGACATCAAGCAGGGCAACAAGGTCTGGCCCGTGCCGGTGGCCGACACGCTGACGGCCGTCGACGACCTCTGGCACGCCGCGGTCAACGGCCGCGGCACGTACTACAGCGCCAACAACGCCTCGGAGATGGCTTCCAGCCTGGTGGATGCGCTGACCCGCATCGACGCCGTCACGGGCAGTTCGTCCGCCGCCGCCACCAGCTCGCTGACACCGACACAGGGCGACGACTGGCTGTTCATCCCCCTCTACACCACCAAGACCTGGAACGGCACCGTCAACGCGTTCAAGATCGAAACCGCCACCGGCGCCGTGATCAACCCAGGGACGCCGATCTGGTCCGCCTCCGACCGCATCAAGTCCCAGGCCTCGCGCAACCTCCTGTTCAGCGACGGCAGCGCCACCCTGGCAGATTTCACCGTTGCCAACCTGACGTCAGCCGGCAAGATCGGCAACTTCCCCGACCCCTGCACCGGCGCCAATCCGCTGAGCCAGTGCGCGACCATGGATGCCGCCGCCAAGGCCAAGGCCACGGTGGACAACCTCATCAGCTATCTGCGCGGCAACACCGCCCTCGAGCAGTCCGCCGCTGCCGATGCCGACAAGGTATTCCGCACCCGGGCCGGCCCGCTGGGCGACATCGTCAACGGCGCGCCGGTCTATGTGAAGAAGTCGCCGCTGAACCTGACCGACAGCGGATACAGCGCCTTCGCCGCCTCGACGGCCAGCCGCCAGGGCGTGCTCTATGTGGGCGCCAATGACGGCATGCTGCATGCCATCAAGGTGCCGGATGATCCGACCGACACCAGCGGCGGTACCGAGCTGTGGGCCTATGTGCCGAGCATGGTCATGTCCAACATGTATCTGCTGGCGGACGCGGCCTATGAATCCAAGCACCGCTTCTTCGTCGACGGCGCACCCGTCGTCGGCGATGTCTATGACGGCAGCAACTGGCGCACCATCCTCGTCGGCGGCCTCGGCAAGGGCGGGCGTGGCTACTACGCGCTGGACATCACCAATCCGAACGCTCCGAAGGCCCTCTGGGAGTTCACTGACGCCGACCTGGGGTTTACCTTTGGCAATCCCATCATCACCAAGAACAAGGCCGGACGCTGGGTGGTGATGTTCAGCTCGGGCTACAACAATGTCAGCCCCGGTTCGGGCAAGGGCTACCTGTACGTGGTGGATGCGGTGACGGGCGCGCTCGTCGACGCCAACAGCAAGATCGCCACCTCGGCCGGCGACACCGGCACGCCCAGCAACCTCGGCAAGATCAATGCATGGGTGGACGACGACAAGGTGGGCGTGGCCAAGCGCGTCTATGCCGGCGACATGCTGGGCAATGTGTGGCGCTTCGACTTCGACGACAACATCGCCCCGACCGGCAAGGAGAGCCTGCTGCTCGGCCAGACCGGCAGCAACCAGCCGATCACGACCAGGCCGGTGCTGAGCGAGATCATCGACGGCAACTACAAGTACCCGGTGGTCACCGTGGCGACGGGGCGCTATCTCGGCACGACCGACGTCGGTGACAGCGCGCTGCAGTCCATCTACACCTTCAAGGACGACCTGACGAACACGGGCCTGGGCAGCCTGCGCAGCAACGCGGGCATGGTCAAGCAGACCATGAAGTCCGATCGCAGCGGCTTGGAGAATGGCGCCACCATCAACTGGACCACGCAGAAGGGCTGGTACGTCGACCTCAGCCTGAGCGCCGGCGAGCGCGTCAACGTCGACTTCAGCCAGCAGCTCAACCAGCTCATCGTCGCGACCAACGTCCCCACGCCCACCGTCTGTTCGCCGGGCGGCACGGGCTGGCTCTACTACCTGGACGTGGGCTCGGGCAAGCCGCTGCTCAGTTATGCCAGCACCACGCTGATCGCGGGTATCACGCCCATCATCACCTCCTCCGGCAAGCTGGTCACCCTGGTGCAGAAGACGGACGGTACGAACGAAAGCACGCCGGGCGCGCCCGTGACGAACGTGCCGCCGGGCAGCCTGCGCCGCACCTCATGGCGCGAGCTGATGAACTGAAGGAAGACCCGGCCCGCCCGCCGTGGTGGTGCCTCGGCGCAGCCGCACTGTTCCATGCGGTGCTGCTCGGAATCAGCGCCGACGCCGTGGACGCGTGGCGGCGCGACCAGCCGCCGCCCCGCCCGGCGTCGACGCCGGCCGCCGTGAAGGTCAGGCACCTCGGCACGCCGGCCGAAGCGGCCGCGGCGACGCAGGCGCCACCGCCTGCTCCCGCCGCCGAGGAGAGCCCGACAGTCGCGACGGAGCCCACGCCGCCGCCTGCGTCAGCGGAGCCGTCCGTTGCCGTCGATCCCGGCTTCTACGTCCCCCGCGCGCTGCTCACCGTGGCGCCGGTCGTGCGCACGCCGGTGTTGCTGCAGTGGCCCGCCAACTGGCCGCTGCGGAACTCCTACACCGCTGTGCTCAAGCTCTATCTGGACGAGCGCGGGCGCGTCGATCGCGTCGAACCTGACGGCGATGCCGTGCTGCCGGGGCCGCTGTTCGAGTCGGCCCGGCAGGCCTTCTTGGCCGCCGAGTTCAAGCCGGGCGAGCTGGACGGCCAGGCGGTCAAGTCCTGGGTGCGCATCGAGGTGAATTTCGAGACCGCGGACGCGCCGTCGACACCGAGTAGCCCAATCCCCTAGGCGGGCTCGGTGTTTCCCCTATGATGGCGCCCTTTCGTCCGCCCGGCCCTGGCCCGATCGCGTGAATTCTTCCTCACCCGCACCCCTGATCGAACTGCGCAACGTCAGCGTCGGCTACGGCGATCGCGTGGTGCTGGACGGCGTCAACTTGAAGCTGCAGCGCGGCAAGGTGCTGGCGCTGATCGGCACGTCGGGCGGCGGCAAGACCACCGTGCTGCGGCTGCTCGGCCGCCAACTGCGGCCGATCTCGGGTGAGGTGCTGCTCGACGGCCAGGACCTCGCACCCCTCACACTGAACGAGCTCTACGCCGTGCGTCGGCGCATGGGCATGCTGTTCCAGTTCGGCGCGCTGTTCACCGACCTCAGCGTGTTCGAGAACGTCGCCTTCCCGCTGCGCGAGCACACCGACCTGCCCGAAGCCATGATCCGCGACCTCGTGCTGATGAAGCTCAATGCCGTCGGCCTGCGCGGGGCCCGGGACCTCTTGCCCAGCGAGATCTCCGGCGGCATGGCGCGCCGCGTCGCGCTGGCGCGCGCGATCGCGCTGGACCCCGACCTGGTGCTGTACGACGAGCCCTTCGCCGGGCTGGACCCGATCTCCCTGGGCGTCGCCGCCCGCCTGATCCGCGACCTGAACGACGCGCTGGGTCTGACCAGCATCATCGTCTCTCATGACCTGCATGAGACCTTCGAGATCGCCGACGAGGTGGCCATGATCGCCAACGGCCGCGTCGTCGCCCAGGGCACGCCGGACGAGCTGCGCCACAGCGACGACCCGCTGGTGCGCCAGTTCGTGGGCGCCGAGGCCGACGGGCCGGTGCGTTTCCATCAGCCGGCCCGGTCGGTGGCCGAGGACTTCGGGGTGTCGGCATGATGGCTCTGGCCACGCGGGTGGGCGCCGGCGTGCGCCTGATGCTGACCGACGTCGGCGCTTCGGCCCGCCTCTTCTTCAGCCTGCTGGCGCGTTCGCCCAAGGCCCTGGCGCGCTTCGTGCTCGTGCGCGAGCAGGTCTTCTATTTGGGCAACCGGTCGCTGTCCATCATCGGCGTGTCGGGTCTTTTCGTCGGCTTCGTTCTGGCCTTGCAGGGCTATTACACGCTGCAGCGCTACGGCTCGGCCGAGGCGGTCGGTCTGCTCGTCGCGCTGAGCCTGGTGCGGGAGCTGGGGCCGGTCGTCACGGCCCTGCTGTTCGCCGGCCGTGCCGGCACCTCGCTGACAGCGGAGATCGGCCTGATGAAGGCCGGCGAGCAGCTGACTGCGATGGAAATGATGGCCGTCGACCCGGTGCAGCGCGTGCTGGCGCCGCGCTTCTGGGGCGGTTTCATCGCCATGCCCTTACTTGCGGCAGTCTTCTCGGCCGTCGGCATCATCGGCGGCTGGCTGGTGGCGGTGCCGTTGATCGGCATCGACGCCGGGGCCTTCTGGTCGCAGATGCAGGGCGGCGTGGATGTCTTCGCCGATGTCGGCAACGGCGTCGTCAAGAGCCTGGTGTTCGGCGTGACGGTGACCTTCGTCGCGCTGCTGCAGGGTTATACCTGCCGCCCCACGCCCGAAGGCGTGTCGGCGGCCACCACGCGTACCGTCGTGCTGTCGTCCCTGGCCGTACTCGGCCTGGACTTCATGCTTACCGCGATGATGTTTTCGATTTGACTGGAGTCAGGGAGTACACATGCAAGCCTCTCGACATGACGCCTGGGTGGGCTTCTTCGTGCTGCTTGGCGGCGCGGCGCTGCTCTTCCTGGCGTTGAAGGCCGGGAATCTGCTCAGCCTCAATTTCGACGCCACCTATCAGGTCTCGGCGCGCTTCGACAACATCGGCGGTCTCAAGCCTAACGCGGCGGTCAAGAGTGCCGGCGTCGTCATCGGCCGCGTGGAATCGATCAGCTTCGACGACAAGACCTTCCAGGCCAAGGTCGTCATCAACCTGACCAAGGGCGCGCTCTT
>Ga0164290_1002028_pt1 | contig 18345 bp, 14 predicted proteins | sample Micstemetagenome_FD_108782 | JGI IMG/M metagenome (GOLD analysis project Ga0164290, IMG submission 108782) | Contaminated culture microbial community from soil near Moab, Utah, USA - Microcoleus steenstrupii SON62 (Illumina Assembly) | ecosystem: Environmental > Terrestrial > Soil > Soil crust... | reverse complement strand
GACCGTGCTCGGCGCCGGGGAGGGCTACGACGAGGACGGCGTGCTGCTGCGTGTGCGCCTCGCCGACGGCGACGAGCAGGAGGTGCTGGCCGATCAGCTCTACGCCGTCGCGGCGCCGGGTGTAAACGCCACCGTGCTCGACGACTACCGCGCCTTCGTTCAGGGGGGCGGTCTGCCGTCCGACGAGGATGACGAGGACTGGGAATGATCAGCGACGAGAACCAGCGCTCCCAGGAAAGCGATGCCCTCCCACGACCAGAGGGTGCCGAGCCGGACGAGGGCAACAGCCCGTAATCTGCAGCCAGAGCCACATCCTACATCAGCCCGGACCACAAGTCCTGCCTAATTTCTAGCCGAGCGGATTGTCACTCAGCTGTCGCAGGCGGCAAGTTTAAACAAGTTCGCTCATATGGGAGGTCGGCGCCCACAAAATTGTTCCACTCGGCCAGGGTCAGATTGCGCCATATAGTTTTGCAGATTATATCGGCCAGCTCGGCGCTATCAACTGCGGTAAGCACGATTGTGCCATCCATATCGCTTGATGCCAGCGTGCGGCCATCCGGGCTGAAGGCCAGTGCGGTTATGCTCGCTGTGTGATTGCGCAGTAGCATCGGGGCAGACTCCGGCTTGTCCAGCGCCCAGATTCGCACCGTACGGTCGTCGCCGGCGGAGGCGAGCAGGCGACCGTCGGGGCTAAACGCCATCGCCTGGATGGCCCCCTCGTGACCGCGCAGTAGTGTTGGCGGGGGCGGCGACACAGCTGCCGCCAGCTGCCAGAGCTGCACGACACCATTATCGGTCGCGGCGGCGAGCACGGTGCTGTCGGGGCTGAACGCGATGGCCCGGACGCCCCCAGGCTGGTCGCTCAAGGTCAGCTCCTCTGCGTCAGGCCGGCGCAGATCGCGTAACCAGACGGCGTTGCCCAGGCCGCTGGAGCCGAGCCAGGCTCCATCGGGGCTGATCGCGAGCGACCAGACGAAGGAACGGTCGTTGGTGAACGCCCTCGGGGCGGCGGCCGGCTGGCGCAGGTTCCACAGGCGCACAGCATCCTCCCCGTAGCTACTTGCGGCCAGCAGCTGGCCATCGGGGCTGAATGCTATCGCATTGACCCCGCCTTTGGCGCCGTCCAGCCGCAGTGGCTCTGACCCCGGTTGCCGCAGATCCCAGACCCACACCGGGTTGTCTTGTGTAATATAGGCAGTGTCGCCCCCGCTCGCCGCCAGGGCACTCCCGTCCGGGCTGAACGCAACGCTGTTGATCGGGCTTCCATTTGTCCAGATGATCGTGTCGGTGATCGTGGGCTGGTTAAGGCCCCATAGCCGTAGCGTGGCATCGTCGCCGCCGGAGGCGAGCGTTTGCCCGTCCGTGCTGAAGGCCACAGAGCGTACAGGTCCTGCGTGAGCGACGAGCCGCGTTGTGACGTCGTACGGGTTGCGAAGACTCCACAGGCGCAGCGTGCGATCGTTGCTGGCAGAGGTAAGAAACCGGCCGTCACCGCTGAAAGCTAGCCCTTGCACCAGGTCGGTATGCCCGTAGAGCGAGACGGGGGCCGCCGAAGGCTGATTGGTATCAAATAAACGGATGACCCCGTCTATGCCCCCACCGGCCAAGGTCCGCCCGTCTGGGCTGAACGCCAACGAGAGGGGGACTGACGATAGGTTGTCGATGACTGTAGGTGGCGGAGCATCGGGGCCTGGCAACGGCCAAAGGCGCAGGGTTTTGTCGTAGCCGCTGGTAGCAAAGGATCTGCCGTTGGGGCTAAAGGCCGCGGCGATAATGAATTCCGTGTGGCCGCTGAGGACAACAGGGTCGGCTTCGAGCTGTTGCATATCCCATAATGAGATCTCTCCTGTGCGGCTGCCTGTCACCAGCGTTCCGCCGTCAGGGCTTAGCGCAAGCGCCACACCACCGCCTTGCCGCGTCAACAACGGGGCCGCAGGCTGACTCAGATCCCAAAGATTGATGCTCCCGTCGGCGCTACTTGAGACGATCCGCTGGCCATCGGGGCTGAACGCGATACTCGTATCCGCGTTGTTAGCGAAGCCCATCTGTAGCGGTTCAGCGCCCGGCTGGCTCAGGTTCCACACCCAAATCACCCCGCGCTCAGCTGCTGCCAGCAGCCTATCGTCGGGGCTGAAAGCGATGTCCTCGAAGAAACTGGCCGCTGAGGCTAAGTCGGTGGGCGGATCACCAGGCCGCTCCAGATTCCAGATCCGTACTTCGCCAAAGCTCGTGGCGGCCAGCAATCGGCTGTTGTGGCTTATCGCCACTGCGTAATAGCGATTCTCATGCGGGGTCCACGTCCAGCCGGTGCGCTCGCCCAGGATGTAGCTCGTGTAGGCGGCGCTTGTTACCGCGCGGAGTGCCGCGTCAACCTGATCGAGTAGGGGCAGCTTGCTGCGCTGATTGAAGAGGTAGGCCTGGCGGGCCAGTAGCGCGCTGCGCTCGTCCTGCTTCAACGCGCTCTGCTGGAGGGAGGCCTGGGCAGCGAGTGACTGCGCGAGGGAGACGAGGCGTAACCGCTCAGCTTCGTCGCGCTGGCTCTCAGCGGCAGCCTCGGCCTGGGTAGCACGCTGTGCCTCGGCCTCGGCAGTCTGCCTGGCCTGTAGTTCCTGGTCCGCCGCGTCCTTGGCACGCTGGGCTTCCGCATCAGCTCGGCGGGCAGATTGTAGCGCGAGTATCAGCAGCGCGATGGCGGCTATCATGACGAACGAGGCGATGACAGCCAGCGCACGGATCAGCCGGTTGGCCCGCCGCTCGCGTCCGCGAGCCGCACGTGCCGCCTGGCACTCTTCCAGAAAGGCTCGCTCATCGCTGGTCAGGTTGCCCTGGTTGGCCGCAGCCCACCGCTGGGCCTCATCGAGCGCCGCGCCCTGGAGGAGCAGGCCATCTGGGCGGTCTGCCTGCTCCCAAAGTGCGGCCTGGCGCTGCAGCGTGCTAAGGTGGGCCTCGCGCCAGCGGGTGTTGTCAGCACGAAGCGGCCCGACCAAGCGGTCGTGCGCTAGCTCGAACCAGGTGGCGCCGCGCCGCTGCTCGGCGCGCAACAGGTGCGCGTCGATCAGGCTCCGGATCGCCCGGTTGTCCAGGCCGGCGCTGCTCCCCGGCTGCTGGAGCACCTGCCCGCGCAGACCGCTCTCGGTGATGAGCTCGCCGTCCACCCAATCGCGGATGGCCCGCTCGCTCACCCCTGTCTCCGCCGCTACCTCGCGCACCCGCTCGATATAATATGCCGCCAGGGCGCTGTCCACGTCGCCCACGCTGGCGACATCTGCAACGGTGATAGCGGGCCGCGCCGGCCCCTGATCAGCATCGCCTGGCCGAAAAAGCTTCTCCCAAAGGCGCAGGCAGACAACCTGGAGCTGCACCGGCTCGATAGATGGACCAAGCTGCTCCTCGCTGGTGCCGTCAGCACGCTGTATGACGGTGCGGCGCAGATCGTCGGCCAACTTCTGCGCCGCTGCATCACTGAAGTCGACCCCTACGGCGCGGGCGGGGCCCTGCATGGACTGCTTCGCGGCCGCCACATCCAGCAGGTCGAGCCGGTAGGTCGTCTCCAGGCGCGTAGGCACGGGCCGTAAGAAGGGTCTGAGGCCGCCCAGGTAGTCTTCGCGCAGCGCAAACAACGCCCAGCGCCGGTCGTCCTGGAGCACCATACCAAGCTGGGCGAAGAACGCCTCCTTCGCCGCCAAGTCGCCTGGCTCGGTGGTCAGCACCTCTTCGAACTGATCAAAGATCAGCACCTCGTCGGCGCCGTCGTCCGGGCGCGGGCGGTGCGCCAGATACGCCGCCAGTGTGAGGTCGGCCAGCGCCTCCGGGCGTGTCTGTTGCTCCGCTGGCAGCTCCTCATCAAGCGTCAGCAGCGTCGCGAGGACAAATCGGTTGGACGCCCGTCCGGTGCCCACAGGTAACGCAGCCGGGCCGCCGGCCAGCACCTCAGTGCCGACCCGAATAGTCGGCAGGACGCGGAAGCCCTCCTGCTGTAACTGCGGGATGAGCGCGGCCTGGATCAGTGAGGTTTTGCCTGCGCCGGAGGGCGAATGCAGCAGTACCAGCCGGCGCGCGATGAGCAGATTAAGCAGCTTCGACAGATCGCGGTCGCGCCCGTAAAGCGTCTCGCCGACCTGAAACGAGCGTGGACCGACGTATGGGCTAGTGGTTTGTTGAGTTGTGGCCATTGGCGTTTATAAACCGGGCTGGGGCGAGTCACTCCGTCGTCTTCTCGCCGATCCGCATTGCCAGCTCGCGGATAAAGTCCTCGGCGCTGCCCCAGTAGATGCTGATCTCAGTGCCGTACGCTAGGCCAGTCGCCGGGCCGAAATAGCGCTCCAGATAGGCGCGCGCCAGAGCTGGCTCCAGGGTGCGCCCCTCCTCGGGGTCAATCTGCACGCCGACGTGAGTATACAGACGCCGGCGATGGCTGCCCGGCTGGTTCATCACGCTCTGAAAGAGGATGCGGAAGTTCCAGTCCTCGAGGCGGAAGCCGAGAAAGATCAGCGCGGTGTCGGCCAACGCTCGGTGGATCGTGTCCGGGATAAGGTCGCTGTTGCTGGTGACACCAATAAGGTAGCGGAAGTAGTCGTCCTCGGTGAGCACCAGCGACTCCGGCTCGGCAAGCCGCCCGAAGAGATGGTACACCAGGGGGGCCTGCGCACTCGGTAGTGGTGGCTCAGCCGGTTGGATCTGCTCGCTGTACCTGTTCCAGGGGCATACCAGCACGTGTGGTTGCTTGCCGGCAGCGGCCAGCGCCGCCGCAAGCAGCCCATCTGGCGTAGCGCTCAGGTACACCGGGCAGGGCAGCCCGGCCAGCACTCGGTAGACATCAACACCATCGCCCTCGTGCGGCAAGCCGGCCACGGCAAGAATGAGTTTGTCGAGGGGTAAGGCGCGCTCGGCTGGAGTGAGGCGCGCGCCGAAGCGATCTAACAGCGTCTGCTGAATCGACTGCCCGAGCTCATCGCGCAGAAACACCGGGTCTTGCTCGACGGCAATGAACTGGGCCACCTGGGGCAGATCGTCGCGCGCGTCTGGGGCGAGCGGGAAGTGATACGTGTCGGCCCAGCGGCGCGCGATCTCGCGCGAGGAGCCGAGCAGCGACTCGGAAAGGGCTGGGCCGAGAATAGGTGTGCACTTGCCGCGCTGGATGCTGCGCAACAGGGTCGGCCATTTCTTAAAGCCCTCCCCGGCGAAGCCGGGGACATACCAGAGCCGCCCGCTGCGCAGGCGCATCAGCAGCGCCGGCGCCCAGAAGTCGGGCCGTTCGCGAACCGACCCGCGCGCCACTACCAGCGCCCGGTCGATCCGCCCATCGCGCTGAAGCTCTTGAAAGAAGACCGGCAGGCAGCGATGGGCCGTCTCGAGTGAGAGCGGGCCTTGCATCGCCAACACCGCCGGCACGCCTGCCTCGGCCAGCAGTGGCCCGAGCGCAGTTAATGCGGCCCCAGCACCGTCGCCAGCGCTGTGGCAAGAGGCCAACACGACGAGGCGCGGGCGATGGGCTAGTTCGGCAATGCACGTCACAAGATCGCGACCGGCTAATCGGGCCGTTCGGCCGGCCTCGTCAACAAAGTATAGCCAGGGCTCGCTGTCGACTAGGGCGCCGTGGCAGATCACGTAGAGGATATCGTGACCATCGCGCAGCTCGGCTACCATCGCGTTCAACGTAGCACTGGGCCCGCTGAGGATGGTGCAGGGGAGGGCAGCGAGACTATCGCGGGCGAGCTGCTCTTCAGTCGCCGCGTCAATGGCGGGCAGCTGGTAGTTGGCCAGGTCGGTGGGGGCGGCGATCACGACCAGAGCACGCAGCTCGCCTTGGGGTCTCAGCCTGACCGGCTGCCAGTCGGGGCTTCCGAGGTAGCGCGAGAACAGAAGTTGCTCGCTCGTTGTCAACAGGGCGCCGTCCTGAGGATCACGCAGCGTCTCCCAGTGCAGGGCGTGAAGCTCGGGAGCGTCGCCGCCGATGGTCAGGCGGAGGCGTAGCGACAGGCCCTGACTCCGTGCGGCGCTGCGGGCTTGCGCAAAGGCTGCGGCCACGGCTGGATCGGCAAAGAGCATCGCGGCCAGAGCATAGCCGTAGCCGATGCTGTCGAGGGCGAACTCGCGGAGACGAGCGAGATCGAACCTCACGGTCACGTCGCGCAGGGGGCGAACCTCGGCCTCACTCTGGGGTTGGCTGAAGCGGAGCTCAAGGCTGTAGCGCCCCCCTTCGCGACGGCGTAGGCTGAGCTCCAGATCTGCGGGCTCATCCATAGCGAGCTCCAATCGCACGGGCCGCTGCTAACCTTGTGGTGAGTGGATAAGTCTATTATAGGCTTGGTGTCAATTGCTGCTCGCCCAAGCGCTAACCATCTGAATAGCTGCGCTTCGCAAGGCAGTATAGCCCTGTTCAGCTCTCGGTCAACCTCGAACTCCAGGGTGAAGCTGTGGTTACTGCCGCCCATAAACGGTGTGTGATTGTGCTGCTGCCATGCGGTGCACGAGCTCTTCCATCGCCAGGCGGCTCAGATATGCTTTCGGGTAGGCCGGGCCACTATAGCGGTGGTCAGATTAGTTGAGCCTCCGTACTTACGGGGAGCGGGCGTCACCTCGGCTGGCTGCTCGCCGCACCGGCGGCGCGAGGCGCATCTGCTCGAACGGCGCCTCGCGCCGGTCGCCCGCCACACCCCACTCACCGGCGCAAAGGGCGCACCGTCTTTCGGGGACCCTCTGGTATCCTACATCCTCGACGTCGCTGAGCGGCAGCTGGGCCGCTACGCCCAAGAATGAGCTTCCCGTTCCGCCGCAGACTGTTCCGCATCGAGCATGCGGACTTCGCCCGGCTCGTCACTGCGATGGAGGTGGCGTTGGACGAGAAGGCCTGATCGGGGGAGCCAGGCAGGCACGGCGGCGCTCCTCCGCTCAGGCCAGTGGGGCAACCTCAGGCGGCGCCGACTGCGACGGCTTCCTCGGTGTCGCCGTTGCCGCCGCGTTCAGGACTGAGGCCGAGCAGACGCCGGCTGAGCGCCCAGAGCTCCCCGCGCAGCCGCTCGTCCAGCACCGCCTTCGGCCATGCCGCCCGCCGGCTATTGGTGTCGAAGTAAGCACCCGTCACCCCCGCCACGTCCGGGCTCGACGCGAGAAAGATCGACGAGCGGGCGGCGCGGGCCGGGCTGGCGCTGCCCATCATCACCCCGAAGAGCGGCCAGATCAGCCGCATCCACAGTGGCACCATCGCCGGGGTCATGCCCGCCGTCATCGCCGTGGCCGCCGCTCCGGGGTAGGCGACATTGAGTGTGATTCCAGTACCGCTCAGACGGCGGGCCTGCTCGTAGCTGAGGGCCATCATCGCCAGCTTGGCGTGGGAGTAGGTCGCGATGCCGAGGTAGCCCTTCTCCGCCTGGAGGTTCTCAAGGTCCAGCCGCCCCTGCGGCATCCCCCCAGTGACATTGACCACCCGCCCGCCGGCGGCCGCAAGCGGCCCACTGAGCAGCTCGGTCAGCAGCAGCGGTGCGAGCACGTTCACGGCGAGGGTGGCCTCCACACCGTCGGCGGTGAGGCGGCGCTCGGGACCAAGGTAGCCCACATTGTTGATCAGGACGTCCAGCCGCGGGTGGGCCCCGGCAGCCTCGGCGGCGAGCCTGCGCACGTCCGCCTGCAGCCCCAGGTCGGCCAGCAGGAGGCTCACCCGCTCATTCCCGCTCGCCTGCCTGATGCCGGCGACGGCCGCCTCACCCCGCGCCCGATCGCGGCCAGTCACGACCACCGTCGCCCCCATCCGCGCCAGCCCGACCGCCGTTTCCCTACCGATCCCGCCCGTGCCGCCGGTGACCAGCACCGTTTTGCCCTGCATCTGCATGCTCATCAACGTGCCTCCTATCCATCGTTGCCTTGGTCGTGCGCCGGCTACATCACCTCGAGGACAACTTTGCCGGTGGTCTTACGCTCGCCCATTGCATAATGTGCAGCCGCGGCCTCGGCCAGGGGCAGGCGCAGGCCGACGACGGGCTTCAGCCGGCCCTCGGCCGCGGCGCCCACAAGGGCCTGCAGACCGGCCGCCATCTCCTGCGGCGCCATCTGGGCGCCCATCGAGTAGCCCACCACGCTCAGGCCTCGGTAGACAAGGGCCTGGGTCGGCACGCGCACTGGCTCGCCGCTAGCCGCGCCGTAGACCACCAGGCGTCCGCCGGGTGCCAGCAGGTCGAGGCTTGCCGCCCCGATCGAGCCGCCGACGCTCTCCAGCACAACGTCCACGCCACGCCCGCCCGTCGCCGTCCGCACCGCCTCAGCCCAGCCGGGCCGGCTGTAGTCCACGGCCGTGTCGGCGCCGAGGGAGTGGATCAGGTCGAGCTTAACCGCGGAGCTGGCCGTGCCGATCACCACCGCCTCGCGGGCCTTGGCCAGCTGCACGGCGAGGGAGCCGACGCCGCCCGCCGCAGCGTGGACGAGCACGGTCTCGCCCGGCTGGAGCCGGCCGGCGCTGGTGAGCAGACCATAGGCGGTGAGCCCCTGGACGAACAGGGCCGTCGCCTCGGCGAAGCCAAGGGAGTCGGGGATGGGCAGCGCCACGGCGGCGGGGGTAGCAACATACTCGGCGTAGCCGTCGCCCTGGAGCCCCGAGACGACCCGGGTGCCGACGGGCGGCTCGCTCACCCCCGGGCCGAGCGCGACAACGGTGCCCGCAACCTCGAAGCCGGGCGCGGCCGGCAGCCCGCCGGGGATGGGGTAGATGCCCTGGCGCTGCAGCAGGTCGGCGTAGTTCAGAGCGGCCCGGCGATGGCGCCGAGCCCGAACGATGCGCCGAGCAGGCCGTAGGCGCGGGCGCGCTCCTCGGGCCGTGCCACATCGCCCACGTAGGCCTGGGCGATCACCTGGTTGCCGCCCGAGATGCCGTCGATGATCCGCCCCAGGAACAGCACCCAGAGCGAGCCGCCCAGGGCGAAGACGATGAAGCCGACGACCGTGCCGGCCTGGCTAATCAGCAGCCAGCGGCGGCGGCCCTGGCGGTCGCTCAGCTGGCCGAAGATCGGCCCGGCGACAAAGGCGCAGACGGCGTAGGCCGCGGTGAGCAGCCCCACCGTGAGCGGGCCGGCGCCGAACTCGGCGGCGTAGTAGGGCGTGAGCGGCAGGATGATGCTGAAGCCCAGGGCGGCGATCAGGTTGACGAGCAGCAGCGGGATGAGGGCGCGGTTGGCGAGCATCGGGATCTCCTTACGCGGGCCGGAGCTGAATCTGAACCATCACACGGCTCGGGGCGAGGACGGGCAGGGCAGCCACGTCCACCGAACCGTCCGGCAAGCGTGGCACGGCGTAGTAGCCACGGCTACTCATGGCGGGGTTGGCGGCGTGGAAGGCGAGCAGCCCGGCGGTGACCGCCTCGGGATCGGTGATCACCGTGGCCATCCCTGGCCAATCCTGGCCTTCGAGGCGGAGGGTGACGGGGGCCCCGCCGCGCAGATTCTTCCACCAGACGGTGTTGGTGAACAGGGCGAAGGTGATGACGGTATCGCCCGCGCGGATGTAGGCGAGGGGCAGAGTGTAGCGGCGCCCGCTTCTGACGCCGGTGTAGGTGAGCAGCATGGCGACGCGGCTGAGTCCGGCGAGACCGTGGAGCGGCGAGCGCAGCACCAGACTCACGATGCGGTTGAAGAGCTGGCGCGCCAGGCCTTTGTCGATCTGGAGCCCGGCCTGGCGCTGGGGGGTCACAGTCATCATGCGTCCTTCCTGTTTGACGGCAAACAGATCCCTGGCTGCGTTGGTGCGCCGCTTTTTCATAGGGTTCTAAAATGTAGGCGCCTAATAGAATGAGCTAAAAAAGAGGCTCAGTCACACCCGTCGCCGGAGAGGGCGTCCATGTTGGCGGCCATGCGCTGAAGCCAGTCGCCGAGAAGCGCCTGTTCAGCAACGGAGAAGCCGCGCACCAGTTGGGCGTGGAGTAGGGCCATGATCCCGCCCAGCTCGTCGCTGACGGCGCGACCTCGCTCGGTGAGGAAGATCTGCTTGACGCGGGCATCCTCGGGGCTAAGGCGGCGTTCCACTAGCTCACGCTCGACCAAACCGTCGATGATCCCGGTGAGCGTCGCCCCGGTGACGCCGACGCGCTCCTGCAATTCCCGCTGCTCGATGCCGTTTTGCAGCCAGACGAAGCGTAACACGTTCGCCTGCGGGCCAGTAAGTTTGTGGGCTGCGAACGCTTCGTCGTAGGCGCGCCGCGTCGCCAGGTGCACCCGCTTGATCAGCGGCACAAGCTGGTTGTAGGTCGGGTCGCTCATCATTGGCCCCTAAACGTTAGCCACCAAAAGAATATACCTGTGGGGAGTGTTTGTCAAGGGGGTAGGAGGTTTTTGCATTACCCCTCCAAAACCGTAACTAACCGATCACGTGTAAGTAAGAGCCAATTCCTCAGACCGGGTGGTTCCCTGATGCAAGATCAAGATATAGCGAGGAGGGAGATAGCGGTGGCGGCTACCTCCCTCCTTGCTGGTCGAACATAGCGCGCACTACAGGCTAGCCAGCCCGATATAGAACCCGCCGGGCTTGAGCACGCGGCCCACTGACATGAGAGCGAGTTCCTGAGTCCCATGTCAGTGGGCACAGCGGTAGGCTGCTTGTGTGGGCGGTGGTAGCTCCTGATGTGTGGGAGGCGGTTCTTCCGCGACGGGCGCGAGCAGACGCTCCACCGTCATCTCGCGGCCCTCGGCCTCCGCCTCGGCGAGCGTCACCACGCCGAGCTGCCGTGCGAGCCTTGCACGCACCTCGTCGAGCACGGTGGCGTCCGCCGGCCAGAGCGACGCACCCAGCACTCCCGCCCAGGCGAGGCGCGGGTCGGCCTGCTGCGCCTGCTCGCCGGGCCGCTCGATCTTGCGTCAGGGCTGGCGCCGGAGGTCGTGGAGGCCGGCATGATCAGCCTTGACGCCCCGGTCGCCACCTACCTGCCCTGGTTCCGCACGGCCGACGCCGCCGCATCGGCCCGGATCACGGTGCGCAACCTGCTCTACCAGAACAGCGGGCTGCCGGTGGATGTCGGTCGAACAGGGTTCATCGCGGACGACCAGAGCGACACCGCGCTGGAGAACGGCGTCCGCGGGCTGGCGGCGGTACAGCTTAGCCACCCGCCGGGCCAGACTTACGAGTACGCCAACGAGAACTACAGCATCCTGGGCCTGATCGTCCAGGCGGTACCGGGGCGCTCATACGAGCTACTCCAACGACTGGCGCAGAAGCCCTATGCCACTCGCCACCTGCTGGGTGCGTCATGGCTCGAGGCAGTTCCTCCGCCAGATGGAATCGCGGGGCGAGCCGAATGCGCCGCTGCCCGATCTGCTGCCGAGCAAGCACGACAAGAAGGCCAAGAACGAGGCGAACTTCAACCCGCGGGCGCAGTACGCGCGCATCGTGGGGGTCGATCTAGTCGCCGTGTTGGGGCTGTCGTCGGCCACGTCCAGACCATCATCAGCGAGGTGGGCACGGATATGAGGTGCTTTCCGACCAGCAAGCACTTCTGTGCCTGGCTGGTGCTCGCACCCCGCAACGCCATTTCAGCTCTCGAAGAGATCAGAAAGGCGTGCACCGGGCTCTGGTGTGGGCCGGGCCAGAATGAAGTGCTCCCAGCCAAGCATCGCCTCCCACCGCGCCTCAGACATGCGCCAGAGCGGGCTTTGCGGCCCAAACTGAGTCTGGTGTGCCGCGAAGCCGGCGCGCTTCGCCCTCAACTCTGTCGAGACGTGCAGCCTGACGGTGATCGCGTCATCGGCATAGCCGAGGTTGGCCATCTCCGGCCCGCTGAACGGCCCCGCCTCCCCGGCCTCGGCGAAAGCCGCATTGACCTCATCAAAGAACGAGCGCGCCATTACGCCGTAGAACAGCCGCGTGGGCTGCCAGCCTACGCCGACCTCGGGGGCGTATGAGTCGTCGCCGGCTGCGGTGAAGGCCGCAGTTACAAAGCGGCACAGCGCGATGTGATCGGGGTGGCCGTAGCCGCCTGTCGGGTCATGGGTGATCACTACCTCTGGCCGCACCTCGCGGATCAGCGCCACGACCCGCCGCACGACCTCCTCGGGGTCGGCGCGGTTGAGGCTGCGCGGGTCGTCGTTCTCCGGCGTCCCGGTCATGCCGGAGTCCTGGTAGCCGAGGAAGCGGACGTCTGTGATACCAAGTGTTGTAGCGGCTACGCGCAGCTCCTCGGTTCGTACGGCGCCCAGGGTTTCGCGCGTGGCCAGGTGCGGCTCGCTGATCTCACCGGCCTCGCCCCGTGTCGCGCAGGCGAGGACGACCCGCACATTAGCGGCGGCATAGCGCGCCAGCGTTCCACCGTTGGTCAGCTCGTCGTCGGGGTGGGCGAAGATGGCAAGGATACTCTTGTTGCTCATAGCACTTCCTGTTAAAAGCGCGTACGTGGTTGACTTGTTTGAGATGCACCAGCGGTGGGAGCGGCGGTGGCGGCTCGAACGGCAGCCAGCTGGCCGCTGAGCTGCGTCTCACGGAGCGCGTTGCTCCCAGCGAAGGCGGCAACAGGGGCAAGCAGGGCGATCACGACGGCGATCGGTATCGAGCGTTTCACGATGGGGGCTCCAAGATACAGCGGCGTTCTGCCGGAAAAAGGGTACCGGAGGAGGTGGCCGGCAGAGCCATCGGCGCGTGCGCCTGGGCTACGGGAGCACGAACTCCAGGTTGTGGGCGGGGGCGCCGGCCAGCAGCCGGCCGATGGTCTCCTCGGTGACGGCGGGCGGGGTCTCGCCCTCGGCAGCCGTGCCGACGGCCGAGAAGTATCGCTCCAGGCCTGCGGGGGTCGTCATCACCAGCATCAGGGCCTCGTCGACGCCTGTGTTGCGGAAGGTGTGGACGGTGCCGCGCGGGATGTGCACGAGCGACCCGGGGGTGAGGGTGCGCTCCTCGCCGTCGGCCAGGAAGGTGACGGCGCCGCGCAGGAGGTAGAAGATCTCGTCCTCGGCGTGGTGGATGTGGGGCGGCGGGCCGCCTCCGGCCGGAACGCGGGCCTCGAAGACGAACAGGCCGCCGTTCGTCTCAGCACCGGTGAGCTTGTCGACGTGGAGCGTGTCCACAACCCAGATGGGCCGGCCCTCGCCGGGCGCCAGGATGGTGACGGGTCGCTGCTGAACCTGCATTGTGCGCCTCCTCTATGGGGTCATTTGCTTGCTGTCTCGGACAGGCACACTCTACCGCCCGCGGCCCCTGTGGCCATCGGTGCAGGTACGGACATTCCGCCGTCGGGGGGGACGTAGATTTTGGCGCTCAAGGCGCAGGGGGGGCGTAGATTCCGGCAAACGTGGCCGGCTCTCATTGCGCCAGGCGGGTAAGCCCGAGGCCAAGGCTCTGGAGCAAGGCTGCTGCTACGAGTCAGAAAGCGAAAGCGCACAGCACCCCGCAGCACCTCCCGGCGGCGATCCAGCCGTTTCGAGAGCTGCTATCGCCGACTGGTGCTGGAATGGATTCCGCCCGGCCGTGTGCCCTATGCGCTACAACCCCGACCCAACGCCCTTCTCGAGCACCCAGGAGATCAGCTGGGCGCGGGTGGTGAAGCCAAGCTTGCCGTAGATGTTTCCAATGTGAGTGGAGACAGTACGCTCACTCACCACCAGCGTTTCGGCGATCTGACGGTTGGTGTAGCCGCGCGCGACCAGGCGGGCTACATCCAGCTCACGGTCGGTTAGGCCGTCAAAGGTTTGTTTGAGTGCCTGGCGTGGCGTCAGCTTGCTCTGCTGGGGGATGGCAGCGTGGGCCTGGGCGCGGAAGCGCTCGCGGAGCTCGCCCCCCGGGATCGGGCGGGCCAGATCGTCCACCAGCGCGCGGGCCGCCAGCTCGCTGGCTTGGGCCGCCTCACGTCGCCGTAGGCCCTCGTAGACTCCTACGAGGGCCGCGTGGGCGCGCCAGACCAGCGGGCGGCGGCCCTGAGCTTGCGCCGCCGCCAGCGCCTCCGTGAGCGTCGCCTGGGCCTCGCCGTGGCGCCGCAGACCGGCGTAGGCCTGGCCCCGTACAAGCCAGAGGCGAGGGATCACCTGACCGCCCCGATTGGCCGTCGAGTCGATCAGGGCTTCAATCTGAGCGAGGGCCTGCTCCGGCTCACCGCGCGCCAGCACCAGTTCGGCGGAGGCCAGCCGGATCTGCCTGGCGATCAGCGAGGGCTCCTCGCCCGCCCGAGCGAAGGCGGCGGCCTGACGCAGCTGCTCCTCGGCCTTGTCGGGCTGGCGCTGCTGCGTGAACACGGCGACGAGGTAGCGCGAGATATCGCGCATCATCAGCACCAAGTCCATCGAGCGGGCGAGGGCCAGCGCCTCGCGCAGCTGCTCCTCGGCCTCGGGCAGCAGCAGCAGGTCCAGGTAGAGAACCCCCAGGGCCGCCTGGGCCTGGGCCGCCCAGACCTGATGGTCGATCGCGCGCGCGATGGCGAGACTCGTCTGGAGCGTGCGCAGGGCCGCCTCGTAGTCGCCGAGGGCGGTCAGCAGCGAGCCCTGCTGCATGCGGGCGAACGCCTCGCCCGCCCGCCAGTCGATCTCACGAGACAGGGCGACAGCTCGCGTCAGCTGGCCAGAGCGCTCACCGAGATGGGAGCAGTCGATGGCCTCGGAGTCGAACTCCATGCGCAGGCTCTGCTGGGCCAGACTATTGACCAGCGCTTGCCGGTTGTTCTGCGCCTCGAAGAGGGCGATGGCGCGCTGGAAAGAGGCCGTGCCGGCCGCCAGGTTGCACGAGAGATAGCTGCTGATGCCCAGCAAGTCCAGCGTCTCGGCCAGGCCCTGCTCATCGCCGAGGGCGCTGAAGATCTCGTAGGCCTCGCGGTGGGCCCGCCCCGCGGCGAGGGGCTGATCCAGGTTCAACTGCCAGTTGCCGAGCCGATTGAGGCTATGGGCCAGGCGGGCGGGGTCGTCGAGGGCGCGGGCGCAGGCGATCATCTGCTGGAAGTAGTCGCCAGCGCGGACGAAGTCGCGCGACGACCAGAGGAAGCCGAGGTCGAGCAGGGCCTGCCACTCGTCCTCGCGGTGGCCTCGGCGGCGCGCGTCGGCCAGCCCCTCCTCGTGGTCGGCCAGGGCTGCCACGAAGTTGTCGAGCATGGCGTGGGCCTGGCCGCGCCGGTGCAACAAGGGCGCTAACGGCGTACCGGGCAAATGCTGGGTGGCCATCAGCGCGCTCGTCAGGAAACCCACGGCCTCGCGTGGGGCGGAGGCCCGCAAGGCAGTGAGGGCCGCCTCGTCCGCGTAGCGCAGGGCGCGGCCCCACACCTGGGCCTCGGCGTAGTGGCGGGCGAGGTCGGCTACATAGACGGCGCCCTCGGCCCGCTCTAACGCCTCGGCGAGGCGCCGGTGCAGCACGCGCCGCTCGCGAGCGAGCAGGCCGTTGTAGACGGCGGCACGGCCCAGAGCGTGGCGGAACGCGAACTGCTCTGCCGACTCCTCCACGACCAGCTGGACGGCGATCAGCTCCTTGACCAGGGCGAGCAAAGCCGCCTCATCGTGGCCGGTCACCTGCTGGAGCACCGAGAAGTCGAAGCGGCGCCCCAGCACCGCCGCCAAGGTCAGCACCTCGGCCGCGGCGGGGCTTAGCAGCGCCGTCCGGCGCGCCACCGCTTCCTGGACGCTCTGAGGGATGCGCAACTCGTCCAGGGGCTTGCGACTCCAGGCGCCATCGGCGTAGAAGATGTCGCCGGTGGAGATGAGAGCGCTGAGCACCTCCTCGACGAAGAACGGGTTGCCGTCGGTGAGGGTGTAGAGGGCGTCGAGAAAATCGTCGTGAACCGGGCGCCCGAGCTCGAAGTAGGTGCGCATCATCGTGCCCACCTCCTCGCGACTCAGTCCGACCAGGGGGAGCTCGATCGCCAGGCGATGGCGGTTGAGCTCGGCGAGGGCTGCGCGCAGCGCAGGCGAGCTGTCCTCGGTGCGCAGGGTCACGGCGACAAGGGCAGGCAGGCCGGCGAGCCTGCGGGCAAGCACCGGCAGGAACGCGAGCGTCACCGTGTCGCTCCAGTGCAGATCCTCGATGGCGAGCAGCAGCGGGCCCTCGCCCGCCAGAGCGGCGAACCAGTCGGCCAGCGTGGCAAAGAGCCGGTGCTGATCGCGCACCGACCTCCCCGCTTCACCGTGGGCCACGGCGGTCGCGCGACCCCCGGCTCCCACAAGTTCGGAGAGCTGGGCCAGGTCACCGAGGTCAGCCCCGGATGGTGGCGCGGCCGTGCGCAATAGGTCGTTCAGCGGGGCGTAAGGGACGCCCTGCGAGTACTCAAAGCACGCGCTCTCCAGCAGCCGCCAGCCCGTGGCCGCGGCCCGCCCCTGCAGCGCACGCAGCAGCCGGGTCTTGCCGATCCCGGCCTCCCCGCTGAGCAACAGGACGTTCGCGGCGGCGTGACCCGACAGGACTGCCTGAAACAACCGCTCGATGGTGGTGAGATGGGCGACGCGGCCGACGAGAAGTGGAGAGACCCCAGACAAGAGGGGGAAGTACTGGTCCATAGTTTTATTTTAGCAGACGCGGCCAGTCCACGCCTTCGCAGCGCCCTTTTGCGGGGCTCGCCGGTGCAGCGTTGGCGGCGACGTGCACCGCCCACACTCAGAAGAGGAAGCTCTGCTGCAACTGCTTGGGGTCAAGGGCGGCGAAGACCCGCGATAAGGTGTCGTGGGAGGGCGCACCGTTCGGCAGCTCCAGGAAGCGGTGAAACCAGGGCAGCTAGGCCCACAGTGGGTCTTTGACCACCGTGAGCTCGCCGGGTTCGGCACCGACACACTCCCGCGCGCCGCCGGCCTCTATCTGCCGCTGACCGGCTCGCAGCGAACGGTTGGTGTGCTCGGGGTGCGCCCACAGGCGCCGGCCCGGCTGCTGGACCCCGAACAAATGCATCTGCTCGAAACCTTTGCCAGCCATACGGCGCTGGCGATCGAGCGGGCCCAACTGGCGAACGAGGCACAGCAGGCGACGGTTGAGGTCGAGACCGAGCGCCTGCGCTCGGCACTCCTTTCCTCAGTCTCCCACGACCTCCGCACGCCTTTAGCAATCATCAGCGGAACGCTGAGTAGCCTGGCTCAGGCCGGCAACACATTTGACGCTGCCGCCCGCGATGAGCTGGCGCAGACCGCCGCCGACGAGGCACTGCGCCTCAACCACCTGTTGAGCAACCTGCTGGAGATGACGCGCCTGGAGGCGGGTGCCATCCATCTACGGACGGAGTGGCAGCCTCTGGAGGAGGTGGTCGGCGTGGCGGTGGCCCGCGTCGCCGGCAATGAGAGCCAGTCGGGCATGCTCCCCGGTGATCGTCCCCTCAGCATCACACTCCCGCCCGACCTGCCGCTCGTCCCGCTGGACAGCATCCTGATCGAGCAAGTGCTGGTCAACCTGCTGGGGAACGCCATCCAGCACACAGCCGGGGACGCCGGTAGCACTACGGGCGCGGCCGGTGGGGGCCGCCGTGGAGGTAGCGGTGGCCGATCAAGGGCCAGGGCTACCTGCCGGTGCCGAGCGGCATGTCTTCGAGAAGTTCTACCGGGGGGCGCGGACAGCGGGCGCGGCAACGTCGGGCTGGGCCCCCAGCGGCCCCACGCATGCAGCCGTATCCCAGCTAGATTTCTGCCCGTGTATCTCATACCCTGCTACAACAAAATGCGCCGACAGAGAGTCGGCGCATCCAAGATGCAGCAGATACGCCAGCACGCTCGAGCCGCAGGTAAATGCTCATCCTCACCACGACACTCCTGCGCCGAGGGCCGCACTGGGCTGGATGAGCATACCCCCCACCACTCCGGAAGATCAAGAGGAGCGGCGTAAAAAGGGTATAAAAATTGGTGCTTGGGGTGACAGCGGCGATTGACGTACGCATCCCGAGAGAATCAGGGAGCTACACTAAGCAGCCTGAGGCGCGGCGCGTATAGTTGGGGGAAACAGGTTTAGTTCATTTGCGTTTCAGGCTTCCTCTGTTCCACGAGCACCTCGCCACCCTGTCGGAGGCTTCGCCCCAGGGCGCGGCCCTGCGAGCGTGAGGCTGACTCCGAGGCGGGAAGAGGGCCGGCACGCGGAGCGCCACCACACTACCGAGCCGCGTCATACGCACGCGAAGAGGCGGACCCCTCCGTCGGACGCCCGCCCCGGGTCGGTCGATCTGAGCGCGCTGCTTGCTGAGATGCGGCACAACATGAACACCTACTGGCGCCGCTTCACGACCTACCCTCCGCGCATCGCCTGGCTGCTGACGGACTACGGCGAGGCCATCAGCATTCGTGAGGGAAGGCGGTCATCAGGCCACCGCCCCCGTGACATGAGACCCAAGAACTGACTCTGGCCCAGGTAGCGTGAAAGAGCCTAGTGGCTGGGGCAAAGGCGCTATACTACACTTTTGCGTTTCGCCTAGAGAGTGCCGTTCTGTGACCTCACTTT
>Ga0164290_1002027_pt1 | contig 18358 bp, 20 predicted proteins | sample Micstemetagenome_FD_108782 | JGI IMG/M metagenome (GOLD analysis project Ga0164290, IMG submission 108782) | Contaminated culture microbial community from soil near Moab, Utah, USA - Microcoleus steenstrupii SON62 (Illumina Assembly) | ecosystem: Environmental > Terrestrial > Soil > Soil crust... | reverse complement strand
TCACTTACTACGGCACCAGCCAGACCACCGGCGTCGAGACGCCCAACATCGGCGACCCGAACGGCACCAGCACCTTCAGCGGCTGGTCGAACCCCTCGCCCACCCATCCTTATGTGCCGCCGCCGCGCGACTACGGCACGGCCGTCGGCGCACCGCCGCCACCGGACATCGATCCGCGCTACCAGCAGCGCTACAACCAGCCGACCTGCGGCAAGCCTCCGCTGCTGCCGTGCTACTGAGGCCAGCCATGATCAAGATCCGCTTCCTGGCTGCCCTCGCCGCGACCGCGTTGCTCGCCACGTCGCCTGCCATCGCCCAAACCGCCGCTTCCACCGCGGCGCCCAAGGTCATCGGCCAGCCGCAGCAGCCGCGCGTCGTGCCGTCGATGATCGTGCTCAATGCGAAGGGCGCCAAGCTCGGCGGCGGCAAGCTGGTGCTGGACGGCGTGTCGCCCAACGCCATCATCTTCGCCGACCGGCCGGTGCGGTCGGCGGGTCATGCGCTCACTTCACATCTGCTTGAAGAGTGGAGCGGCAACGACAGCTTCGCCAAGACGCCGCCCAACGCGACAGTGTCCGTGCTGATGAAGGCCAAGGCCGCCGTGGTCGACGCCGTGGTCGTGCTGAAATCGCCCAAGCTCGAGGGCGACAAGCTGACCTTCGATGTCGATGTGCTCGAAGGCGATCTCGCGGGCGGCGATGGTGCCGCCTCCGTCTTCATGGACATCATCAATCTTCCGCTCAGCGCACGCCGCACCTCGCATCGCGGCGCGTGGTATCACGGCGCGAACTGACATCTGCACTGAAGCAGAACGCGTGAAACGCCGACAGGACTCAGCCATGCGTTGAGTGCCGTAACTCGGGCACATTTCAATCACATTTACACCGAACACTCCGCCCGCGTTCTAGCTTGGTAAAAGGGAGTAGTTCGATGAATCGCATTCTCAGCTCCGTCGTCGCGTTCGCCGCCGGCATCGCCGCGACCTCGATCGCCCACGCGCAGTCCGCGCCCCTCGCCGGAAACGGCGTGTCGACCGCTACCCAGAACTACAGCGCCATGCCGCAGGTCGCGCGCGATCCCAAGGGCACCATCGCGCCGCAGAACGGCACGGCCGAGGAAGCCTACGTCAAGGAGAGGATCCGCGGCGCCGGCTACACCGGCGTCAACAGCCTGGAGCGTGACGCCAACGGCACCTGGCATGCGCTGGCCTACAAGGGACCGGCCGATGTCGAAGTGGCGCTCGACCAGTCCGGTCACATTACCGAGACCGCCCACCAATAAACTAAACGGACGGGCCTGAAGGCGCGCCGAAGCGCACCTTCAGGCGCATCATCAACTGATCGCGCATGCGCCGATAGGCGTCGAGCCGCATGTCGCGCGTGCCTTCGACGACACTCGGATCGGGCACTGGCCAGTATTCGACCTCGGCCGCGGTGCCGCGCGTCACCTCGAGCGCCTGGTGATGCGCCTCGGGCGACAGCGTGACGATGAGATCGAACGAGCTGGGATCGATATCGTCGAAGGTCTTGGCGTGGTGGCGGTGCACGTCGATGCCGAGCTCGTCGAGCGCGGCGGCGACGAAGCCGTCGACGTCGCTAGCCCGCACGCCGACCGAATCGATATAGGCCGCCTGGCCATAGAGCCGCTTGGCCAGCGCCTCGGCCATCGGCGAGCGCACGGAGTTCTCGCTGCAGGCGAACAGCACGCTGCCGGGAAGACCGTTCATCGCCATGGCATCACAGCTTGATGTGCAGGGCGCAGATCAGCGTGAACAGCCGGCGGGCGGTGTCGAGGTCGACCTCGATCTTGCCTTCCAGGCGCTCGCGCAGCAGCTCGGAGCCCTCGTTGTGCAGGCCGCGCCGGCCCATGTCGAGCGCCTCGATCTGCGAGGGGCTGAGCTTCTTGATAGCGGCGTAGTAGCTCTCGCAGATCAGGAAGTAATCCTTCACCACCTTCCGGAACGGGGTCAGCGACAGCACGATGTCGCGCAGCTTGTTGTCCTCGCCATCGCGCACGTCGAACACCAGGCGCTGCTCGAAGATGCCGATGCGCAGCTTGTACGGGCCCGGCTTGCCGCCGACCAACGCGAAGTCGTTGTCCTCGATGAGGTCGAACAGCGCCACCGCGCGCTCATGCTCGACCTCGGGCGAACGGCGCGCCACCGAGTCCTCGTCGAGGACGATGTCGATGATACGGCGCGCCTTGGCGGGCATGGGTTCAGCCGCGGCGGTTCAGCCGGATCGACACCGACCGGCCGTGCGCGCTCAGCCCCTCCGCCTCGGCGAGCGCCAGCGCGGCAGGACCGAGGGCTGCGAGCGCGTCGGGCGTGCAGGCGACGATCGAGGTGCGCTTCAGGAAGTCGGCAACGCTGAGCCCCCCCGAGAAGCGCGCGGCACGCGACGTCGGCAGCACGTGGTTGGTGCCGGCGACATAGTCGCCGATCGCCTCGGGCGTGTGGCGGCCGATGAAGATCGCGCCAGCGTGGCGGATGCGGGCGGCGAGCGCTTCGGCGTCCGGCGTTTCCATCGCGAGCTCGACATGCTCGGCGGCGATGCGGTCGACGATCGGCGCCGATGCGGCGAGATCCTTCACCAGGATGATGCAGCCGTTGTCGCGCCAACTCGCGCCTGCGACGTCGGCGCGGGCCATCGTCTTCAGCTCGTCGTCGACGGCACGCGCCACTTCATCGGCGAAGCCGGCATCGTCGGCGATCAGCACCGACTGCGAGGAGGCATCGTGCTCGGCCTGCGACAGAAGATCGGCGGCGATCCAGGCCGGATCGTTGGCGCGGTCGGCGACGACCAGGATCTCCGATGGCCCCGCGATCAGGTCGATGCCGACCTGGCCGAACACGCGCCGCTTGGCGGCGGCGACATAGGCGTTGCCGGGACCGGTGATCTTGTCGACTGGTACGATCGATTGCGTGCCGTAGGCGAGCGCGGCGACCGCCTGGGCGCCGCCGATGCGCCAGACCTCGTCGGCGCCGGCGATCTCGGCCGCCAGCATGACCAGCGGATTGAGCACGCCGCCTGGCGTCGGCACGACCATGACGATGCGCGGCACGCCCGCCACCTTGGCCGGCACGATGTTCATCAGCACCGACGACGGATAGGCCGCGGTGCCGCCCGGCACATAGACGCCGACCGAATCGAGCGGACGATAGCGCGCGCCGAGCCGCGTGCCGGTAGCGTCGGTGAAGTCGACATCCTTGGGCAGCAATGCGCGATGAAAAGCCTCGATACGCCGCGCGGCGAAAGCCAGCGCCTCGCGCTGCGCCGCCGGCACCGTGGCCGCCGCGGCCTTGCGCTCAGCACCGGCGACGCGCAGGCCCGCGGCATCGGTGTCGACCCTGTCGAACTTCCTGGTGTACTCGACGAGCGCGGCATCGCCGCGCGCCCGGACGTCGGCCACGATGTCGGCCACGACGCGGTCGACATTCTCGTCGGTGTCCCGATTGCGCCCGAGGAAGGCCGAAAATTCCTTTTCGAAGCCCGGCGCCGAAGCGTCGAGCCTAAGCGGCCCTCTTCTAGGCGGCACTTGAGACCTCGCGGAAGCGGTCGACCCAATGACCGATGCGCTCCGGCTGCGTCTTGAGCGCGGCGCGATTGACGATAAAGCGCGAAGTGATGTCGGCGATGTGCTCGATCTCGACCAGGCCGTTCTCCTTGAGCGTGCGGCCGGAATCGACGAGATCGACGATGCGATGGCTGAGCCCCAGCGACGGCGCGAGCTCCATCGCACCCGAGAGCTTCACGCACTCGGCCTGCACGCCGCGCGCGGCGAAGTGGCGACGCGTCACCTCGGGATACTTGGTGGCGATACGCACATGGCTCCAGCGCCGCGGATCGTCGCTGCCCGCCATCTCGGCGGGCTCGGCGACGGCCAGGCGACAGTGGCCGATATTGAGGTCGATCGGTGCGTAGATCTCGGGATAGTCGAACTCCATCAGCACGTCGGCGCCGGCGATGCCGAGATGCGCCGCGCCGAAGGCCACGAAGGTCGCGACGTCGAACGAGCGCACGCGGATGATGTCGAGGTCGGGATGGTTGGTGGCGAAGCGCAGCTGGCGCGCCTCGGGATCGGCGAAGGCCGCCTCGGGCTCGATGCCGGCGCGCGCGAACAGGGGCGCCGCTTCCTTGAGGATGCGGCCCTTGGGCAGCGCCAGGATCAGCTTCTCGTTGGGCTCGCTCGACACGACGGTTGCTCCAGTAACGAATGCCCGCCTTCAGCGGTCAGTTCACTCGACCGGATGGGCGGGCTTCCACGGGGTGGCCCAAGGCTCCCCGACATCCCCCAAATGGCACGCAAGCCGGCCGATTTCCAGCCGTATGGCCCGATCTGCGGCGAACCGCAGCGTGACTGAATGGTCGTTTTCCTGCGCCACCGCCAGCAATTCGAGCATGCGGTCGGGCTTGTCGAGCGGGATGTCGTGGTGGTGGACGCCCGTCACCTCGTTGAAAACAAGGGCGGAATGGGTGCGCGAGTAGGCGGCGTCGACCGTCGGATCGGCCTCCCAGCGGAAGCGGTTCAAAAGCAGAACGAAGCGGCGCTCGTCCTTGAACCAGGCGCAGTCGCGCACCGCCACCAGCGCGTCCTGGACCGCGGCCGAGATGACGCCGAGATCGTCGGCGTCCAACGCCGTGAGCTTGAGCTTGTCCATCATCCCTTGAGACGCTCCACGTCGGCGCCACAGGCGGCGAGCTTCTCCTCCAGCCGCTCGTAGCCGCGATCGAGGTGATAGAGGCGGTTGATCGTGGTCTCGCCTTCGGCCGCGAGCGCGGCGATGGCAAGCGACACCGAGGCGCGCAGGTCGGTCGCCATCACCTCGGCGCCGCGCAGCTTCGGCACGCCACGCACCAGCGCCGACTCGTGATGGATGGTGACATTGGCGCCCATGCGCGCCAGCTCGGGCACGTGCATGAAGCGGCTTTCGAACACCGTCTCGGTGATCATCGAGGCGCCCTCGGCGCGCGTCATCAGCGCCATCATCTGCGCCTGCAGATCCGTCGGAAAACCAGGGAACGGCTCGGTCATGACGTCGACGCCCCGCAGCGCCCCGTTGGTGCGATGCACGCGCACGCCCTTCTCGGTCTTCTCCAGCGTGACTCCGGCGCCGCGCAGCGTCTGCACCACCGATTCGATGAGGTCGAGCCGGCCGCCCAGAAGCTCGACGTCGCCCGCCGTCATCGCCACGGCCATGGCGTAGGTGCCGGTCTCGATGCGATCGGGAATGACGCGATGCGAGGCTTCCTTCAGCGACTTCACGCCGTCGATGGTGAGGGTCTCGGTGCCGATGCCGCGCACCGACACGCCCATGCTCACCAGGCACTCGGCGAGATCGGTGATCTCGGGCTCGCGCGCAGCGTTGTCGAGCACGGTCGTGCCCTTGGCCAGCGCCGCCGCCATCATCAGGTTCTCGGTGGCGCCGACCGACACCTTGGGGAAGGTGAAGCGCGCGCCCTTCAGGCCCTTCGGCGCCTTGGCGACGAGATAGCCGCCGTCGATATCGATCTCGGCCCCCATCGCCTTCAGCCCGGCGATGTGCAGGTCGACCGGCCGCGCGCCGATGGCACAGCCGCCGGGCAGCGATACCCGCGCCTGGCCCTCGCGCGCCAACAACGGCCCCAGCACCAGCACCGAGGCGCGCATCTTGCGCACGATGTCGTAGGGCGCCGTGGTCGAGGTGATCTTCGCCGCCTGCAGGGTGAGCGTGGTGCCGCGGTCGTGCCCGTTCTCGCCGGGCGCTGCCCCCACCTCCACGCCGTGCTGCTTCAAGAGCTGGATCATGGTGGTGATGTCGGCGAGCCGCGGCACGTTGTGCAGCGTGAGCTTGCGGTCGGTCAGCAGCGCCGCGACCATCAGCGGCAGCGAGGCGTTCTTGGAGCCCGAGATGCGGATCTCGCCCTTGAGCTGCTGGCCGCCCTTGATGCGGAGTCGGTCCATGGTCCGTGCTCCTCAGATCTTCGGCAAGGTGACGCCGCGCTGGCCCTGATACTTGCCGGCCTTGTCGCGGTAGGAGGTCTCACAGGGCTCGTTGCCCTGCAGGAACAGGAACTGGCAGGCGCCCTCGTTGGCGTAGATGCGCGCCGGCAGCGGCGTGGTGTTGGAGAATTCCAGCGTCACGTGGCCCTCCCACTCGGGCTCGAGCGGGGTCACGTTCACGATGATGCCGCAGCGGGCATAGGTCGACTTGCCGACGCAGATCACCAGCACGTCACGCGGGATGCGGAAATATTCGACGGTGCTCGCCAGCGCAAAGGAATTGGGCGGGATGATGCAGACGTCGGTGGTGCGATCGACGAAGCTGTTGGCGTCGAACTTCTTGGGGTCGACCACCGCCGAATCGACGTTGGTGAAGATCTTGAAGTTGTTGCCCACGCGCGCGTCGTAGCCGTAGGACGACAGGCCGTAGGAAATCACGCCATCGCGCTTCTGGGCATCGACGAAGGGCTCGATCATGCCCTTCTCCTGCGACATGCGGCGGATCCAGCGATCGGAAAGGATGGTCATTTGGAGGGGGTTTTCGGGGGCTGAGCGTCGGTCTTGGCATCCTCGCGGACGCGTGCCTGCGCCTTACGCCGCTTGAGGTTCGCGCGCAAGGCCGCAGCCAGCCGCTCACTGCGCTCATCCTTCTGAGGGATGGTTTTCGAGGGGGCAGTCATGGCCACAGGATACATCAAGCCGCAAGCTTCTGCGCCAGCGCCGCCGGCACCCGAACCGGCATATCCAGAAGCATCTGCGCGAAGGCCTTGGCCAGCGGATCGGCCTTGAGCGAGGCCATGCCGCCGCCACCCAGCGCCTGGCGCAGCAGGAAGTTGAAGCCCCCGATGCCGGGCAGGCGCCAGCGGCTCACCTTGCCCTGGATGCGATGGGCGAAGTATTTGGCCACCGCCTCCTCAGTCACTTCGGCGTCGAGGATCGGCTCGTACTCGGGCCGGCGGGCGAAGATGCCGATATTGGCGTTGTCGCCCTTGTCGCCCGAGCGGCCGTAGGCCAGCGCCACCAGCGGCACGGTCGTCGTTGCGGCATTCGGGCCGGTGGTTGACAAGGGCGGCGCGGGCGGCGCCTCGGCCGGCAGATCGGCAGTCCGGAAGCCGCCGCTCTTGGCGCCCTGCTCCATCGCGAAGCTGCGGCCGTCGAGCTCGATCCTCACCGGCACCAGCGTCTTGGGCACCAGACAGGAGAACATGCGGATCACCGGCGAGGGCGCACTGCGGCCGGCGCCGAAGCTGCCGGTCATGCCGACCACGCCGCCGGTCGCCATGGGCGCGATCTCGCGGCCGAGCAGGCTGAGCGCCTCCTTCTGGTCGTGCTTGGCCGCGATCTTGACCACGACCTCGCGGCTGTCCTGGGCGCGCGCATGCGGCCCGTAGGTCGCCTCGCCGCCGATGACCTCGATCGAGACGTCCCGGTAGTCGCCCATGTTCCGCTCGCGGAACATGCGGCGCGTCTTCTTGATGATCGCCTCGGCGCTCGCCGTGCCCTTGGCCACCGCCTCGCGGCCGCCCAGCATGAAGATGGTGCTGAGCTTGTAGCCGTCGGGCCAGGTGGTCGAGGCCTTGTAGGTGTCTGTCGGCGGCCGGCCCCTGGCGCCCGTCACACGAACGCGGTCCTTGCCGACCTGGGTGTAGGTCGCCTGGGTGAAGTCGCAGACCACGTCCGGCACCCTGTAGGCGCGCGGATCGCCGATCTCGTAGAGCATCTGCTCGGCGACGGTGGCCGTGGTGATCAAGCCACCGGTGCCCTCGGGCTTGCCGAGTACGAACGAGCCATCGGCCTCGACCTCGGCCACGGGGAAGCCGATGTCGTCGTAGTCGGGCACCAGCCGCCAGTCGGTGAAGTTGCCGCCGTTGCACTGGGCGCCACATTCGATGATGTGGCCGCAGAGCGTGCCGGCGGCGAGCTTGTCGTGGTCGTCCATGGTCCAGCCGAAGGCATGGATCAGCGCACCCAGGGTCACCGCCGAATCGACGCAGCGGCCGGTGATCACCACGTCGGCGCCTTCGCTGAGGGCGCGGGCGATCGGGAAGCCGCCGAGATAGGCGTTCATGCTGGTGATCTTCGCGGGCATCGGGGCGCCGGTGTCCATCTCGCGGATATCGAGCCCGCGAAACTCTTCGACACGCGGCAACAGATCGTCGCCCAGGACCACGGCGACCTTGAGCTTCACACCTGCGGCTTCGCAGGCTTTGAGCACGGCATCGCGGCAGGCCTGCGGGTTCACGCCGCCCGCATTGGTCACGACCTTGATCTTCTTCTCGGCGATCTCGCGGGCCAGCGGCGCCATCACCACGCTCACGAAGTCGGTGGCATAGCCCAGCTGCGGATTGCGCATCTTCTGCGCCGCCATGATCGACATGGTGACTTCGGCGAGATAGTCGCTCACCAGGTAGTCGACATTGCCGCGCCGCACGAGCTGGGCGGCGGCGGTCTCGGTGTCGCCCCAGAAGCCGGAATGGCAACCGACGCGGACGGTCCCATACGTCCCTTGGGCCATGGTCACTTCCTCTTGCGATTGATGAAGGCGCTCATCCGCTCGATGTGCTCGCCCGTGGTGACCGACTCCGCCATGGCATCGATGCCGGCCTGCACCGCCTCGTCGAGGGACAGCCGCTCCCAGCGCCGCATCAGCCGCTTCTGGGCGCGCACGGCGAGCGGCGCGGCCTCGACGATGGCGTGGACCACGCGCTCGATGGCCGCGTCGAGCTCGCCCACTGGGACGACTTCTTCCACCAAGCCCCACTGCTCCGCCTTGGCGGCGTCGATGGTCTCGGCCGTCAGCAACAGGCGCGAGGTGCGGCCCCAGCCGATCAGGCGCGGCAACAGCGCCGCCTCGACCACCGAGGGGAGCCCGACATTGACCTCGGGCATGCCGAAGAAGGCATTGTCCGCGGCGATGCGCATGTCGCAGGCCGCCGCGACCTCGAGGCCGGCGCCCAGCGTGTAGCCTTCGCAGCGGGCGATCACCGGCACCGGACAGTCGCGGATGGCCTGGCAGAACTTGTGGATCTGGGTGAGGAAGGAGCGGCCCTGCTCCGACTGCTTCATGGTCACCATGTGGTTGATGTCAGCGCCGCCGATCAGGGCGCGGCCGCCGGCGCCCGCGAGCACCACCACGCTGAGGTCGTCCTCGCGCGCCAGCGACTGGAAGGCTTCGGTGAGGTCGAGGAGGGCCGGCGGATTGACGGCGTTGAGACGCCGCGAATAGTCGTAGACCACGTTCGCCACGACGCCTGATGCCCGGCGATCCCAGGAAATGTCGACTTTATGGACGCCTGACGCCATGACGTTTCGCTCCGTGGCTCTTTGTCGGTAGGGGAATTTCATCTATTAGAACCCGGCAGCAAAGCTTCACAAGAGCGTCCCGGATGCCCGATTCCATCGACCTTGGCGGTTACTCCGTCTTCGTGCCGCCCGATCCTTTCGAGGATCACGTCGGGCCCTTCTACTTCCGCATCAAGGGCGATGCGCGCGAGGCGGGCAGCGTGCATTGCGTGCTGCCGACGCACGAGCGGCACGGCAACTATGCCGGCGGCGTGCATGGCGGCGCCACGCTCACCTTCGCCGATTATGCGCTGTGCCTGGTCGCCGGCCGAGCCGCCGACGGCGGCACCAACACCGCCTTTGCCGTCACCGTGAGCATCGCCGTGGAGTTCCTCGATGCCGGGCGCGTCGGCCTGCCGCTGGAAGCGAGCGGCGAGCCGCTGCAAGTCACCGGGCGCCTGGCCTTTGCCCGCGGCAGCATCACCCAGCAGGGCCGCACCATCGCGCTGTGGTCGGGCGTCTGCCGCCACGTGCCGCGCGCCAAGGCGATGGAGCGCAAGGAAGAGGCCGCCAAGGCGCCGCGCCTCGTGGCCCAGAGCGTTCCGGCGGGCTTCGAGCTGCTCAGCAACGCCAGTGTCTACTCCCGCCATATCGGCCCCTCCTACGCCCGCAAGGAAACGGACGGCGCCACGCTGGTGCAGCCCACCCTGCCGCACATGTGCAACTCGGGCGGCGTGCTGCACGGCGGCTACATGATGAGCTTCGCCGATTCGGCGGTGACCCGCGCGGCCGCGCTCACCACCGGCATGGCGCCCTCGACCGTGGCGTTCGCCGCCGAGTTCCTGTCCGCCGGCACCGCCACCTCGCCGCTCACGACGCGGGTCGAGGTGCCGCGCCACGGCAAGTCGCTCGCCTTCCTGCGCGGCCTGCTCGAGCAGGACGGCCGCAAGCTCCTCTCCTACTCGGCAACGATCAAGCTGCGGGCACGCAGCTGATAATCTTGGTTATATAACATCATATCAGTATCCGCAACAGCATTTATAGAGCTGTTGAATTATTGCGTACCGTAGGACGCCAAAATCCGCATCTGCCAGCAGTGCCGTCACAAGTTCTGGCCATCCGCAGCAGCATGCACCTCACCATGTTGGGCACATGTGTCGAATAAGTGCGTCTTTGCTGGGAGCGCGCCACTCTGTGGCGCATCTTCATCTTAAGCGAGCACCCCCCACGGCCACAAATGAGGCTCTTTTATCAACCCTGCCTTGACAGGATTAAGATCAATATAGGTTTGTGCAGTCGAGAAGTGGTGCTCATTTCGGATGAATCGATCCCAGTAGTCCGCTTGCCAAAATTCACCCTGACGACCGAGCGCAATGTTCGCCTCTCGCGCCGTGAAGCGCTTCCATGAACTGATGATCGCGCCCAATGGATATCCCGCCATGATGCTCAGCAGCGCATGCACATGGTTCGGCATGATCGTCCAAGCGTGTAGCCTGTAGCGGTCGGCGTCAAAGATCAGCAGCGCATCTTCCACCAGCCTGGCGACCCGATCATTCTTCAGCCAGCAAGCACCCAAGCCCTTGTCCAGAAACTCGTCTCGCAGACTCTCGGGCTGGGCGGCGTGGTGCAGTCTTATGGCAGCCTCTTTTGGAAGACTGTCGGCGAGCCGGAAGGTTACGAACTGGACGACATCCTGCGAGTCGAAATGCGGCAGAAACCCTCGAGAGTGCCAACCTTTATGGTCCATCGGCCCGAAGGCTATCTGAGTGTCCGGTAACGCTCCACAATCTTCGGTAGCAATCGATGGTCCATCACTTCAAAAGGAAGCATGGTATCGACGCAGCAAAGAGCGCCACGGAGTGGCGCGCTCCCAGCAATGAGGCGCGCGCTCGGCTATTCCCCGACCTGATCGGCGACGCGGTGGACTTCGTTGGTGAGGAGTTCGTAGAGGCGGCGCACGCCTGTGAGATCGTCGGCCTTGGCGGCGCGTTCGATCGCCTCGGCGATCTGCCGCAGGGTCGCCGCGCCGATCATCCCCGAGGCGCCTTTAAGCCGATGGGCGGCGCGGGCGATGACGCGGCAATCGTCGGTGCCCTTGATCTCGCGTTCGGCGACGCGCGCGGTGTCGAGGAATTCGCGTTCGACCTCGGCCAGGGTTTTCGGATCGTCGCCAAATAATTCGATGAGCTTGTCGCGGTCGTAAGCGGGCGGCAGCTCCCGGCTCATGCGGCGACGCCTCTCAGCCAGACATCGAGGGTGGCGCGCAGCTGCTCGATGCCGATCGGCTTGGTGATGAAGCCATCCATGCCGACGGCCCGGCTCCTCTGCTCCTGGTCCTCGTGCGTGCTGGCGGTGACGGCAAGGATGGGTGTGCGCTGCCGGCGCTCGGCCGCCTCGCTGGCGCGGATGCGGCGGGCGAGCTCGAAGCCGTCCATGGTCGGCATCTGCAGGTCGGCCAGCACCAAGTCGTAGCCGCCCTTGTGCCAGAGCTCGAGCGCTTCCTCGCCGCTCGCCGCCGAATCGGTCGAGGCGCCGGCGAGCTCGAGCTGGCGCGCCAGGATCTTGCGGTTCACCGAATTGTCGTCGACCACCAGGACGCGGCCGTTGAGCGGCACGACGCGCGCCGGCGCCTGCACCGCGGCGGCGACCGCGCGGCCGGCGGCGCGGGCAACCACACGCACCAGCGCATCGCGCCGCCACGGCCGCGACACGACGATCTCGTCGTCGACGCCGGCGATCCTGAGCCCCGTGAAGTCGCTCTCGGCGTCGAAGGACACTTTCGCGCCGGCATCGGCCAGGTAGCGGGCGATGGCGCAGGCCTCCTCCCGGTCGGGCAGCGACACCGTGACGGCAAGGCCACCCAGGATGCCATCGCTGCCCTGCGCCGAGGGCACCGTGCTGAGCCTTACCGTGACGACGAAGGTCGAGCCGTGGCCCGCTTCGCTCAACACCTCGACGCCGCCGCCCATCGCCTCGGCGAGGCGGCGCACGATCGAGAGGCCAAGCCCGGTGCCGCCGAAGCGACGCGTGGTCGAGCTGTCGGCCTGCACGAACGGCTGGAACAGCCGGTTGCGCTGCTCCTCGGTGAGGCCGATGCCGGTGTCGACGACCTTTATGCGCACCATCGAGTCCGGGGCGCTCTCCAGCGACAGCCGCACCGAGCCTTTTTCGGTGAACTTGATGGCGTTGCCCAGCAGGTTGAACAGGATCTGCTGCAGGCGCAGCGGATCGCCGATCACGCGATCGGGCGCATCGGCCGCGACGAAGGCCGTGAGGCAGAGCCCCTTGGCGGCGGCCTGCGGCGCCAGCGTCTCGGCCGCGCCCTCGATCAGCTCGACGGTCGACAGCTCGATCTCCTCGAGATCGAGGCGGCCGGCCTCGATCTTGGAGAAGTCGAGGATGTCGTCGATGATGCGCAGCAGGGCGGCCGCCGAGTAGCGCACGGTGGCGAGCGCCTCGCGCTGCTCGACCGAGAGGTTGGTGCGCTCCAGCACGTCGATCATGCCGAGCACGCCGTTCATCGGGGTGCGGATCTCGTGGCTGACGGTGGCGAGGAAGGTCGACTTCGCCTGGTTGGCGCTCTCGGCCTCGCGCTGGGCGTCGATGGCGATATCGCGGGCGTGACGCGCCTCGTCGTAGGCAACCTGCAGGCGGCGCGCCAGGTCCTCCTTCTGGTAGGCGAGCGCGATATTGTCGTACTGCCAGCGATTGACGTCGCGCACATAGGCCATGAGATGGCCGACATAGGCGCCGCCGGCGATGCCGACCAGCTGGTAGAACGGATCGACCGAGGTCAGCATCACGAACAGCAGCGGCGCGGTGGTGGCGACAGCGAAGGCGTAGAAGGTCGGCGGATGGGCCGAGCGGATCGGCACCGCCGTCGTGATGGTGGCGAGCAGCACGAGGCCGAGCAGCATGCGCTGCAACTCGTAATCCTTGGAGGCGAGCAGGTAGCCCGCCACGCCCCAGCAGGCGCCGGCGAGGAACGACAGGCCGGCGAACCACCAGCCCCAGCGGTTGACCTCCTCGTCCGAGGGATTGGCGAGGTTGAAGTTGCGGCGCAGGATGTCGAAGCCCAGGGTGACGACGATGTGGGCGACGAACGGCGGAGCGAGCTCCATCAGGTCGATCTGACGCCAGTAGATGGCGGCGATCACCGGCCACAGCACGAAGGAGAAGTAGCGCGACTGCGCCGAGCCGTCGAACAGGCGCCGGATGAGTTCGGCGCGGACGAAGGCTTCCTGCCTCGCCGTGCCGACCGGTTCGGCCTGGGCTACCGGCTCAGTCGCAGCGGCGGTCATCGTCCTTCATCCGCGCCGAGGCACGGCGGCCCCGCATCATCTCCCGGCCTATGCGCCGATCGGCTGACCGGCTTCGCGCGGACGCAAAGCCTGTCCCCAAATGAGTCCGGATCGCTGGAACTAGGGGTAGAGACGGTACCGGGTCGCAACTCAAAGGCTAGCGAGGGCATGTGTTCCGGCCGTGGCGAATTTCGATCAGAAGTGTATCAACTATATCAAGAAAGGACTATATCTCATTGAGAAAGCGTGTTATTTTGTCCTCATTAGAGAAACATTTATTTCGGATCAAGTCATGTTGCAGCCCTCTGTTCTGCTGGTCGAGGACGATGCGTTTCAGCGCAAGGCCGCCGAGACCTATCTGATGAATCACGACCTCAAGGTGATCGCCGTCGAGAATGGCGCCCAGATGCGCCGCCAGATCTCGCGCGCCATGCCCGATCTCGTGCTGCTCGACGTGCAGCTGCCCGGCCAGGAGGACGGCTTCGCGCTGGCCCGCTGGCTGCGCGAGAGTTCGACCAGGGTCGGTATCATCATGCTGACGGCGGCCGGCGATTCGGTCGACAAGGTGCTGGGCCTCGAAAGCGGCGCCGACGACTATGTCGCCAAGCCCTACGAGCCGCGCGAGCTCCTGGCCCGCTGCAAGAGCGTGCTGCGCCGTTCGGTCAACAAGTCGACGCCGTCGCTGCTCGAGCGCGTGCGCATGGGCCAGCACACGCTCGACCTGCCCAAGCGCCAGCTGGTCGACAATGCCGGCAAGGATGTCGCCCTCACCTCGGGCGAGTTCGACATCCTGAAGACCTTTGCCGAGAACCCCAATCGTCCGCTGTCGCGCGACTGGCTGCTGGAAACCACCAGCCACAGGAGCCGCGACCCGTTCGACCGCGCGATCGATCTCCGCATCACCCGCATCCGGCGCAAGATCGAGCCGACGCCCGACAAGCCCACCGTGATCCGCACGGTGCGCGGCATCGGCTACATGTTCGTGCCGCCGGCGGAATAACTCATTGCCGGGAGCGCGCCACTCGCGACGGAGCGAAGCTCCGTCGCGCGCGTCTTTGTCGATCACTCCGCTCGCCCGGCCTACGCCGGCCGGGTGCGGGACAGCATGTCCTCGAGTAGGGACTGCGAGCGGGTGCGGTCGAAGAAACGCGTATGCAGCATCTGTTTGTTGCGCGCGGCCGAGGTCAGATAGAAGCGCTCGTAGAGAAAGCCACGACCACCCAGTGCGGAGCCGACCAGGTCCCATGCCATGCGGAAGACGGCAGCCCGCTCGTCGGCAGTCGCGCCGTCCGCCCCGTGCAGCATCTCGTCGATCAGCGGCCGCAGCGTGGCATTGTCGAGCTCAGCGCGGCTGGGCGTTGTCAGCAGGTTGTGGCTACCGATCATCGTGATGATCTCGGCGACCCGCGGCATCCACATGGCAAGCATCGATCGCATCGGTTCGAGCGCGGCGCCATTGGGAAACCACACCCCGTCCTCGCGCTCCCAAGCCTGCTCCAGAGACAGCTCGAGTGCATTGGCGGTCAGGCGCACGTAGCAGGCAAGCTCGCCCAGCATCTCCGTCGTGGCGGGCGACGCGTCGCCGATCAACTCGGCCATGCGGGTCGCCAAGCCATAGGCAAATTCGAGCTTGGTCAGGGCGCGGATGGTCGACTGGGTGGTCATGTTGATGGCGTAGCCTGTCTCACGCATCGAGTTGTAGATCTGGACGTCGCCATCGATGAAGACGCGATCCCACGGCACCAGCACATCGTCGAAGATGCAGAAGGCGTCCTGCTCGTCGAAGCGAGTCGACAGCGGCTTATCGAATGGATCGGCCCCCGGCGTCGAAGCCGAATCCCGGCACAGGAATTTCAGGCCCGGCGTGTCGATGGGAATGGCGAAAGCCACGGCGTACTGCGTCGCGTCGGCTGGAATGGGCTGGCCCGGATAGACCGTCTGCTCGTCGGCGAAGGGTGCCAGCGTAGCCAGCACCCTCGCTCCCCGGACAATGATGCCGTCGGCCGTCTCGCCCACCTTGCGAATGGTGACTTTGTTGCCGACGACCCGGCTGTCGCTGCGCTTGTCGATTGTCGGCTGAATAATCGTATGGGTGAGGGAAATGTCGAACTGGCTGAGATGGCGCTGAAAATCCACGATGTTGCGTGCGCCCCGCTTGTTTCGACCGTCAGCGCCGGCCCACACTTTGGGCGCCGAGGCAAAGGCCGCGAACTTCATGTTCATGTAGTCCGGCGTGCGACCCATGATGCCCATCGAGCCTTCCGACAGCCTGACGAGGCCGGTATGGCGCCGCCAGAGGTCGTCCCGCGACCGCGGGATCATGTGGCTGACACTGGCGAGCTCGCCGGTCTCCGGCAGGGCAAACAGGCATTCAGCCGAGTAGGCATGCTGACGGTCGAATTGCGCGGCCAGGCTCTCGGCAGCGCCTCGGAGCTTAGGATGGGCAGTGACATCTTCGATGCGCTCGCCATCGACCCAGATCTCGCGTCTAGTCGCGCGGAGCCCTTCGAGAAATTGCAATCCCGTTCGTGCACCCATGCCGCGTCCTCCCAAGCTCTTGTGATGCTCGACTCGACCGTGTCGTCACGGCAACGTCAAAGTCAAAAGTGGGATCGGGTGCCCTTCTGGCGAAATACGATCAAACGGGGGCCTCAGGCGGACTCCGCCTGGCGTTCTGGCGTGGACGCTATGATCGTCACACACTCCGGCAGGGCAGCTTGCGGCCCTTCTTAGACGAACCGCTCGACGTCAGCGATGTCCGACAGCGGGTCAGAAGCAGACGCGGAGTCGCACGACTTTCACGGTTTTGACCCTAGTTGCCCTGCCCGCTGAGGCGGCGGACCATCGACCAGATCGCGTTGATCTGCACGCCCTGCTTGGTCAGGAAGCGGGCGTCGAAGCCATAGCCCCACCAGTTCCAGCATCCGTTGGGATTGGTGTTGGCGAGCGACAGCGCGTTCTGTGCGGGCAGTTCCGACACCGTCGTCGCATGGGCCTGCGGATAGAGCACGACGATGCGGTTGCTGTCGGCCCATTCGTTGACGCCGATCCTGGTGTAGAACTCATCGCCCAGAAGCTCGGCCGATTGCAGGCAGCCATGCAGGGTGATGCTCAGCCGGCACGGCGATGCGGCGCCCGCCTCGCAGTCCTTGGGGACATAGAGATAGCCGGTATCCGACAAGCCGTTCGCCTTGGTCGCGGCGCCCGGCACGAACTCCGTCTGGTCGAACGCGACGATCCGGCCGGCGAGCCGATCGACCGGCGCTTTCAGCGGGCCATAGATGGTCTTCAGCACCTCGCCCGCCTGGTCGTAGCCGCACTTGTTGATGAACGGCGGGGCGTTGGCGTCGCAGGCATTGCCGAAGTTCGGGGTCACCCAGGAATGCCCCGCCCCTGCCCCGGGCAGATCGCGATCGCGGAACGTGATCTGCGGGGCTGGCACGCCCAGCGTTCGATAGAGGCTGGCGCCAAGCTCGACCGACTGCGCGGCGACAACACTGTCGGCCTTGCCGGCAAACAGATAGACCCGGCCGCGCATCACGTTCTGCGGCGGGTCGATCCAGCCGCGCGCGGCAAGGTCGCTGACCAGCCCGGCGTAGGATGTGACGGGCCTCAGCAGGCTCGGCACGGACATGCAGGGACCGACGGCGAGGCTTGCCAGAGCCGAGACGCCATCGTCGGTCAGGCGATCGACAGCGCAGCCGTAGGGCCCGCCGGCGACGATGCCGGCGCCCATGATCCCGGCCGAATGGGCGATATGCAGCTGGTTCGCCATGAAGGCGCCGGAGCTGATGCCCGCCACCGACACCTGATCGGGATTGATCGGGAATCGTCCCAGCGGATCTGCTGCCAGTGCGGCGTTCGGTGAGGCCACCGCCAGCAGCAGCCAGGCCAGGCCCCGCCTGACGAAGCAGGTCACGCCGCGAGGCTCGGCTGATGGACCAGGGTTGGGGTGGCGGCCGGTTTCTGCGGCGCGGCTTTCTCGAGCGCCGCCGCGAGCTCGTCCAGCGCCGCCATCATGCGAGACTGCAGGATGTTCGCGACCTCGCCGCCATTGCGGGCCGCGAGCTCGGACAGGATGTTCGAGTTCGCCTGGCCCTCCTGCATGGCGGTCTTGAGCGAGCCGATCCGGTCGATGGCCTGATCGATGGCCGAGCCGTTTGACGAACTCCTGGTATCGAAGGCGCGACGAACGGTGCCGTCGACGATCTCGGCCTGGCGCCGGGCCAGCACGCCGATGCCCTCGAGCATCTTCTGCTGCGCCAGCCCGAGGGCCTCCACATTGCGCAGTTCGATGGCGAGAAGGTCGCAGAAATAGGTGAAGCCGGTGCCGAACAGGCGGGATGCATCTTCCATGCGCCACTCCATGATGGGCTGAACAGGGGGAGCTTGCCGGAATGCAGGTTGCAAAGGCGATCATAAGCTCGCCTCGGCCGAGGGCGCCAGCGAAGTTTTAAAGACACAGCTGACGGACCGGGTATCTCCGGTCAAAATGGCGAGGTGACGCGGCCAAGACCGCCCAATGAGAAGCCGTCGTCGCTGGAGGAACGGTCACATGATCAAGCGATTTCACGCTCTCTACGTGGGTCAGATCGACCTCGACAATGTCGGGCTGAATGGCACGCCGGCCGATCAGCGCCGCTATCCCAACGAACGCCTGAGCGAGGTGTTTAACACCGCCCGCGACGTCGCGCGGCTGATGGACGACCTCGGCTACCACGCGCTGTGGACGGCGGAGCACCACTTCCAGCACGAGGGCTACGAATGCCTGCCCAACCTGGTGCAGCTCGGCC
>Ga0164290_1002026_pt1 | contig 18369 bp, 10 predicted proteins | sample Micstemetagenome_FD_108782 | JGI IMG/M metagenome (GOLD analysis project Ga0164290, IMG submission 108782) | Contaminated culture microbial community from soil near Moab, Utah, USA - Microcoleus steenstrupii SON62 (Illumina Assembly) | ecosystem: Environmental > Terrestrial > Soil > Soil crust... | reverse complement strand
GCCTACGGAACGCGCTGGGACTCGCCAGCGAGCACCTGCTCGAATTCCTCCAGGCGAAGTGGTTTGACCAGGTGGTAGTCGAACCCCGCCGCAAGCGTGCGCTCACGATCGGCCGCTCCGCCCCAGCCTGTGAGCGCAATCAGGGTGACCTGCGTAGCATCGAAGCGCGACCGGATTCGGCGAGCCACTTCCAGCCCGTCCATCCCCGGCATGCCCAGATCTAACACCACGACCTCCGGCAAATTTCCTTCGATCGCCCGTAGAGCGGCAGGCCCGTCATAGGACACCGATACGCTGTGCCCTTTCAAGCGGAGCACGCTCGCCAGGGTGTCGACGATGTCTCGGTTGTCGTCCACCATAAGTATTTCGCGCGGGCGGACTGGCGATACTTCATCTCTCTCGGGAGGAGCAGGAACCGTCTGTGGACATCCCAGGGGCAAGCGAACGGTGAATGCACTTCCCTTGCCTGGGCCATCACTGGCCGCATGTACCGTCCCACCGTGCAGATGAACCAGTTTCTTTACAAGCGGCAGACCGATGCCCAAGCCGCCGCGGGAGCGGGCCAGGCCTCGATCGGCCTGCATATACATATCAAAAACCTTCGGCAGCAACTCCGCCGAGATGCCAATCCCGGTGTCGCGAACCATCAAAGCCAGTTCACCTTGTTCGCAGCGCGCCTCGAGACTGATCTCGCCCCCAGGGTCCGTGTACTTAGCCGCGTTGGTCAGCAGATTTGAAATTACCTGTGTGAGTCGAACGGGATCGGCGACCAACTGAAGCGGTTTTGCGGGCAGAATTAAGGCAATCGTGTGCTTTTGCGAGTCGATAGTTGCCTGCGAGACTTCAAGCGCGCGCTCCACGACCGCCGACAGCTCGATCGTCTCTGGGCGCAACTCGATCTTGTTGCGCATGATGCGGGAAACGTCCAGCAAGTCGTCGACTAGCCGCACTACATGCTGAAACTGTCGGTTCATCGTCTCAGCGACGTCGCGCACGAGCGATCCGTCGTTAGGCGCCAGCTGAACAAGTTGCAAACCGCTCCCCACGGCCGCCAAGGGATTGCGGAGTTCGTGAGCGAGGATCGCCAGGAATTCGTCCTTCCGTTGGTCGGCCAACTGAAGTTCGCCAAGCGCCGCCTGCAATTGCTCTTCGCGCTGACGCAGTTTCTCGTTGACCTCCGTCAATTCCGCCGTGCGCTTTTGTACGCGCGCTTCGAGTTCGTGCTGCAAGTCGAGCAGAGACGCTTCAGCCCGGCGGCGCTCGGCGATCTCGCGCTCCAACTCGGCTGGGCTGCGTAAGGCAAGCACCTTTGGAACGATCGGAACCAGCGCAATTACCGTGGCCCAGGAGACAACCGCTGTCGCGAGGCGAATCATCGCGGATAGGCGATAGGCCGGCCACCAGAAAATGGCGGCATCCATTAAGTGCGTCAGACCACAGAACAGGATGAAGCAGCCGAACAGCAGGAACATGCCGCGAAACGGCAAGTCAGGGCGGCGCTGCGCAAAGAACACCAGAATCAGAGGGATCGTAAAGTAGGCCGACCATACGCCGATGTCGGACACGATATGCGTCCAACCCAGTTCTGGTGTCCAGCCAGTACCGCAATACCAGCGTTGCGGAAAACCGGCGGTATCGAACAGCCGCAGAAAGAAGTCACTCATAGACTTAGTCGAGCGAACACAATAGCGTGACTCGGAAGCGTTCCGTTCACATAGGGACAGGAAGAAAAACAGTCTGTCGGACCGCCCTAGATTGTCGCAAGCCGGTGCAACGGTCGCCATTCTTGGGACCAGTCAGCGGATGACCGCCCGCCAATCCGCAATACAGCAGTCGCGATGTGGTCGAATCTCCGCTAGCTGTGTCGGTCCTACGAGCGAACACGGCCTGACCTTCTTAGTGGACGATTTGCGGTCGGCTTCCGAATCAGTCGACTTCCGACCGAGGAGGCCCGGTGCCCACTATTCTCGAAGGAGGCGTGCCTGAGAGTGACAGGTGCGAATGCGTTGCTCGAGTTCTGCCACCAACTGCTTATCATCCATCGCAACGACCTGATCAGGCTGAATTGGCTCGCCGACCACAACCGCAGTTCGACTAAGCCGCGGGCATTTGGCCGACCGGGGCCAGGCCTGATAGGCCCCGTCGAAGCCCACCGGGACCAGCGGCACTTTGCTCCGCCGGGCAACTGCGCAAAAGCCTGGCTTGAGCGAGTTCATGTCGCCGTCCCGCGAACGAGTACCTTCCGGGAAGATGAGGACCAGTTCCCCGCGCTTCAGTCGCTTCAGAGTCTCTTTGAGCCCCGACAAGCCGCTGCCGTCGCGGTCGATCGGGATCGCGTCAAGAAACTGGATTGCCTGCTTCAAGCAGGGAACACGAAACAAGCTCTCGCGAGCTAGGTAGTTCATCCGCCGCTCACAAGTGAGTCCTACCAGCACGGGATCGAAATAGCTCTGGTGGTTCGCACAGATGAGCGCTCCGCCAGTGTCTGGATAATTCTCGCGTCCGGCAACTCGCAAACCGAACAGGGTGACACCAAAGAATCTCGCGATGACTCGAAAGGCGTTGTAGCCCCAATGCTGGGCCAAAGTCCGATCGTCGTCGCGCAGCCAGCGGCTCCGCGCTGCAGCAGGAGTAGTAAGCATGGGAGAGGCGCCGAGGTCTACTTAGGCTCGTCTTCGCGATCAACACCGCCGTTAGAGCCGTGCGGTGTCGCCGAACCTAGTGTTGGCTGGCGGAATTCACCTGCATGGCTTGCCGAACGATCTCTTCAAGTCGGTCAACCACTTGCTGGGTCGTCAAACCATCCGTGACCACGCGCACCGCATCGGCTGCCTGCTCCATGCGACCGACGGCGCGGGTGCTATCCCGATAATCACGCTCGTTCTGAGCGGCGAGCACCTCTTCCAGCGTAATCCGCTCGCCGCGTGCCACCAGTTCCTGGTGACGCCGCCGGGCCCGTTCCTCCGGCGACGCCGTGAGGAAGATTTTGCACTCTGCGTGTGGAAATGCAACAGTCGCCTGATCACGACCCTCCGTGACGGTGTCCGCCTCGGCAGCGAACTGCCGCTGCAGGTCGACCATTCGCGACCGCACCCGCGGATTGTCCGCGGCCAGATAGACGGCGCCGGAAACCTCAGGAGTGCGAATCGCCTGAGTGATGTCCTCTCCATCGAGCACCACGCGATTGCCATGAAAATCGAGTTGCACGCTCTCTGCGAGCAGGGCGATGGCCTCCGCGTCCGCTGCCGTCAGGCCGCTCCGCAGCGCCGCGAGCGCTACGGCGCGATACATCGCTCCGGTGTCCAAAAAATGAAACCCGATGCGATCGGCAAGCTGCCGCGAAACGCTACTTTTTCCAGCCCCCGCGGGCCCATCAATGGCGACAATCATGGCCGCATTGTAATGCGCTGGTTTCGACTTCCGAAGTGCCCGATGGGCAGCCCCTCAGAGTTCCTCGATCTCAACCTTCGTATTGGTCTCAAGGGCTAAATCGACGATTTGCCGAAATACCACCGCGGCCACATCGCTTCGGCCGGTTTCATTGAAATACAGGCCTTCCGCATCCAGGGCCACATAGGCGTCCGGCATCGAATCGCTTGCGGCACTTGGATCACGAAACGCGTAGAGTTGGCATTTCGGATAATACTCCGAAAAGTACCGGAGCCGTCGAACCGCAGAATCAAAGTCGTGCGGATTTTGTCCGAATCGGATCTGGTACTCGTGGCCCACTGTGATGCCTCTAAAACCGCGCGACCACTTCCACCCACTCATGGGCTGCGACGTCGACTCGCAGCTTTCCATCGGAAACTTCGCAAGAACCGATGACGTTGCCGGCTGGATCAACTTTCTCCGCCGACTTGAACCCTCTAAAGCAGCTGATCGTGGTGGTTGCACCACGTCCGACGGTTTCCAGCAGACGCGTGCGTAAGCCAACGACCGCGCCTGCTTCGATCACCGGCTCCCGGGCAGTCGCAATCACATTACGGGCATCGATGTGCAGCAGCCAGCCCGACGAGCCGGTGCTGGGCGATGGAGTTTTCAGGCTCACCTTCGGCGTCATCAGAGCGATCGCATCATGCAGCGGATGACTCAGGTCGACGCCAATCCCGAACTTGAACTTTCGCTGCCGCTCGCCGCGGGTGATCAACAGACTGTCGAGCATCCGGAACTCGTGCCGACGATGGAACGGCAGGCCGCCCGTGAGAATCGTCGTGTTGTTCTTCTCCGTGACCAGGTCGATGTAGTGGGGCGCCTCGAATTGCTTAACAGTCGCCTGCTGGCGAGTCTGATGGACGGTCCGAAAGATTTCGGCCGTTTCATCCGCCCAGGCGAAACGCGCACAGTAATAAGAGTTCCACGGGTCCGCCCGTGGCTCTTCGTGTGGATCGAGCTCGACTTCCACCTCGAGAATCCTGCTACCGCGCCAGATGCGATAGGTTTGCCGGAAGCCGGCCAGTTCGTTGCCGTTGAGATCCAGTAGCCGGCCTCGAGCAATCACCTCACCAAAAGCGGTCGTGGAAACGGTTGTGAGCACTTCATCGGCTGCCATGACGGAATACGTCGCCGATTCGTCAGGGTCGCGGTAGGTCTCGCCGGGCTTTTGCTTGGCGCCGGGCATACGCAACGCCAGTTGCTGCGACATGCGATTGCCGCGTGACTTGTATTCGTGAATTGCCGATAGGGTGCCGGTCGTGGGATTGATGACCGCCTCGAAGAACTCGTTTCGCAGCACCCCATTTTCGGCGAGCAGAAGCGGCTTCGATTCTCGCGTCGGCCGCTCGGCTGGAGACAGCCACACAAAGCCGCTGCCGGGGATGTCGGCCACGGCGAACTTAACGCCTGATGCCTCGGCCGCCGCGTAAACGGGCTTCGCAACGGCCGGCAGGCCCTTGAGCGAGGAGACGTCAATCCCTTGGCGCCGCACATGGCTCGCCGGATTGATGACAAGCGTTCCGAGCGCCTTATTACCTTTAGCTGGACCACTCAACGCCAGACAAGTGCCAAGCAACTGCTTTGCGTCGTGGAATTCGACATCAAGTCGGTCATCGATTTCCTGAGCTCCATCTTCCGCCAACTTTCCGGATGCGATCGGCTCTTGTGTCGAACGCGCCGTCGGGTCATGCAGCACTAACGCAGCGAGTGTGCGCATATTCTGCGCCGCCGTTGCCTTTGCTTGACGCTCCCAATACCGCACGCTCGTCGAGATCGGATCTTCCTGCTTCCGAATCACCGCCTGCTTCAGGTAGGGAGAGCGGTAGCGGTCGGCTTCAAAGCGGTCGAGCTGTGCGGGCTGATCAGTCTTCGCGAAATACTCTTCGACGGTGACGAACTTTCCGAGCGCATGACAGTATTTTGATATCCGCCGCAAATCGCCCAGCCATGGGCTGGCGAGTCCCGGCCAGTGCGCCAGGGCCATCGTGGCGACGTGGTCGCTGTCCATCGACTCGCCCATTTTGGTCGCGTATGTCAGAAACGTCTGCGGCTTGGTAGCGTCCTGGGGAGCGCGAGCGATGGCGTCGATTGCACTTCCGTCGAGACCTTCCCAGCGCACCTTGAACTGCAAGCCGTCGGGCGTTTTGCCTTCCTCAAAGCCGGCGTGTAGCGCTCCACGAAAGCCCAGCTTGAACAACAACCCTGGCAACATCGGTGATAGACCATAGCGCCAACGGCCATAAACCTCGGGCCGCTTGCCGAGCAGGCTCTCATAGGTGGCCAAGCCGCGTTGGAGCTCGCCCGCGACGGTTTCGAGCGACAGCAGCGGCAACCGGCCCTCAACGTCTTCGCCGCCGATCACTCCGACCGTGGCACTGCTTACGCGTTCTTTTAGTGCCGCGAGTATTGCCGGTTCGCGACTTGCCATCTCGCGCAACAGGCCTGCGGAAAGCAAAACATTGCTTGGCGTTTCATACGCCAATTCCTCGCGAAGATCGATTCCGAGCGTCGAAGTGGCGACAAGGCAAAGGTCGAGCACGAAAGCGTCGACCGGATAGTAATGATCGCGCTCCTCGGCGAGCACGTTGAAGCACGCACTCAGCCGCTCCCGGGCCGTCTCCTGGTCGCCTGCAACCGCAGCCTGGGCGGCGGCGACCAGTTGGCCGCCGAAGTAAACCTCGTCGAGGTTGCTGGAATACCGCATCTGCCGAGTGAGCAGTTGCACCTGCAGGTAGCAGTAGCCGAGGGCGAGAAAATCGGCGGCCAAATCAGGATGGAGTGCTTCGCTGCGCCCCCCTAAACCGGCGAGGGCGGCGGCGACGATCTCGCCCCGGTCGAGCGTCTTGCGAACAAGGCAGCCCCCCTCCTCTTTCACCCGTTGAGCAAAGCCGGTCGGCAGCCGCGAGGCACAGACCATCGGTACAACGATCAGCTTCTCGTTGACCTCCTGCGGCGGGTCTTCGATCCGCTGCCACTTCGGCATTTTGCCGGCGCTGGCGATTAACTCGGGGTGCCAAAGCGCCGACCAGCTCGCGAGCAGGCTCTGGGCGTCGTCCCCTTCGTGATAGGTCGGAAAATCCTCCAAACTGTGGCAGGGAAGCAGGATCAGCAGCTCTTGGTAGGGCATGTTCGAATCGATTTTGGCGAAAAGGAGGACCGGTGGGAGCTGCAACAGAAAGGCAGGCCGAGTCCCATGTTGCCATGCGGCCTATCCACTGTACAGCCGGAGCTTTTTTCCATCGCCGCGGCAAACCGGCGGCAAACGGTTCGCAACATGGGTCGTCTGCAGTGCCATGAACCCAGTTTTAAGGGGCAGAATTGCTCGTCCGAAGCCTGTTTCCCTGCTAAATTTAGTTGACATTTATCGCGCATCGTCGATACAGTGAAAGCTAGGAACAGGGCGCTCGGGCTGCACGATGAACGGTGGTTCATTCTTATCTGGCCAGATCTTGGTTCGTAGCAGTCCTGAGTATGCATGCAAGCCAAAGCGGTGCGGCTGTTTGCGCGCCGCGATAGCGTGAGGATTTCATGGCTAAGACAAACGGCGTGTGGGGCATCGATATTGGCCGCAGCGCCATCAAAGCGCTGCGTTGCCGGATGGATGGCGATGCCCTGGTAGCCGACGGTTTCGACTACATCGAGTATCCGAAGCTTCTCTCTCAGCCCGATGCCGACCCGAATCAATTGATCAAGGAAGCCCTCGATCAGTTCTTGTCGCGCAACGATCTGCGCGGCGACAAGGTGGCCATCAGCGTTTCCGGCGAGTCGGGTCTGGCACGGTATTTCAAGCCGCCGCCGGTAGATGTAAAGAAGATCGCCGACATCGTTAAGTACGAGGCCAAGCAGCAGATCCCGTTCGCGCTGGAAGACGTGATTTGGGACTATCAGCGAATGCCCGGCGGTCAGGAGACCGACGGCTTTGCGCTCGATACCGAGATCGGCTTGTTCGCCATGAAGCGCGAGCAGGTGACCAAGGCGCTCGCGCCCTACAACGCGTCGATGATCGAGGTGGACTACATCCAGCTCGCTCCGATCGCCCTGTACAACTACGTCGCCTACGACGTCACCAAAGATCTGCCCGCCGGCGAGGATTATAGCTCCGAATCGCCACCGCCATCGACCGTGGTGCTGGCGATCGGCACCGAGACGACTGATCTGGTCGTGACGAACGGCTATCGCCTCTGGCAACGCAACATCCCGCTGGGCGGCAGCCACTTCACCAAGCAGCTTTCCAAGGATTTGAAGCTCACCTTCGCCAAGGCTGAGCATCTAAAGCGCAATCCGAAGCAGGCTGAAGATCCGAAGGCGATCTTCCAGGCCATGCGTCCCGTGTTCGGCGACATGGTGACCGAAGTGCAGCGGTCAATCCGCCACTTCCAGAACCTCGATCGCAAGGCGTCGATCAACCGCGTTGTGCTGCTGGGCAACACCGGCAAACTTCCAGGCCTGCAGCAGTATCTGTCGAAGCATCTCGGCTACGAGGTGGAGTTGATCGAGTCGTTCAATCGGCTCAACGGCGCAGCTGTGGTCACATCGCCGTCGTTCAAGGACAACGTTCCGGCGTTCGGAAGCTGCTACGGACTTTGCTTGCAGGGGCTCGGCAAGAGCAAGATCACGACCAATCTGCTGCCGCGCGAGATCTATACGCAGCGGATGGTGAAAGCCAAAAAGCCTTGGGCGCTGGCCGCCGTATCGGCGCTCGTCCTCGGACTATCTCTGAATTATGTGCTGCATTACCGGGTTTGGAACGAAGTCAACGAAGACTTTGCTAAGAACGACGTGACCTGGAAAGACGCCGTCGACTCCGCCGATCGTGTTAACAAGCAGAGCGCTACTTACATCACGCAGGACAAGGAACGGGTTGAAAAGCTGGAGATGCTTCAGAAGGTCGGGCACGAGGTGGTTGGCACCGCCGATCGCCGCGTGCTTTGGCTGGAACTGATGAAGGGGATCAACAACGCCCTTCCGCCGACCGACGAAGCGCTTGCTCCTGGCCAGGTACCCGATCCAAAGTCGCTCGATTTCTCGAAGCGAAAAGATTTGAAGATCGAATACATTGAGTCGCAGTACTTCCCCGCAACGGGCGATCCGCCCATCGGCGACCAGCCGGCAACTTGGGTGGGTGGCTTGGACAACTGGTTCACCGACATGGTGAAGCAGAAGTATCTCGAAGCCAATCCGCAACTTGCCGCCGCGGCGCTAGCTGCCGATCCGAATGCGGCAACCTCAGCCCCGGCAATTCCGGCCGCGCCGGCACCATCACCGTCAACCGGCATGCCCGGCATGGAAGGGTATGGCTATCCCGGTGCTGGCGGTCAGCAAGGGCCCGCTGGAATCGACGTTTCAGGCGTGAACATCGAGGGGCCCAAAGGCCCTGGATGGGTCATCGAGATCCGCGGCTATCACTTCTACAACAGCAGCGACCCCAAAGAGCGGCATAACACCGGTCCCGCACATGTCCGTAATACGTTGATGAACTACTTGGAGAACGGGTCAATCGAACTGCCGCTTGGTCCGGGCCTGCCGAGCGAGCGATTTACGCTGGACGAGCTTGGCGTTGGTTTTGTGATCCTCGCCTGGGATCCACCGATCAACCGCAACTTCACCCTGCAAAACCCAAATTACGTCGCGCCCACGACTGGCCCCGGTAGCGGTGCCTTCGGCGAGGGGCCGATGCCGGGTCCGATGCCTGTTGGGGCCGCCGGCGCGGCGGGCGCCGCCGCGGATGGCTCAACCGAGCCGGCAGAATTCAAGGTTCCGAAGTACGAATTCATTGTCCAGTTCTGCTGGCAGGAGAAGCCGCTCAGCCTTCGCCTTGCCGAACGTGAGAAGCGCAAGGCCGAAGCGAAGGCCGCAGCTGAAAATGGCGGCATTGTGCCAGGTACCAACGCCCCACCGGAACCAGCACCCGGAACGGTAGCGCCAGTTGCTGGAAATGCAGTTCCACCGGCCGCTGCTCCTGGAGCGCCGGCGGCTCCGGTGAACGGTGCTGCACCAGGTGCCGCTCCTGCAAACGGGGCGGGACCGCCCAATGGCGCAGTGCCTCCTGCCGCGGGGGCAGCGCCAGCTCCGGCCGCGCCGATGGCTCCCGGTGCTGCGACGCCACCGGCCGCTCCACTTGGTGAAGCTCCCGCTCCCGCAGCACAACCAGGCGCTGGAGCAGTTCCTCCGGGAGCACCCGTGGCGCCAGCAGCCGGCGCACCGGCTGCCGGAGTCGCACCCGCACCTCCGGCCGCTGCTCCTGCCGCAGGCGTCGCACCCGTGCCGGCAACGCCACCTGTTCTGCCAATTGATGAAGTGCCTTAGTGGAAGTGCCTTAGTGTTTGTGTAGGACTAAAGCTGGACCTTCAAATCGCCTGCTCAGTAGCCTGAACGCCGAACCCCTCAGGGGCGCACGATAAGGATCGAGACGTATGGATCAATTACGAACCTTTCTCGCGGCCGCGCAGCGTCACTCGTTCTGGGTGATGTGCGTAGTGATCCTGCTCATTAGCATCGGCAGTTGGTGGTATTCAACTGGCCAGCTCGAGCAGACGCGAACGACACAAGAGGGCAAGATCAAGACGGTAATGCAAGGGCTGACAAGCCTGAAACAAAACAACCCGTTGCATCCTAACGACGCTACCAACCAAGGCATGGACGCCCTGATCAATGCCTATGTTCAGGAAGTGGCTGAAGGTTGGCAGCGGCAGTACGATCGCCAATCGGAAGTGCTGGTCTGGTCCGACAAGTTCGGTGACGATTTCAAAGGTGCCGTCAACGAATTGCGGCCCATCGAGAAACTCACCTATCCGACGCCGATTCAGGACGAGATCCCCGTAGCCTATCGACGCTTGTACCGCAACTTTGTCGAAGAAGAACTTCCCGCTCTGACCGAAATCATCGGCACCGAATGGACCGCCAGCAGCGCGGCGGCCGGGACCGGTTCCGGACCGGGTGGCGGCAGTGAAGGCATGAACTACGCGCCATCACCCAATACCATGATGCGCGAAGGCTACCCCGGCGGCACTGGTCAAGGGCCAGTCGAAGTCGTCGATCCGAACATCGTCGCCTGGCCGCAAGCTCGGCAGCAGGAACTGTTCAATGCCCATTTCAGCTTCGCTGCACGAGTCGACGCGCCAACGACCTTGGAAGTGCTCTACGCCCAGGAAGACATCTGGGTACTCAACTCGATTATGAACATCATCGCCAGCACCAATGAAGGTGCCGAAGCGCGTCACGATGCCGCAATCAAAGAGATCGACTTCATCCGGATGGGCCGCAACGCCCTGGGGTTTTCTGGCCAGGTAACGCCCATCGGTACGCCTAAGTCCTCTGCCATGCCCGGCAGTGGTACTGGAACCGAAGGCATGCCCATGGAGCCCGGCCGAATGCCGATGGGACCAACTCCTGGCCCGTATTCGACGGAAGGCTCCGGCACGGGCATGGGAACGGGTCTCGCTGGCGATCCGGCCGAAGGACGCTATGTCGACTCGCAATTCGCTCCCCTGCCGGCCGCCAAGTTGCGAGAAGCACTCGCTTCTACCAGTCCGCAGGATGCCATTCTCGCCGTGGCCAAGCGTATGCCGGTTCGGATGCGATTCACGATGGATCAGCGAAAGCTCAATCGCTTGCTGGCCGAGTGTGGCAACTCGAAGCTTCCACTTGAAGTTCGCCAGGTTCGCGTAAATCGGCCTGCTGGTACAGGCAGCTCAAGCTATGGCGGCGGAGCGAGCCCATACGGCGGGGGAGGCGGTTACGGTGGCGAAGGCGCCGTCATGCCACTCGCGCCCCCGACCGGCGGTGGCGGTGGCGGTGGCTATGGCGAGTATGGCGGCATGCCCGGCGCTGGTGGCGGAGCTCGTGGCTTGATCGCGGACGCATCCGTCGACAACAACGCCATTCCAGTAGAAATTTACGGCGTGGTTTACATCTACAATCCGGTGAACAAGAGCCAGCTCGGTATTCCGGACGAACCGGAAGCCACTGCTGAAACGACCACCACACCGCTGCCAGTGACACCCACGGCGGCTGCCGCGCCGGCGAACTAGCCGCGACTGGCCAGAAACTGTACAAGATTCGACGAGGGGCTCGTCCGAGAGGGACCGACTGATGAAGAAACCGAAGTTCGATTTTGCGAAGGTCAACGGATGGCTCTTGCATCACGTTGAGAAAATCGTACTGGTCATGGTAGCCGCAATCGCCGCCTATGTGGTGTATGCCGGCTATTCGCTGCCTGCCTTCGAGGGGGGCAAAGCGCCCGACGATCTGAAGAAGCTCAGCGAGACCAGCCGCTCCTTCATCAGCAACCCGGAGAACTGGAACCAGATTAAGGAAGTCCGAACCAATTCGGTCGACCTCAAATTGGATGATCAACTCGACAAAGCTACGGCCCCTAATATCGATTCGGCGTACCGGTTGCCGATGCCGTGGAAAAAGCCCGATTTCCCGCGATTAGCGCCGCGTACCGATCCGAAGCTCTTCCCTCCGCAGAATGTCAAAATTGTTCCGGTCGTAGGTCCGCTCGCTTACATCGATGAGAACTCGAGTGGTATGTCGGGCGAGTACGGCGGCGGCCTTGTTTCGTCGAAGACGGTCGACCCACTCGACCCCGTCGTTGACGAAGAAGCCGAAGAGAAAAAAACGAAGAAGAAACCGAAGCCGAAAGCGAAGCGGCCCAATAAACTTCTCGGCGAAGAATCGATGCCCTATCCCGGGGCCGAAGAATATACGATGCCGGAAGGCCCTACGGGTTACCCCGGCATGGAGGGTACCGGCACGGCGAGCAACATCGCTGGCCGCATCCATCCAGAAGCGGATCGCGGTTATCGGCCAAGCATGGGCGCCGTTGCCAAGGCCGCACAGGCCATGGTGGTAATGGCAGTGGTTCCTTACGACAAGCAAATCGAAGAGTACGAGAAGTCGCTGTCGGAGTCGCTCGAATACGATCCGCTGCGAGACTCACCCAAGTACTTGCTGTTCAACGTGGAACGCGCCGATGTGACGGAAGATCCCGCCGCCGATCCGGCCAAGCTGGAGTGGATGCGGATCAACACCAAAGCCGCACTCGCTGAGATCGCCACCTGGGCAGGCACGCCGACCGAAATCTCCGATCCGCTCTACCTCGATCCTATTCCCGGCGTTGGCGGCAGCGGTGCTGGTGAAGGCATGGCCACGGCTGCGCCTATGCGGATGGAAGGCGGCTATCCCGGCATGAGCGGTGGTACTGCACCGTCGCACAAGTTCGGCGTACTCACGCATCCAGCCCCGCCGTTCATGCTCCGAGACACTTGGGACATGCTTACGCACCCTGATGTGCCGCTAATGCAACTCACCAGTGCCACGGATTCTGGCTCCATGCCAGGAATGCCCGGAAGGCCGGGGCGCAGGCTCGGTCCGGATGGCAAACCCATTGGTCCGAAAGGCAGCGGCGACGCTACGGAGGAGGACGATCTTCCAGGAATCGGCCTGCCACAGGCCGGAATGAACCCAGGCGCACCCTACGGACCTTATGGGCAGACTGGCCCCATGATGATGCCCGGTGCACCATACGGCGGCTATGGCGAAGGCGGCACTGGCGTGGTCGATCCGACCATTCGTCCCAAGTACAAGCTGATCCGGTTCACGGACACAGGTGTCGAAGCCGGCCGCAAGTATCGCTATCGCCTGAAGGTGTTCCTGGAAGATCCGAACTACCCGTCGGCAGCTTTCCGTTCCCCGCCGCCGGTATCGCTCGATAACGAAGTGCAGGACCGCGTGAAGAAACAAGCCGCCGCCGACGCCAAGCGGGCGGCAACGCGGCAGGGTTTCAAGACCTATTGGCGCGAATCGGAGTGGAGTGAACCGAGCGAAGTCGTTTCACTGCCATCGATGGACCGCTTCTTCGCCATCTCGGCCGATCCGCCAGCGCTATCGAACATTATCGATGGTCGCCCCGGCGTTCCCAGCACTCAGCCCGATGCGAAGATCCTGACAGTCGTCTGGGATCCAGCCAAGGCTGCCGATCTCGCTGCCGAGGAAGAGATTTTCCGCGGCTCGCTGATCTCCTTCGTCGCCGATGCTTGGGCCGTCCATCCGGTGAAGCTGGAGGTTCGCAGCCTGCCGAAGACGGAGTTCCGAACCAATTCGATCGTGGCCGATATTCAGGGCGGCGAAAACATTCCGCCACTGAAGCGCACGACCGATCCGCTCAAGGCGCCCGCCGAAGTGCTCGTGTTCGACTCGCAAGGCAATCTGTCGGTCGAGGACGACACAAGCGACATCGAAGAAGTGCGAAAGTTCACACCACAGCCGGAGCCGGAAAAGAAAGATCCGATGAGCCCCTATGGGGAAGGAACGGGGTACGACGCCTTGATGGAGGGTCCCATGCCACCATCCCCCACACCACCGCGACGTGGTGGTAGACGTGGGCGAGAAGGATCTCCCTAATCCGCGTCCCCGTGCTACTTAAAGAAACCCAAGGCCCTGCCGCGACGGCGGGGCCTTTTTTTATTTCAGTCCGCAATGCGGCGGCTACCCGAATTTCGTCCGGCCAGGGCGGCGTATTAGTACTCAATCAAGCTGAAAATTGGGCAGTCGATCGCCTTCCGCCCGCCAAGCGCCGATAGCTCAATAATGAAGGCACAGCCGACTGTATTCGCGCCCGTCTGCGCGAGCAGTTTGCAGCAGGCTCCAACCGTGCCGCCGGTGGCAAGCAAGTCGTCGACGACCAGCACGCGCTGCCCCGGCTTCACGCCGTCGACATGCATCTGCAGCGTGTCACTGCCGTATTCCAAGTCGTACTTAAAGGTGTGCGTATCGTAGGGCAACTTGCCCGGCTTTCGGACGGGCACGAATCCAGCCGAGAGTTCGAGGGCCAAGGGTGCGGCGAAAATGAAGCCGCGAGCTTCCGCTGCGACGATGGAGTCGATCTTTTCGTGACGATATTGATCCGCCAGGCGACGAATCACTTCACGAAACGCTTCCGGAGCGGCGAGGAGCGGCGTGATGTCGCGGAACAAAATGCCGGGCTTCGGAAAATCCGGGATGTCGCGGATGTACTTCTTCAGATCGAGCGTCGGAGATGCGTTCATCGCGGTTCCTCAAGGCAGAGACAAGCGTACTGGTGCGGGTGAATATAGGTTTCCGTCCCGAACTCGTGTAGCCCGTCCGCCCTCTAAAGGATCGCTAGCGGGTTCCGCCGCTCTTCCAAGGTACCGCGGGTTACGCCGACACGGTTGCTGGCTTGCAGTCGTGTCCACACCTCGTGTCCCGTTACCGTCCCGGCGAGCAATTGGCGGTACAGGTCGAGCACCTGCTTCAGCGCGCTGCCGCGCACATCGAGCAATTCGACGCGGTAGTGTCGCACCCCGCGAGCAAGCAGCGCCGGCACCGCTTCGGCAGCGCTTTGCGGCACCGCGTTGAAGAGCGTGTTCCGGCACCCAACATCGGCCACTAGCGGATGCTCCATCCCGATTCGGTCCCGCAGCTTCACCTCGTGGCGGTCACAAGGCCGGCCGCAATTCGTCTTATTCGTTCCGGGCGAGATCATCGCGCAAAACACGCAGTGCTCCATGTGAAACATGGGCATGTGCTGGTGCACCACCACTTCCAACCAGTCGCTCGGCACGGACGAGACCAGCTCCAGCAACTGCTCGCGATTGAGATCGTAGGATGGGGTAACGCGGGCCGCTCCGCTTTCGCGCAAGTAGGCGGTCGTGAGGTCGTTGGCGGCGTTGAGCGAGAAGTCGGCAACCACCGGAACCTGACGCTCGGCGAAGAATCGCAGACCGCCCAGGTTGCGCACCAGCATGCCGTCGGCCTTGGCCTTCAGCAACGCATGGAAAATGCCGTTTTCCTTAGGCTTTTGAATGCGAGGCGTGGCGAGATAGATCGCAGCACTGTCCGCGTGAGCCACTTCAACGGCTTCCCGGTACTCGCGGATGTCTTGAAAGTCGGCGTACACGCTCCGCACGCTGTCGGCGAGCACTTCACGGAGTTGCGGCAGCGAACGACAAAGAACGTGCAATTGCGGCATGACGGGATCGGGTGTCGTCCCGGCCGATCCACCCTCAATGGCGCTGCGGTCCGGCCCGTAGGACTCCCGACCCTTTTCACGTTCACTCGCCGAGAAACGTACCGCATTCAGCGCAGGCTCGACGCTTATCTGCCGCACTGGAGGAGCAACCACCGCCCTTTCCAGCGCCTCAACCAGTGCATGTCGCACCTTACCGAGCGCACTAAAAGGCAGCATCGGCCGACCGATGAGCTCGGCCTTTAGCTCCCGCAGTTCGAACGGCGTGCCACCCAGACGGCCCAGCTGGTCTCGAAGCGTTTTTTCATCGAGCGGATGGCGCATCGCCTCCTGCGCCGCCTCGTCCGACTCGACGGTGCATCGGGGGCCGCCGCTGACCGTCGCTTCCACTCGCAAGCGCGAACTTGGCTCCGCGAAGACAACCAGATCGACCGGCTGGCGACGAAGCGGTTCTTCTCGATCAAAAGTTTTCCGCAGCCGGCTCGTCAGCTCGGGATCGTCCGTCTTCCAGACCTGCTGACCCGGCCATATTTCGTCGAAGTCGATAGCTCCGTGAGCGAAAGTCAGCTCCACTACGCCGCTCGATGATGGCTCCTCGATCGATCGCCCGCCGCGGAACACCTCAAAGACCCGGCCTCCCTGCTGATCGTCTTCCGCCCGGCCGCAATCGAACACCACACCGTCGCCGCGCTTAATGCTGCCCGACAGGGCAACCTGCACCCTGCCCTTCTTCACTCCGCGCACCTCACCCAGCAGCACGCCGCGCTTCGACGAACTGACGGCCGGGACGAGCATCTTGTGATCGCACCCCTTCAGCCAGCCTGGGGAAAAGCCGCGAGAAAACGACAGCTCCATCTCCTCGACCTGTCGCCGCGTGAACCTCACCGGCCTACCGGCCATCGCAGAGTCGATCGCCTCGCGATAGTGACGCGTGATGTTGGCAACATACTCGGGCGTCTTCAGCCGCCCTTCAATTTTGAGCGAACAGACACCGGCTGCGATCAAGTCGGGGACCAGCGCGTAAGCTGCCAGGTCCTGCGGGCTAAGCAGGTACTTCTGCTCCCGCGTGTCGACATCCTTGCCATCACACAGCAAGTCATACGGCAAGCGGCAGGCCTGGGCGCACTGGCCACGGTTGGCGCTGCGGCCGCCCAGCGACTCGCTCGTCAAACATTGGCCCGAGTAAGCGACGCACAAGGCGCCATGAACGAACACCTCCAGCGGCATCGTCGTTTCGCCGCGGATGATCTTGATTTCTTCGATCGATAGCTCGCGCGCGAGCACAACCCGTTCTACACCTAGCTCGGCCGCGGCAGCAATCGACTGGCTGCTGGTGAGCGTCATCTGGGTCGACGCATGGATCGGCAGATCGGGGCTGATCGCCCGAATCAACCGCACCAACCCGAGATCTTGCACCAGCACCGCGTCCACGCCAGCAGCGGCCACTTCGCGCACATGCCGCTCGACCTCTTCCAGCTCGCTCGGGAAGATGAGCGTGTTGAGCGTCACATAACCCTTCACACCGCGGCGATGCAGCAGCGCCATGATTCCCGGCAGCTCGTCGACCTCAAAATTTGCCGCGCGAGCGCGGGCATTGAAGCCCGAGTTGAGACCGAAGTAGACCGCGTCGGCGCCATTCTCAATCGCAGCCCGCAAGCAGAGCGCGTCGCCAGCCGGAGCGAGCAGTTCGGGTCGCCGCGATAGATCAAAAGGGGTCACAGACTCAGTCATCGGTCCCAGTTCACTTCGCGGACAGTCGGGGTCCGCCTTCAATCCGTTTGATTCCAGCTCAGTCGCTAATTATTCGCCGAATGGCTCCGCATGACATCAGTCTGATCACACGGAAAGGAGGTATTTCACCAAACAAGGGGTCGGCAGGGGCCCCCAACTTGGTGAAAAACCTCCCGGCCCTAACAAACGTGAGGCGTGAAAAGCTGTTGTCAGCCTGACGACGCCGCCCCAAGCGGAACAGCGGTCCGGCCGCAACCGGTTGATTGTAACTTTTCAAAAATTGTTGTCAACAGGACAGCAACGCGGGTCGCAGCCGCGGAATTGGGTGCCTGGCGAATCACCGGCCTTACAGGGAACGGCACAGCGTTCTAAGGGCTGAGTACTCGGTAGGCTTTCCGTCGCCTCGCCTCCGATCTGGTTCTCCCGGACCTATTCGCCGATGCAATACAGCGCCTCGTACGTCCGCAAGAAAGCCTCCCCGTCAGAAAATGCGAGCGACCCACGCGTCATTTCGCCCGTCTCATTCTCCGCCAGTACCTTGCACTCCTCGGGATTCGCCTCGAGCACAATCGTTTTGCCGCTCATGGTGGGCACGTAGAGGCGGCCGTCGATGTGAACCATCGAGCTCCAGGACGCGGCTTCGTTCAGCCGCTTCTGCCATTTGCGTTCGCCCGTCTTGGCATCGAGACACATTACAACTGCGTTCTCATTCAGGATGTAAACGTTTCCATCCACGGCGACTCCACTGCCAACGCGCTGCGGATTTCCTTTGGGATGGATCCAAAGTCGGTTGTGTTCCGTCACGTCTCCCTCCCCACGATCGGTTACAGCCAGAGCCGGTCCGCCATACCCGCACATGGTGACGACTGTGCTGCCCGTGGAAAGCGGCGAGGTGTAGACGAGCGCGCTAGGCCCACCACAGGTCCAAAAGTCGTCTCCGGTGAGCGGATCGACCGCCCGGAACGTCTCCGGCAGACTGAGCAGCAGCACCTCTCTGCCATCCGCTTCCCGGTGCAGCACCGGCGTGCTCCAAGACCCGCGGAACTCGTCGATCTTGCTCGACTTCATCCCCGGATAGTCCTTTCGCCAGACCTGCTCGCCCGTCTTCTTGTCGTAGGCCGCTACGTATGCATTCAAGCCGGGACCGACCTGCTGAATCACCAGATCCTCGTAGAGCATTGGGCTGGAACCGTAGCCCCAGATGTGTTCCACCT
>Ga0164290_1002025_pt1 | contig 18383 bp, 15 predicted proteins | sample Micstemetagenome_FD_108782 | JGI IMG/M metagenome (GOLD analysis project Ga0164290, IMG submission 108782) | Contaminated culture microbial community from soil near Moab, Utah, USA - Microcoleus steenstrupii SON62 (Illumina Assembly) | ecosystem: Environmental > Terrestrial > Soil > Soil crust... | reverse complement strand
TCGTGTGCTCTGGTCTAGAGGAACGGCGGTGTCTTGATCGCCGTGGACGACCCAGGTGGGCGTCTGCCTGAGGGCGGATACCGTAGCCGGATTGCCGCCACCGCAGATCGGGAAGATGGCCGCGAAGCGATTGGGATTGAGCGTCGCTAGCCCCCACGTTCCAAAGCCGCCCATGCTGAGACCGGTCAGATACTCGCGATTCTTGTCCACGCGGTATGTCCGCTCGACGTGGTTCATCAGGACGTCGAGCGTCGCAGGGTCCCACCATTCGTTAGCCGGGCACTGCGGCGCGATGATGATGAACGGCAGCTTTCGCCCCTTGCGAACCTCCTTGATCGGCCCGTGAGCGGCCACCTTCTCGACGTCTGCTCCGCGCTCGCCCGCTCCGTGGAGGAAGAGCATGACGGGCCAGCGCTTGCGCCGATCCTGTTCGTATCCGTCCGGCAGGCTGACGAGGTAGTCGAGCGCGACGGAACGGGTGACCTTGCCCTCGAATCGGGCGGCCGTCTGTCCCTGGGCGAACAGCAGAGTGAGCGCAGCGGTGAGCACCATGCGGCGGAGGTTACCGGGGATTGCGGAGGGATGAGGGAGGCCCACCCATGTCCGAGGGCAAGTACCTGGAGCTGAGCGTCTAGCCATGAGGAGCAGCTCGCTGCTTGGCCTCAGACGGCCATCTCCCGAGCAGGAATACTTTTGAATCGCCTTCGGCTATCCTGCGGGGATGCTCAAGACCGAACTGCTGCACCCTGAGATCCTTAGCGCGCTGGCGATGGCCGGGCACGGGAGCAAGGTGCTGATCGCCGACAGCAACTATCCGTTCACCACCGGCAGCGCCGCGGACGCGGAGATCGTGTTCCTGAACTTCGCGCCCGGCAAGCTGAACGCGGTCGAAGTGCTCGAGGTGATCGCGCGCGCCATCCCGGTCGAGGCGGCCGAGGTGATGGTGCCGGACGAAGGGCCGGAGCCGTCGATCTTCGCGGAGTTCCGCGCCGCGCTCGGCGGTGAGATGCAGATCCAGGGGCGGACCCGGTTCGAGTTCTATGAGGAAGCTCGCTCGGAGGACGTGTGCCTGACGATCGCTACGGGAGAGCAGCGGATCTACGCCAACGTGCTGCTAACGATCGGAGTCGTCCCGCCCGCCAAGTAGACGCAAGAACGCCCCGGCAGGAAGACCCGCCGGGGCGTCGACGGCACTCTTAGCGGGCGCTGAGGATCTCGAGGTGGAACACGAGCGTCGAGTTCGGCGGGATGGGCCCCGCGCCTCTCGCGCCGTAGCCGAGGTCCGGCGGAACAGTGATGCGCCGCTTGCCGCCGACCTTCATGCCCTGTACACCGAGGTCGAACCCCTGGATCACCTCACCCGAGCCTACGGTGAACGAGAACTTGCCCGAGTCGAACTCCTTACCTTCCGGGAACGTGCCCCGGTAGTTGAGCTGGACCTTGTGGCCGTTCTTAACGACTTCGCCCGTACCTTCTTCGATCTCTTCGATTTTGATCATCCGCCGATCCTCACCATCTCTAGGTCAAACACGAGGTTCGCGTTCGGCGGAATCACGCCGCCCGCGCCTCGCGCGCCGTAGCCGAGCTGGGACGGGATCGTGACCCGTCGCTTCTCGCCTACTTTCATGCCGAGCAGTCCCTGGCTGAAGCCCGGGATCACGCCTTGCCCCACCGTCACCGGCAGCGGCGTGCCTCGATCGTAGCTGCTGTCGAACTTCGTTCCGTTGGCCAGCTTTCCGGTGTAGTGGACCTGCACCATGTCGCCGAACTTCGCACCAACGCCCTTGCCCGCTTTGAGCGTTTGCACTCGCGCGCGCTCTCGCTTCAGGAGTTCGACGTCGAATCGGAGCGTCGCGCCTCCAGGAATGTCGGGCGGTGCGCCCGCGGCACCATAGCCGAGGGAGGCCGGGATCGTCAGGACCCGCTTGCCGCCGACGCGCATGCCCGCGACACCCTGGTCCCAACCCTTGATGACCTGACCGCCACCAAGGAGGAACGAGAACGGCTCACGGCCGCGCGAGGAGTCGAACTGCTTACCGCTCAGCAGCTTGCCGGTGTAGTGGACGGTAACGAAGTCGCCGGCAACCGCAGCGGCGCCTTTGCCGACCTTCGTGTCCTTGATCTGCAGCTTGCCGCCGCCCTGGAGCGCCAGGATCGGGACGAGCATCAACGCGATCTGCATTGCGCGACTGTACCCGTTCGGCTTTGACGCACCGAGTGATATGAACGCTAGGTGAATAGGTGATCGAATCCAGGCACAAATACCGGGGATAATCAGTAAGTGTTATGAAGTGGCTCGCGCGTGGCGAGTCCCTTTGAGTTGAAGAAGGAGACACTGATGAACCACCTCACCAAGTTCGGAGCGGTCGCATTCGCGCTCGTCGCCGCCCAGTCGGCGCACGCCCTCGATTTCTTCGCCATCACCGCAGACCAGCAGCTGGTCCGGTTCGATGCGGACACCCCCGGCACCATTTCCTCCACGGTCTCCCTCAGTGGCTTCCAGACTGGTGAGACCATCCTGGGCATCGACACCCGCCCGGCGACAGGTGAGTTGTTCGCGCTCGGTAGCTCCAGCCGACTGTATCGGATCGACACCACCACCGGCAGCGCCACTCAGGTGGGCAGCACGCTTTCCACATCGCTAAACGGCACGTCCTTCGGCTTCGACTTCAATCCGCTCGTCGACCGGATTCGCGTCACCTCGAACACGGGGCAGAATCTGCGACTGAACCCGGACACCGGCGCCGTGGCCGCAGTGGATGGCACGCTGGCGTATGCCGCCGGTGACCCGAACGCTGGTCAAACGCCTTCGATCGTCGCCTCCGCGTACACGAACAACTTCGCCGGAACGACGGCGACGACCCTCTTCAACATCGACAGCAACGGCGACCGGCTGGTCACCCAGAACCCGCCGAACGCCGGTACCTTGAACACCATCGGCAGCCTCGGTCTTGACGTGACGGACGTGTCCGGCTTCGACCTCGTCACCCGCGACGGAGTCAATTCGGCGTTCGCCGCGCTCAACGTGACGGGCCAGACCTCGACCGGGTTCTACGCCATCAACTTGAGCACGGGAAGCGCCGCGCTCGTCGGCCAGTTCCAAGGCAACATCACCGCCGTCGCCGCGGTGCCAGAGCCGGCCACGGCACTCGCCCTGCTCCTCGGCCTTCCGTTCCTACGACGCCGGTCTGCCAAGAAGTAAGGTCCCGTCAAGTCTCCTCGTCGCGCCCAGCATGCGCTGGAACGCTCGACGAGGGGACTTTTTTATGCGACGGAGAACTCGCGTCGATCGAAGACGAGGTCCGACGCGATCTTCCACACTTCGGGCTCGATGCGGGTTTCCGGCTTGATCTTGCTGAAGTGCACGATCGCGCTGGTGAGGCCCGCCTCCCGGGCGTAGTGAAGAAACGCCGAGTTCAGGATCTGTCGCGCCGCCGGCTTGAGGCCGAAGCTCACGTTGGAGACGCCGAGAATCGTGTTCACGCGGGGGTGCCGGCGGCGGAGTTCGGCGATCGCCTCGATCGTTGCCGACCCCGACTGCCGGAACTCCTCGTCGCCCGATCCGAGGGTGAACGTCAGCGCGTCGATGAAGACGTCGTGATCGGGCAAACCGAATCGGCGGGTCCAGCCGAGGATTCTCTCGGCGATCTCCACCTTCTTCTCGACCGTCTTCGCCATCCCATCCTCGTCGATGGTCAGGGCGACGACCGCCGCGCCGTACTTTTGGCACAGCCGCAGCACCTTCTCCGTGCGGGCGTCGCCGTCCTCGAAGTTGATCGAGTTGATGATCGGCTTGCCCGCGAGGCACTTCAGCGCGTCCTCGATGACGTTGACCTCCGTCGAGTCGATCATCATCGGGACCGTGATGTGCCGGTTGTAGTAGCTGAGGAGCGTCGTCATGTCCCGCGACTCGTTCCGGCCGACGTAGGCCGTACAGACGTCAAGGACGTGCGATCCCTCCCCCTCCTGCTCTCGCGCGAGCTCGGTGAGACCTTCCCAGTTCTCGACCGCGAGCATCTCGCGAAACGCCTTCGAGCCGTTCGCGTTGGTGCGCTCGCCGACGATCAGGAACGATCGATCTTGCTCATACGGCTGAAATTGATAGAGGCTCGAGCATCCGACAAGGCTGAGTCCCTCGGCCTGCTCGGCAGTCCGCATCGTGAAGTCGAAACCGGGGAAGAGGTGCCGCACCCGCCGCCAGTGGCAGTCGGCGGAGTGGGGCCGTCCGCCAACCGCGTCGGCGACGGCGCGCAGGTGCGCCGGCGTCGTGCCGCAGCAGCCGCCGGCGAGAGCGACGCCGTGCTCGCCGACGAACCGTTCGTGGTGCTGCGCCAACTCTTCGGGCGTGAGCTTGTACTTCGCCTCGCCACCTTCCATCACCGGCAGACCGGCATTCGGCTGCACCGCGATCGGACGCGTGGAGTTTTGGCCGAGGAACCGCACGTGGGGTGCCATCTCCACCGGGCCGGTGGCGCAGTTGATCCCGAAGGAGACGACGCTGGGGAACGCCTCCACCATGTTCAGTGCCGCTCCAATCTCGGAGCCTAGAAGCATCGTGCCGGTTTGCTCCATCGTCACCTGAACGAAGAGCGGCACCCGCTTGCCAGTCTCGGCCATGGCTCGCTCGGCGGCGACGACGGACGCCTTCACCATCAAGAGGTCCTGCAGCGTTTCGAGGAGCAGCGCATCGGAGCCGCCGACGAGCAGCCCGCGGAACGCGTCGGCGTAGGTGTCCTCCAACTCTTGCCACGAGGTCTGGCCGAGCGAGACCAACTTCGTCCCCGGCCCGAGCGCGCCGACCACGAACCGCGGCTTCTGGCTGGTGCTGTAAGCGTCGGCGGCGCGGCGAGCGATTTGCGCCGCGGCGAGCGAGATGTCGTAGACGAGATCCTGCGCGTCGTACTCGGCGAGAACGATGGAGGTCGCGCCGAAGGTGTTGGTCTCGATGAGATCCGATCCGACCTCAAGGTAGGCCCCGTGGATCCGTTCAACGACTTCCGGTCGCGTGAGATTCAGCAGCTCGTTGCAGCCCTCGAGGTTCTTGCCATCCAAGCGCTCCGCGGCGGCGCACGCCACCGGGCTCCACCCCGCTTGCGGCTTAAGGACGAAGTCCTCGGCCGTCAGATTAGCGCCTTGGAGCTGCGTACCCATCGCGCCGTCGTACACGAGCACGCGGTCATTCAGAGCCTCAAGGAGCGGCGAGTTCATATCCGGATTATGAATGGCGAGACGGGGCGCGCGAGACGGCACAGCCGCGCCTCCGAATGAACGAAGGACTGTGCGCCAGGCGACGTTCGCGCGCACGCTCAGAAGTGGGCGCGACCCAAGGCAAAGTCATGGCCGCGTGACTTGGGTAGGGTTGCGGGCGTGGACCTCCCGGATATTCTCAAGCCGTTCGCCGAATCGATCTTTGCCGCCGCGATGCCGGCGGCGAGAATGCTGACGACCGATACGGCCAGCCGGAGCTACTTCGGGGGATTACCTCTGATGCCGGCGGACGCGCCTCGGCCGCAGGGTCCGAAGCGCCCGCTCGAGCTCATCCTGCAGATTGACCTGGGAGAGGTTCACGCCGCCGTTCCCGACCTCGGCGGCCTGCCTGGGCAAGGTCTACTGCAGGTCTTCTACGACTTTACGGAGTTTCCTTGGGGGTCCGACCCCACGCATTCCCAGTTTTGGCAAGTGAGGTACCAGCCGACCGATGTGCCGCTCGTCGAGCCATCCATTGAAGAGTGGCTCGACTCGTCGTACCTCGCGTTTGAACCCTTCGTGAGCTTCGCTCCGGTCGACGAGGTCTTGCCCAACGGGGTTTCCGAGGAAGTCGTCGAGGCTTACGAGGAGATCGCTTGGTCGGGCGACACGACGCACCTCTTGCTGGGCTACCCGATGCCGATTCAAGAGGATCCCCGCGAAGACATCCCTCGCCGTGGCGCTACTGAGCCCCAAAACCTGGCGGAGTTTCGAACGTGGGGAAGGCAGTTTCGGCAACTCTTCCAGTTCGACTCGGACGAGGACCTCGGGGTCATGTGGGGCGACGTGGGCCGCCTGTACGGTTTGATTCGAAACAGTGACTTCGACGAGGGCGCGTTCGAGCGGACCTGGCTAATCCTCCAGTCGCATTAGACGTTCTGGGGTGCACGCGTGACGCCCGCTCTGGGATGTTCGCTCGAGGGAGATCCATGCTTCGAGTCCCCTGTCATCCCGAGCGGAGCCGAGGGACCTGACGGGAGACCTTGACTACTGCCGGTCAAGCCGCATCCCCTTTGCGTCTCTGCGTGAGTCTCCCTCTGGACGGCGCGAGGAGCGCCGGCTACACGCGCCGTCGCGCGCACCCTCGCCTGGATGGCGGCTTGACCGAGAGTAGTCAGTGCCTACGGTTAGATCCCTCGGCTGCGCTCGGGATGACAGAGGCTTGTAGGTGTGGTGCCACCATCCCCCGTCCGAACGCCGAACGCCACTTTAGGTTGCGGAGATCGCGCGGCAGCAGTCAGAGTAGGCAATGCGGTCGTTCCGCCGTACCCTGAGCATTTTGAGGCCCTACCGGGCGCGCGTTGCGCTGGCGGTGTTTCTCACGTTGCTCGTGACGCTGCTCCAGATCGTCCCGCCGCGGATCTACCAAATGGCGATCGATGACGCGATCCGGCCGTCGCTGGCGGCTCAGCAGCGACTGCGTGAAGTCGGGCCGGCAACTCCGACCTCGGCATCCGAGGCGGAGCGGGCGAAGCTCCGGGAGACGGTGGCGCGGGGGCCGGATCAGGTTCTGTGGCTTGCCATCGCCCTCGTCGTGGTGGTCGCGGTTCGAAATCTCTGCAGCTACGCCAACAGCTTCAACGTGACCTGGATCGGGCACCGGTTCGTCTTCGACCTGCGCTTCGCTCTCTGGCGGCACCTGCAGCGACTCTCGCTCGCCTTCCACAACCAGACCCAGACCGGCAAGATCATGGCCCGGGCGACCGGCGACATCGAGCTAATCCAGGGCCTGATCCAGGGGCAGCTCGTTACGTTCATCTCCGACATCGTCACCCTGGTCGCCGTGCTCGGCATGCTGTTCTTCCTGGAGTGGCGGCTGGCGCTCTGCATCCTCGTGCTCGTGCCGCTCTACGTTTTCAGCTACCTCACCTTCCTCAAACACATCCGAGAGGTGAGCAACGAGCAGAGGCGGCTGTACGACACGATGATCGGACAGCTCGCGGAGAAGATCGCCGGCATCCAGGTCGTGAAGGCGTTCGTACGCGAGAACTGGGAGCGTGAGGAGTTCATGAAGACGGTCCGCGAGAAGTTCTCCGTGGACTTACGGCAGGTCCACTTGAACCGCCGTCTGGGAATGGTCTCCGCCATCATCTCGGCCCTCGGCACCGGCGTCGTCTACGCGTACGGCGGCTACCTCGTGCAGCAGGGTGAGATGACGACCGGCCGCCTGGTCGCGATGACGTTCTACATCGGCTTCATCTTCAATCCGGCCGTTCGTGTGGTCGACTTCAACAACTCGCTTCAGTGGGCGGTCGCGGCGATGGATCGCGTGTTCCAGACGCTCGACACGCGACCGGAGGTCGCAGACAGTCCGAACGCGTTGCCACTCCCGACCCTGCATGGGCGCGTGGAGTTCCAAGACGTTCATTTCCGGTACGTGCCGGATCAGGACATCCTCCAAGGCGTCACGCTGACGGTAGAGCCCGGCGAGGTCCTCGCGATCATTGGGCACAGTGGGGCAGGGAAGACCACGCTGATGAACCTGCTCATGCGGTTCTACGACCCCACGGAGGGTGCGGTCAGGGTCGACGGGCACGATCTTCGGGACGTGCGCCTCGAGGGCCTGCGGCGGCAGGTGAGCATGGTCGCTCAGGAGAACGTGCTGTTCTCCGTCTCGCTCCTGGAGAACATCCGCTACGGGAACCACGACGCGACGGAAGAGGAGTCGATCCGAGCCGCGAAGGCGGCCGACCTTCACGACTTCGTCATGTCGCTTCCCGACGGCTACCAGACGCTGATTGGAGAAGAGGGAATCAAGCTGAGCGGCGGCCAGAAGCAACGACTCGCGCTGGCGCGTGCTCTGGTTACCGACCCCCGCATCCTCATCCTGGACGACGTGACGAGCGCCCTCGACGGCGAGACCGAAGCCCGTGTCCAGGATGCCCTCCGAGACGTGATGCGAGGGCGGACGACCTTCATCATCGCCCACCGGCTCTCTTCCGTCGTGGAGGCCGACCGGATCGTGGTCATGGAATCCGGCCGAATCGTGGACGTAGGGAATCACGAAGAGCTCGTCGCGCGGCCCGGGATTTATCGGGACACCTACGAAGAGCAGTTCCGCAGCGCCCTTCAGGCGTGAAGCGCAGGGGCTCTCTTGAGACGGCGCAGGGCGCCTTCCCGTGAGAAACAGGGATCAGACTGGGAAAATCCTGGAGAGAGTGCATGGGGCCAGGAAAGACGAGTTCGTCGACTCCGCGTCGGCTCTGCACCGCGTCCTGAGCCCTCTGCACACCCGCTTCGGCCAAACTCCAGGCTAACCGGAACAAACCTATACAACGTGCGGCCACACCGTATCTGAGCGGAAATATCTACCCCGAACATTTGCTGGTTGGCGACAGGGGTTGACAAGATGGTTATCCGCTAAGTGCATAGTTATCCACAGGTAACGCACATTCTGTCTGGGAGTCTCGTTATGTGCAAAACACGAGGCGAAAGATGTAGCGCTGTGTCTACGTCAACCAGTACACCCATTGCAAAATTGCGCAGATAAGCCGCAATTCTTTCCGCTTTCCTTGCTTTCCCAGGGGCGTCCCAGTATGATCCCTACCAAGGCGGAGGGACGGGCCACGAGGGCTCCGAAGACCACCGGGGAAGGGCGGGGTGCTCAACCCAAATTAGGCGGACGACACAGCATGGATGCGAGCGTCGTCCGCTCAGCAATCGCCAAGGAAGGTGCCGTCGAAGTGTCCGAGAACGCGGTTTTAGGTTCAAAACTGAAGCCTCTTCTCGGCACAGACGAGGCCACGATCGACTCGAAGGGTCGGATCCTGGTGAGCAAGAAGAAGCGAGATCGCCTCGGCGACAGCTTCGCTCTGTGCCTCGGCGACAACGGTTGCCTTTACGCGTACCCGGGCGAGCAGTGGGAAGCGATCCTCGAAGAGATCTTCTCCTGCGACCCTACAAACCCAGGTAGACAGACGTACACGCGAATGGTGCTCGGCACTGCGGACGACGAGATGCGTTTCGACGATCAAGGTCGAGTAGTCGTGCCTCAGAAGTTCCGAGAAATGGCGCACCTAACTAAGGAAGTCATCCTTATTGGTTGTGGCGATCGCTTGGAAATCTGGGGCAAAGAAGAGTACGATAAGTTTGTCCAGTACGGCGATAGCTACTGTCAGGAAAGGCGCGAGGCTATTCGGAAGGCCCGCCTTGAAATGAAGGGGCTTTGAACTAGCGGGCGTCGAGCGATTCTAGTCGCTGCGACGTAGCAGGCGAGAAGAAGATGAAGATGCACCACGACCCTGTGATGCTCCGGGAAATCCTGGAGGTTCTGGCCCTGCGGCCAGGTCACGTGGTGGTGGACGGCACACTCGGTCTCGCCGGTCACTCGCTCCGCTTTCTCGACGCGGTAGCCCCGGGCGGAACGCTGGTGGGCTTCGACTGGGACGAGAGCATGCTCGCCGAAGCGGACCGCCGGCTCAAAGATCGCCTCTCCCAAGAAGCGGCGCCCGACGTCCGAATCGAGCTGCGGCACTCCGACTATCGGGGCATTCCCGCTGCGATGGAAGCGTTGGAGCTGAAGGCGGACGGCATCCTTCTCGATCTAGGGCTGAACAGCGCGCAGATCGAGGATCCGGAGCGAGGGATCGCATTCAAGACCGAGGGGCCGCTCGACATGCGGATGGATCGGAGCTCGGGTGAGCCGGCGTCCGCGCTGCTGAATCGGCTGAGTCCGCACGAGATCGAGAAGATCCTGTTCGACCTCGGGGACGAGCGCTGGGCGAAGGCGATCGCGAAGCAGATCGTGGAGCGGCGGCGCGAGAATCCGCTGCGCACGACGGCTGATCTCGTGGACGCGGTCCACGCGGCGGTTCCGCCGAAAGCGCGAGACAAGCGGATTCACCCGGCGACCCGGACTTTCCAGGCGGTGCGCATTGCGGTGAACCGCGAGCTCGAGGGGCTGGAAGAGGCGATGCGCGAGATCGCGCACGCCCTCGCACCTGGGGGAACGCTGGCGGTGCTGAGCTACCACAGCGGCGAGGACCGGGCCGCGAAACTGGCGTTCCGCGACCTCGCGGACGGAGAAGATTTCGAGGAGCTGAACCGAAAACCGGTTCAGGCCTCGGCAGAAGAGATTGCGGCCAACCCGCGCAGTCGCAGCGCCAAGCTGCGCGCGTTGCGGAGGTTGGCCAACTAAATACGATTGCATGGATGCGCCCGGGGTCATGGAAGACCCGCTGGGCTTGTACTGAAGGAGACTTAGGATGAGCGTCGCACCTCTCGAACGACAGGCAACCCACAACACCACCGTCATCGAGCGCCCGAGCCTGCAGCCCAGGCCGAGCCAGAGGCCGAAATCGAAGCCCCGCGTCCACGTGCGCGTGCAGGTCACCGAGCGTCGGCAGGCACGAACGAACCCGGCGCTCTTCATTGCGACCCGTGCGATCGTGTTCGGCGTGATCTGCCTCTTCACCTACGCCACGAGCAGTCTCGCGGGTCAGGTGATGGTGGAGAAGGCGCGCCGCCAGGGCATCGCCGCGAAGGAGCGCGCCATCGAGGCGCGAAGAGCCGAAGCGACGATCCGAGAGCGCGTCGACTCCCTTACGAGCGCGCGCTCGATCGAGGAGTGGGCGCTTGCCCACGGTCTGCAGACCCCGCCGCTTCCGACCGAGGAGGGCACGAAGCCGAAGGGAGGACGAACGCTTGTCGCTAAGCTCACCCACTAACGATGCGGCGCGCCTGGTCTGGTCCGGCCGCCTGATCGCTGGCCTATTCGTGGTGGCGGGTCTGAGCCAGCTCAAGCTCCACACCTTGGAGCGAGGGCAGACGCTGGGTTTGGCGAAGGAAACGAATCGCTTCACCCTCGTTCGGCGCGATGCCGCTCGGCGAGGTGCGATCCTCAGCGCCGACGGCCGACCTCTTGCGCAGGATGAGGAGAGCTACGAACTCAACGTCCAGTTCACCAAGGTGCCGAAGAGCGAGGCGTTCTTCATGGATCTCGCGGCCGCCACCGGCATCCCGGCTTCCGAGTACTCGGCGCTGGCCCAGAGTGGGACCAAGCATCGAGTGTGGCGACAGCCGATGAGCGCGGAACAGGCGCGGGCGATCGCCGACGTGAAGACGCGCTGGCGAGTCGATGGCGTGTCGCTAGCAAGGACCGGCCGACGGGCATATCCGCTCGGCGAGTCGGCTTCCAACGTCGTCGGGTTGGTCCGAGATGGCAAGCCGCTGCTCGGTCTGGAGTACAGCAAACACAAGCTGCTTACCGGGCAGGACGGCGTGCGCGTCGGTCTCACGGATCGGCGAGGCTCGTTCCTGCCGATGCGCCTTCAGGGCGAAACGCAGGAGCGCCAGGACGGCCGGACCGTCACCACGACGCTCGATAGCGACCTGCAAGTGCGAGCCAGCGTCTCCATCCGCCGCGCGGTCGAGCTGAACAAGGCCGACAACGGCGTGGCCCTCGTAATGGATCCGAAGACGGGAGATATCCTCGCGATGGCCGCTTGGCCGTCGTTCGCACCGTACGAGCCAGACGGCAGCCAAGGCGCGCTTCGCGGCAACAGCGGATACAACCCGGCCACAATGGCGCAACTCGAGCCCGGCTCGACGTTTAAAATTCTCACGCTTGCCAAGGCGCTCGATACGGGGCACGCCCGAATGAGCGACTTCCTCCACTGCTCCGGGGAGCTGCACCCGACCAATCGGTCGCGCATCCGATGCGACTCGCACGGAGGAAATCGCGCTCACGGTTCGATCTCACCCGTGACTGCCATTGCCAAGAGCTGTAATGTCGCCGCGGCATCCTGGGCGCTCAAGGTGGGACGTGAGCCGTTCCTTGACTACGTTCGGGGTCTCGGGTTGCTCAGCCGCTCGAAGCTCGGTCTTCCGAGCGAGGCACACGGTAACTTCAACTACGAGGAAACCGCGCATCGGCTCCAGCTCGCAACCGTCGGTTTCGGGCAGTCGATTACCTGCACTCCCGTTGGATTGATCGGTGCTTTCGGTGCGCTAGCAAATGGCGGAGTTCGACTCGAACCGCGCCTTATCAAGAAGATCGGCGACCAAGAGCTTCCGATTGAGCAAGGCACTCAGCTGATCAGCGAGAAGACCGCGCAGCAGGTGCTCGAGTGCATGGAGGCGGTCGTGGAGACCGACGCTGGCACGGGGAACAAGCTTCGTCTCCCAGGCTATCGCCTCGGTGGCAAGACCGGAACGGCGGAGAAGGTCGGCAAAGGGGCTCGTGGCTATGTGTCGAACTTCATCGGCTTCGTCCCCTCGATGCAGCCCCGGGCGGTCATCCTCGTCATGGTCAACAACCCGAAGAGCGGTGCCTACTACGGTGCCACCGTCGCGGGACCGGTCTTCAAGGACCTCGCCCAAGCCGTGGTGCGCCGAATGAAGATCCCTCCCACTGAGCCGATCAAACCGGAGAAGGAGCGGGTACACCGGACGAGTGCGGCTCACTGAGCTTTTCACCAGGTCCGGCGTGAGCTCGGCGACTCTTCACGGGGACGCCGAGGTGACGGGGATGCAGATCGATTCGCGCCGGGTAACCCCCGGCGCGCTCTTCGTTTGCATGCCCGGAACGACATCCGATTCGCATAGCTACCTGCCTGCAGCCAAGGCGGCTGGGGCGATCGCTGCCATCGTCCACTCGGCCGCGGGCGTTGCGGTGGCCCAGGCTCAGGGACTGGCGGTGGCGCTCCTCTCGGTGGATGATTTCCCGGACTCCCTCTGGCGCCTCTGCGACACCTTCTTTGACCACCCGACACGGGGTATGAAGGTCGTCGGTGTCACCGGCACCAACGGAAAAACGACGACGGCGTGGCTCATACGGGACATGCTGCGGGCGATGGGATTGAAGGCGGGATACCTAGGCACCCTCGGATTCCACCTTCCTGACGAGGAGCGAGAGCTCAACAACACGACGCCGTTCGCGGTCGAGCTGTACAACCTTCTCGCCGAGGCCCGCGATCAGGGAGTCCAGGCACTCGCGATGGAGGTCTCCTCCCACGCGCTCGATCAGCGCCGGGTGGACGGGGTTGAGTTCGATGCCGCCGTCTTCACGAATCTCACGCAGGATCACCTCGACTTCCATGGAACGATGGAAGCGTACGAGGCCGCCAAGCTTCGGCTGTTCACCGACCTTCCGAAGCAGACCGCGAAGCCGTTCGTCGCCGCCATCAACGTGGACGACCCCGTTGGTTACCGATGGGCATACGAGAAGGTGCCTTACCCTTCTATCGCTTATGGAGCGGAGGGGGACGGTCTTGGTGCGGAGCCGCTCGACGTGGCGATCGACCACATCGATCTGCGCCTCTTCTATGATCGGCAGCAACGCGACGCAAGGGTCTCCCTCGGCGGCAGCTTCAACTACCTGAATACGGTGTCCGCCATCGCGGGCATGCTCGCGCTGCGCTTCGCAATCGACGAAATCCTGCGGGTGCTCCCCCAGGTTCGACCCGTGCCGGGCCGATTCGAAGCGGTTTCGAACCACTCCGGCATCGGAATCCTCGTCGACTACGCCCACACTCCGGACGCGCTGGAGAAGCTGCTTGAGGCCGCTCGCCCCTTGACCAAGGGGCGCGTGCTCACAGTATTCGGATGCGGAGGCGACCGAGATCGGTCCAAGCGCCCGTTGATGGCTCGAGCGGCGAGCGAGCGAAGCGACGTGACCGTGGTGACGAGCGACAATCCCCGAACGGAGGACCCGCAGTCAATCGTTGACGAGGTGCTCACCGGGATTGCCCCGGGTCGTGACGCGGTGGCGGTGCTCGATCGCCGCGAAGCCGTGGCTCACGCGGTGAAGATGGCCCAGCCCGGCGACGTCGTCGTGATCGCCGGAAAGGGACACGAGAACTATCAAATTTTAGGACGGACGAAGACCCACATGGACGACCGAGAACTCGCCCGGGAGGCTTTGGCCGCCCGATGAAACCCACGCCGATTTCTGATATCGCCCACCGCTTGGGCGGCACGCTGAACGCGCCCCCGTTGATGGTCACCGGCTTTGCCACCGACAGCGGCAAGATCTCCGCCGGCGACCTGTTCCTCGCGATTAAGGGAGCCCGCGTCGACGGCCACGATTTCGTCCCGCAGGCGCTCGCCGCGGGCGCGGTTGCTGCCGTGGTTGAGCGGCCAGTCGACGGCCCTCACATCCTCGTGGAGAACCTTGTGGCCGCGCTCGCCAGGATGGCCGCGAGCTTTCGGGCGTCGTTCGATGGCCCGGTGATCGGCATTACCGGCAGCGCGGGCAAGACGACCACGAAGGAATTCGTTGCCGCCGCCCTCTCGCCGCTTGGGTCGATCCTCAAGAACGAGGGGAATCGCAACACCGAGTTCACTTCGCCGCTGCTCTGGAACGATCTCGAACCCGACCATCGGGCCGTGATCGTGGAGATGGCGATGCGCGGATTCGATCAGATCCGGCACCTCACCACCTTCGCGCGACCCACCGTCGGCATCGTCACGAACATCGGCTTCTCGCACCTGATGCAGGTCGGCTCTCGCGAAGGGATCGCCCACGCGAAGGGTGAGCTGCTCGAGGCGCTGCCTGCCGATGGGCAGGCGATCCTCTGGCAAGATGATCCGTACCGAGAGCTACTGACGGGAAAGGTAAGCGGGGCGAGGATTCGAACCTTCGGTCACACGTCGGACGCGGACTGCGCGATCACCGATTACGCGCCTCTGTCGTGGGAGTCGTGCCGGGTGGTGGGTCGGCTTGGCGATCGTAACTGGGAGGCGACGCTACCCGCGGTCGGACGGCACATCGCTCTCAACGCCGCGGCGGCGGTCCTCGCCGCCGACTCCGTCGGAGTCGACGTCCAAGCCGCGGCGGAAGCGTTGGGGAAAGCACAGCTGCCGCCCATGCGGATGGAAGTTCGGGAGCATCGGGGCGCGAGCATTCTCCTGGACACCTACAACGCGGCACCGCCGAGCATGGTAGCTGCGATCGAGACGCTCGCGGAGCTTCCCACCACTGGCCGCAAGCGCGCTGTCGTCGGCGAGATGAAGGAGTTGGGAGAGCACACCGAATCGGCCCATCGGATGGTGGGACGCGCGCTCGCCGAGCACGGTATCGCCGACGTCTGCTTCTACGGCGAGCCGATGGGGTTCGCCCGAGAAGAGGCGTTGAGCCACGGCCTCAGTGAATCCGGGGCGCGGATCGCGACCTCCATCGAAGACGTCCGTGCTTTTCTCGCTGCCGGCGGCCCCGGGGACGCGGTGCTGGTGAAAGGCAGCCGAGCGCTGGAACTGGAGCGCGCCCTTGACTAGTTTCCCTTCTGAGCTTTTCACGTACGCGCTTTGGGGTCTGCTCCCCTCGGCCATCTTGGCGTTCCCGATCTTCCGCGTCTTGCTGGCAATGAAGGCCCGCCAGACGGTGAGCCAGCATGTGGCGGAGCACGCACATAAGCAGGGCACACCCACGATGGGCGGCCTGATCATCCTCGCCGGCCTCATTCCTGCCCTCACGCTTTTCGTGACGAGCGGCACGTACGGCGGTCCCGCCGAGCGTGGTCGCCTGGCCGGCCTGCTGGTGCTTATCGCTGGCTACGCTCTCATCGGGTTCGTGGACGACTTCGTGATTCCTCGTCTGATGAAGGGGAAGCGAGGTCTCGGGTGGACCCAGAAGCTTCTTCTACAGATCGGGCTCGCCGTGCTGGGCCTGTGGATGTTGGGAGTGACGGCGCCGATCGCGCTCGCCATCGCGGTGTTCCTCGTCCTCTTCTTCTCAAACGCCTACAACTTCACAGATGGTTTGGACTGGCTTGCCTCGACCGTGATGATCGCGTTGGCGGTCGGAATCGTGGGGATCGCGCTAATGATCGGGGCCTCCACCGTGGCGGCGATCTTCGCGATCGTCATCGGATCGATGCTGCCGTTCATGGTGCTGAATCGTCCGCCGGCGCGCATCTTCATGGGCGATGTTGGGTCGATGCCGCTCGGCGCGGCGTTGGGCGCCGCGTTCTTCGCGCTGGCCCTTCCTGCCTCGGTCCCTTCGCTCGGTGGATGGTCGGACAGCAAGGGGAACGCCATGCCGGCCGATTGGTACACGGCGAATCCGACCTGGCCGGTTTGGCTCGCTCTCGGAGTTCTGAGCTTCGTGATGATCGCCGAGCTCGTGCCGGTACCGCTTCAGATCCTGTCCGTGAAGATCCGCAAGAAGAGGCTGTTCCCGATGACGCCGATCCACCACGCCTTCCAGAAGGCGGGCTGGAAGGAGACGAAGATCGTCGCGCTGTTCTTCGCCGTTCAGCTGGTGTGCACGCTCGTGGCGCTTGGGATCGCGAGCACGGCTCGAGGAGATGCCGAGGCATCTCTTGCTGGGGGGGCACCATCCGCCGCGACGCGCTGAAAGGGAAGCGGGTCGCCGTATTCGGGCTCGGCCGCAGCGGTCTCGCGATCGGCCGGGCTTGCCTCGCGGTGGGAGCGCATCCGCACGTCTTCGACCAGACCCCTCTCGAGCGGCTGAGTAAGCGTGATGCCTACGACGAGGCCGTCGCCGCCGGCATTCCGGTTACCCTGGGTTGGGACGGGGACTTCAGCGACGCCGATCTGCTCGTGTCGAATCCCGCCGTCCCCAAGACGCACCCGAAGCTCCTCGCCGCCGTGGCCGCTGGGATCGAGGTGATCAGCGAGGTTGAGTTCGCCTACCGGATCTCTCTCGCACCGATCGTCGCGATCACCGGCACCAACGGCAAGAGCACCACGACAGTGATGACGTACCTGTGCCTTCGTGCCTGCGGCGAGGACGCCATCATCTGCGGCAACATCTTTGGCTCCGGTTACCCCGAAATGCCGCTGACGGACGCAGCGCTCAACTCGACGCCGGATCAGGTGCTCGTTGCCGAGGTCTCGTCCTTCCAACTCGAGTGGGTCGTGGACTTCCAGCCCGCGGCCGCGGGAATCACGAACATCTGGCCGGACCACCTCGACCGGTACGAGGGCGGCTTCGACGAGTACGCGGCCACGAAGCAGCGGATCTTCGACTGCCAAGGGCCGGACGACTACGCCGTGGTCAAAGCGAACGACCCGGTGGTCGTCGCGCCCGGCGGATCGACCGGCGCCTACCGGCCTCGGCATCGCAGGTCGTCGGCTTCTCCTGAGGCTGCGGGAACGCCAAATGTTCTCACGTTCGGCGCAACGGGCGAGCACGCGCGGGTCGAGGAACTCGACCTCGTGCTGCTGAATCAGCGGGTTCGGCTCACCGACCTGCCGTTTACGGAGCCGCACAATCATGTGAACGCCGGGATGGCTGCGTTGCTCACGTACGGTCTTCTCCGCCACAAAGCCGCGGAGGATCCCACTTCGAATGCCGCCCGCCTCCTCGACGAGGCGGAAGAGGCGGAGCGAGCGAAACTCACGGCCAGCCGATCGGTGTATTCGGTTCGTCAGGCGGAGCCGAAGTACCTCGCGATGCCGCCTCAAGTGGTCGAAGGGCTGAAGACGTTCAAGGGGCTGGCGCATCGCATGGAGGCACTTGGAGACCGCGACGGCATCCGGGTGGTGAACAACTCGATGTGCACCAATCCCGATGCGGTCATCAAGTCGGCGCAGAGCCTGAAGGACCCGGCGCACCTGCTGATCGGTGGGGTTAATAAAGGCCTCGACTTTCGGCCGCTCCGTCACTACCTGGCGAACCACCGGCACCGGGCTTATCTCTTCGGCACCGATGCGGCGCAATTGAACGAAATGCTGGGCGGGAGCTACCCGGTATTCCGTACACTGGAGGAAGCGTTCGCGGCGGCCACGGAAGCGGCCCGTAGCGGAGAGGTGGTGATGCTGGCGCCTGGGTGTGCGAGCACCGACCAGTTCCGCGACTTTCGCGAGCGCGGAGACGTCTTCAGAACGATCGCCAAGGAGTGGCTCTCGCAATGAATCGCACGCTGCGGCTGTACGACCCTGTCATGTTTTGGCTCGCCATCTTGGCGACGGCCATGGGACTGCTGTTCATCTTCGACGCGGGTTACCCCCGGTCGCTCCTGTCGGAGCGCGGAGCCCTGCCGCAAGAGTTCAAGTCCCAGCTGATGTTCCTGCCCATCGCGCTGATCGCGGCCGCCGTCGTGGCGCGCGTTCGCCCCGAGACCTGGCAGCGATGGAGCCGCGGCATCTGGATTCTCAGCCTCCTCCTTCTCATCGCGGTCGAGTTCGTCGGCGTCGAACTCAATGGCGCGAAGCGATGGATCGGAACCGGA
>Ga0164290_1002024_pt1 | contig 18388 bp, 15 predicted proteins | sample Micstemetagenome_FD_108782 | JGI IMG/M metagenome (GOLD analysis project Ga0164290, IMG submission 108782) | Contaminated culture microbial community from soil near Moab, Utah, USA - Microcoleus steenstrupii SON62 (Illumina Assembly) | ecosystem: Environmental > Terrestrial > Soil > Soil crust... | reverse complement strand
CCCCGCGACCGCCGCCCCCCAGCTTTCCACGAAGGGCGCATCGAGGATCCATTGCGCGGGCGCGTGGATGCCGAAATTGGGCGAGATCAGGACCGTCCCAGCCAAGCCCGCATTCAGCTGCGGGTCGCTTGCCGCCAGCGCCGCCAGCGTGCCCCCGGTAGAGGTACCGATGACGATCACCCGATCCCCGAGCCGCCGACCGATCGCCATCGCCTCGGCCATGTCGAACAGCCAGTCCTCGGCGCTGGCCTGCGCCATCGCCGCGCCATCGCGCCCATGCCCGGCCAGCCGAGTGAAGAACAGGTTCGCGCCCAGCGCCTTGGCCACCTCTTCCGGCACGGGTCGCAGTTCCGCCGGACCGGCCGAGAAGCCGTGGATATAGACCACGGCAAGCGGGGTCTTCACCCCCGCCGCCCCGGCCCAGAGGATGCGCTTGCCGTCACCGGGTCGGATGTCCGAAAACTGCGCCTCTCTCTGGGTGATATAGGCATCAACATCCGCAGGAATGTTCGCTTCGGAAAAGTCGATGGCGCGTTCGACCCCCGTCCTCGGCGCCCCGAACCAGAGCGCGACACCCACCACCACCAGACCGGCCAGCAGCCGCCCCAGCCATTTCCCGAAGACACGCATCACCCGCTCACCTCTTCAACCGCTGCTGCGATCATGGCAAGGCAGGCGGGCGTTGAAAAGCGGTGATCGGCCCCTTTGACCAGCGTCAGGCGCAGATCTTCGCAGGTCGCATGGTCCATCAACCGCAGCGCAACCGACGGCGGCACATCCGTATCTGCCGTCCCCTGCAGGATCCGCACCGGGAAGGGCAGGTTCAGCGGCGACCGCAGCACCAGACGCCCCCGCCCCTCTTCGATCAACCGCCGCGTGATCGGGTATCCCTCGGCCGAATAATCCGACGGAATGACAATCCGCCCCGCACCCGTCAATTCCGCCCGCTGGGCGTCGGTGAAACCCGCCCACATGCTGTCCTCGGTGAAATCCGGCGCAGGCGCGATGCCCACCAGCGCCTTCACCCGCGCCGGCATCGCCCGCGCCAGCATGAGCGAGATCCACCCCCCCATCGACGACCCGACCAGAACCTGCGGCCCCTGCGTCATCGCCTCGATCACGGCCCGCGCATCCTCGAACCAGTCGCCGATGCAGCCCTCTTCGAACGCGCCGGAGGATTGGCCATGCCCGGAATAGTCGAACCGCAGGAAGGCGCGGCCCGTGCGTTCCGCCCAATCCTGCAGGAAGACGGCCTTCGTCCCGCTCATGTCCGACATGAAACCGCCCAGGAACACCACCCCCGGCCCCTGCCCCTTCGTCTGGACATGGGCGATGCGGCGGCCCTGCGGCGTGGTGAGGTATTCGGTCATGCGGCCCTCCTTGCCCTGCGCAGGACATAGCGAAAGGCGGGGCGGGATGCCACATCCCGCAAGACCCACCTCACCCACCGTTGACAATCCCGCCCGCCCCGCGCAGGAAGGCGGCACATAACCCGCAGCCGGGCGTTCCGTGGGCGCCAAACCGACGAGGAGCATGGCCATGAGCCAGATTTCCCTGACCTTCCCCGATGGCAATATCCGTCACTTCGACGCTGGCGTGACCCCGGCGCAGGTGGCGCAGGCCATCGCACCCTCACTGGCAAAGGCCGCCATTTCCGCGATGGTGGATGGCCAGCACTGGGATCTGCAATGGCCGATCCACAGCGATGCCCGCATCTCCATCAACACGATGAAGGATGATGTTCCCGCGCTGGAACTGATCCGGCATGACCTGGCCCATATCATGGCCCGCGCGGTGCAGGAAATCTGGCCGGATGTGAAGGTCACCATCGGCCCCGTCCGCGATTACGGCTGGTTCTACGATTTCGATCGGGCGGAGCCCTTCACGCCCGACGACCTCGGCCAGATCGAGGCGAAGATGAAGCAGATCATCAACGCCCGCGATCCCGTGCGCACCGAAATCTGGAGCCGCGCCGATGCGCTGGCCTATTACGAACAGCGGGGCGAGCCCTACAAGGTGGAACTGGTCCACAAGATCCCCGAAGATCAGGACCTGCGGATGTATTGGCATGGCGATTGGCAGGACCTCTGCCGTGGCCCGCATTTCCAGCATACCGGGCAGGTTCCGGCCGATGCCTTCAAGCTGACCCATGTCGCCGGGGCCTATTGGCTGGGCGACAGCACGCGCCCGATGCTGCAACGCATCTACGGCGTGGCCTTCAAGAACCGCGACGACCTGAAGGCCCATATGACCATGCTGGAAGAGGCCGCGAAACGCGACCACCGCAAGCTGGGCCGCGAGATGAACCTCTTCCACATGCAGGAAGAGGCGCCGGGGCAGGTCTTCTGGCACCCGAACGGCTGGACCATCTACACCACGCTGCAAGATTACATGCGCCGCCAGCAGCGCCGCGATGGCTATGTCGAGGTGAACACCCCGCAGGTCGTGAACCGCAAGCTGTGGGAGGCCTCGGGCCATTGGGAAAACTACCGCGAAAACATGTTCATCGTGGAGGTGGACGAAGAAGGCGCGCGGGAAAAGGTCGTCAACGCCCTGAAACCCATGAACTGCCCCTGCCATGTGCAGATCTTCAACGTCGGCCTGAAATCCTATCGCGACCTGCCGATCCGGATGGCGGAATTCGGCTCTTGCGCGCGCTATGAACCGTCGGGCGCGCTGCATGGCATCATGCGCGTGCGTGGCTTCACGCAGGATGACGCGCATATCTTCTGCACGCTGGATCAGGTGGAATCCGAGTCCAAGAAGTTCATCGAATTCCTGGCCAAGATCTATTCCGACCTCGGCTTTGACAAATGGCGCGTGAAACTCTCCACCCGGCCCGAAAAGCGCGTGGGGTCGGATGAGATCTGGGACAAGATGGAAGCCGCGCTCGCCAATGCCTGCATGGCCGCCGGATACCCCTATGAACTCTTCCCCGGCGAAGGCGCCTTCTATGCGCCGAAGCTGGAATTCGTGCTGACCGATGCCATCGGGCGCGACTGGCAATGCGGGACGCTGCAACTCGACCCCAACCTGCCGGAGCGACTCGATGCCTCCTATATCGGCGAGGATGGGGCCAAACATCGCCCCTTCATGCTGCACCGCGCCTGCCTTGGGTCTTTTGAGCGGTTCATCGGCATCCTGATCGAAAACCACGCGGGCAAACTGCCCTTCTGGCTGGCCCCGCGTCAGGTGGTCGTCGCCTCTATCGTGTCGGACGCCGATCCCTTTGTGGAGGAAGTGGTTACGGCCCTGACCCTGGCCGGGGTGCGGGCCGAGGCGGACATGCGGAACGAAAAGATCAACTACAAGGTCCGCGAACATTCCGTGGGCAAGGTGCCCGTCATCCTTGCCATCGGCATGAAGGAAGTGGAGGAGCGCACCGTTTCCGTCCGCCGCCTGGGCGAGACGCGGACCGAGACGATGACGCTCGATGCCATCGTGGCAGAGCTTTCCGCCGCAGCCCTGCCGCCCGACCTGCGCTGAAACAACAGACCGAAAGGGGGCCAAGCGCCCCCTTTTTCGCTTGCTGCCCGTGATTCGCATCTAGACCGCCCTGCCGCCACGACGGCAATTATTCCCTTATTTCATTGGCTTGCAGCCTGAGTCGCCGCCCCTTAATCGGGCTTGATTTTCAAACGCGCTTTGGCATGATTTTCCCAGTGACGACAGACTTCTGCCGCCTCTCCTGCGACGCACAGGTTAGTGGACAAAGGAAGACCTGGATTGCACGGCCTGACGGCAATCTCGCCGCAGGGGGGTAGTTGAAGGAGAAGCGGAATGCCGACCGGCACCGTGAAATGGTTCAATACGACAAAGGGTTACGGGTTCATCGCGCCGGATGATGGGGGCAAGGATGTCTTTGTCCATATCTCGGCGGTCGAACGGGCCGGGTTGAAGGGGCTGAATGACAACCAGAAGATCGGGTATGAGCTGCAGTCCGGCCGCGACGGCCGCGCTTCGGCGAGCGATCTGAAACTTCTCTGATCTGCGCAAAGCCTTGAAAAGAAAGGCCCGCCGAAAGGTGGGCCTTTCCTTTACAGCAGTTTCTCCTGCACCGCATCGTCCCAGCCGAGGTGCCAGTCCGCGCCGTTGCGGATCACCGGGCGCTTCATCACCGTGGGCTGCGATGCGATCTGCGCCTCGGGCTCCGACGCTTTCAGGAAATCGCTGAAGGCCCGGTAGGTGGTGGAGGTCTTGTTGATCACCCGATCCCCGAATTCCTGAACGATTTCAGTGATCTCCGCCTCGGTCAGCGGCGCGGCCCGCACGTCGCGGAAGGCCACCTCATGCCCCGCAGCCTGCAGCGCCTTGAGCGCCTTCTTGCAGGTGTCGCAGGTCGGAATGCCGTAAAGGATCATCGTTTTCGCCCCCCGTCATCGGCTGTGCAGGATCTTGTGCCGCAATCTGTGCCGCAAAGCGTACATACGCAGCGCACGGCCCCTTCGCCAGTGGTTAACCGACCACCGCCCGCGTGATCGCCACCCCGCCCCAGGCCGACAGCGCCGTCAGCAGCGTGCCCCAGAGCGTATCGGTCATCACCATCTGCCAATGCCAATCCTTCATGATGGCATAGGAGGTGAATTCATAGGTGCCATAGGCCATCGCCCCGATGATCGCCGCCGGGATCAGCACCGGCGCATTGCCGCGCAGGGCGGGGACCGAAACGAGGTAGAGAAGCCCCGCCACATAGGCGAGGTAGAAGGCCGCCGCCGGGACGAGGCGGATGTTTTCCAGCATCAGCGCGCCGATATGCCGGTCAAACAGCGGCTTCATCACGAAGGTCAGCATGATCGCGTCGAGGATCAGGAAGAGGGCGGCGGTGGAAAGGTAGAGGACGGCGATCTGCATGGGGCGGCTCCTGTGAGGCGCGACAGGTAGCACGGCGGGCGGTGGGGGGAAGGGGTTGTTAACCAAGGGGTGGTTGGGAGGGTGGACAGGGGGGGCAGACTAGCAGGCGACCATCGTCGCCTGCGTCGTGGCCAAGGATCACCCTGCCCCGCCCGTGCGGCCCCCGCACGGGCCGCGCCCGCCCTGCGGGGGGCGGGCGCGACAGGGTCGCACCCGCCGGGCGGTCACGTCCCGCGCCCCGAACGTCCGGGGATATCGGATGGCCCCTTGCGGCTTCGCTGGCGAAGCCGCAACCGAACCTGCGGAAACCTCCACTGGAGGTTTCCGCGGGCGGTTCGGGTAACGGCCGGTTAAGGGATCGTCGTCATAACAATGCCATGCCTCAATATCGCCGCCTCTACATTCCCGGTGCCTGTGTATTTGTCACCTTGACGCTGCAAGACCGCGGCAGCGATCTTCTGGTGCGGCATGTCGATCTTCTGAGGCAGGCCGTCCGCGACACTCGCGCAGAACGCTGGTTCGGGATTGACGGCTGGGTGGTCCTGCCGGACCACATGCATTGCCTTTGGCAGCTTCCCGAAGGCGACGCCGACTATTCCACCCGCGTCGGCGCGATCAAGGCGCGGTTTTCCATGGCGGTCCGTAGGGCGGGGTTCACCCCGCCTTTGCCGCAAACCGGTCCCGATGGCAGGGTGAACCCCGCCCTACGGAAGGGACAGGTCGGCATCTGGCAGAAACGTTTCTGGGAGCATCACATAAGGGATGACCGGGATTGGATCGCCCATCGACAGTATTGCTGGATGAACCCGGTAAAGCACGGGTTCGTTGAGGAGCCGGAGGACTGGCCCTATTCGTCTTATCTTCGCGATATCGGGGCGTAGGGCGGGGTTCACCCCGCCTTTTGCGCCGGATGGCGGGGTGAACCCCGCCCTACCTCACCCACTCCCGCATCACACATCCCGGCCCGCTCTCCCGCAGCCGGTGCTCGAAAATCACCCGCCACGCCCCCTCATCGAACGCAGGAAAGAAGGCATCCGCGCCCTCCACCTCCAGATCCACCTCGGTCACCAGCAGGCGATGGGCCAGCGGCAGGAGGGCGTCATAGATCGCCTGTCCGCCGATCCCGTAGATCCGCGCATACCCGGCCTCTGCCGCCAGCGCGACCGCCGCCTGCGGGGACGGTGCCACCGTCTCCCACACACCCGCATCGCGGGACACGACGATGTTCAGCCGGTTCTTCAGCGGCTTGAAGGGCAGGCTTTCCCATGTCCGCCGCCCCATGATGACCGCGCCCCCCGTCGTTTCGCGCTGAAAGGCGGCGAGGTCTTCGGGCGCGTGCCAGGGGATCGTGTTCCCCTTGCCGATGGCCCCGTTGCGGGCGCGGGCGACGACGAGGGTCAGCATCACACGGCCACCGGCGCCTTGATGGCGGGATGGGGGTCGTAGCCCGTGATCTCGAAATCCTCGAACCGGAAATCGAAGAGCGAGGTCACCTGCCGCGTGATCCGCAGCTTGGGCAGCGGGCGGAGGTCGCGGGACAACTGGGTCTGCACCTGGTCCATATGGTTGGAATAGATGTGGGCATCGCCGATGGAATGGATGAAATCCCCCGGCTCGTATCCCGTGACATGGGCGAGCATCACGGCAAGGAGGGCATAGGAGGCGATGTTGAAGGGCACGCCAAGGAACATGTCCGCGCTGCGCTGGTAGAGTTGCAGGTGGAGTTTGCCGCCGAGGATGCGGACCTGCCACATCGTATGGCAGGGCGGCAGCGCCATCTGGGGAACGTCGGGCGGGTTCCAGGCCGAGACGATCAGGCGGCGGGAGTCGGGGCTTTTGCGGATCATGTCCAGCAGGGTCTGGATCTGGTCCACCCCGCCGAAATCGCGCCACTGGCGGCCATAGACGGGGCCGAGATCGCCGTTTTCATCCGCCCATTCGTCCCAGATCGTCACCCCGTTGTCGTTCAGATAGCGGATGTTGGTGTCGCCCTGCAGGAACCAGAGAAGCTCGTGGATGATCGATTTGATGTGAAGTTTCTTGGTCGTGACGAGGGGGAAGCCATCGGCCAACGGGTAGCGGGATTGCAGGCCGAAATGGCTGATCGTGCCGGTTCCCGTCCGGTCAGAGGAGGGGATGCCCTGGGCGAGGACGGTGCGAAGCGCGTCGTGATATTGCTGCATGGGCCTGATCGTGGTTCTTGAGTCGGGGAACACTATATCTTGCGGTGGCGTCCGGGGCGACCGGCTGTGTACTGTGGGGCAAAGAAAAGGAGGGATGCGATGGGCATTCGGTATCTGCATACGATGGTGAGGGTTCTGGATCTGGAGAAGTCGATCGCCTTCTACCGGCTTCTGGGGCTGGAGGAGACGCGGCGCTATGACAATGAAGGGGGCCGCTTCACGCTGGTCTTCATGGCGCCCCCGGGGCAGCCGGAATGCCCGGTGGAGCTGACCTACAACTGGGACGGGGATACGGGCCTGCCGAGCGACAGCCGCCATTTCGGGCATCTGGCCTATGAGGTGGACGACATCCACGCCACCTGCGCGCATCTGCAGGCCAATGGCGTCGTGATCAACCGCCCGCCGCGGGACGGGCGGATGGCCTTTGTGCGCAGCCCCGACAATGTGTCGATCGAGCTGTTGCAGAAGGGCGGCGCGCTGGCGCCGGTGGAGCCCTGGCAGAGCATGCCCAGCACGGGGCATTGGTGACAGGCCGCGGGACCGGGGGGCTCACCCCCCGGCCCCCCGAGAGTATTTGGGCCAAGATGAAGCTGATGTTCAGAAAGACCAGCGGGTGAGGGTGTCGGGGCCGCAGGTGGTGGCCTCGATCAGTTTGGGGCGCGGGGCGTCTTTCAGGGCGTCTAGGCCGAGCGGGCCGAGGACGGGGGTGCCGTCCGCGCCGATCAGGCAGCCCGCCTGAAACAGGGCGAGTTCATCGACGAGGCGGGCGCGGATCAGGGCGGCGGCGAGTTGGCCGCCGGATTCGATCAGGATGCGGGTGAGGCCTTCGGCGGCGAGGAGGCGGAAGGTTTCGGTCAGGGCGAGGTGGGGGCCATCGGCGGGGGCGGCGATCAGGCGGGCGCCGGTGGCGGCCCAGGCGGATTGGCCGGGTGCATCGGGCCGGTGGAGGAGCCAGACGGGGTGATCCGTGGCGGTCTGTCCAAGCCGGGACGTGGCAGGGACGCGCAGGCGGGCATCCAGCAGCAGGCGCAGGGGTTGATGCGCCGCGCCCATGTCACGCGCCGTCAGGTCGGGGTCATCGGTCAGCGCCGTGGCGGAGGAGGTGAGGACGGCGTCATGCGTCATCCGCATCAGATGCACGCGGCGGCGTGCCTCGGCCCCCGTGATCCAGCGGCTTTCGCCCGTGGCGGTGGCGATGCGGCCATCCAGCGTGGCGGCGAGTTTCAGCGTGACGAAGGGCAGGCCCTGCGTGATGCGTTTCAGGAACCCGGCCTGAAGCTGCCTTGCCCGGGCCTCGCAGATGCCTTCGGTGACGGTCAGACCCCCCGCCCGCAGGAGGGCATGGCCCCGGCCCGAGACGCGGGGGTCAGGGTCGGTCTGGGCGGTGACGACGCGGGTGATGCCCGCCGCGACCAGCGCCTCGGCGCAGGGGGGCGTCTTGCCGTGATGGGCGCAGGGTTCCAGCGTGACATAGGCGGTGGCCCCGCGCGCGCCCTGCCCCGCCTGATCCAGCGCCATGCGTTCGGCATGGGGCCGCCCGCCCGGCTGCGTCCAGCCGCGCCCGAGGATGCGGCCCTCCTTCACGATCACGCAGCCCACGGCCGGGTTCGGCCATGTGCGCCCAAGCCCCCGCGCGGCCAGCGCGAGGGCGTGGGACATATGGACCTGATCCTCGGTCACATGCGGCCCGTCACTCGTCGGGCGAGGCGCCGGGGCGCAGTTCGCTGACGAATTTGTCGAAATCGTCGGCGGCCTGGAAGTTCTTGTACACGCTGGCGAAGCGGACATAGGCGACGGTGTCGATCCGGGCGAGGGATTCCATCACGATCTCGCCGATCACCTTGGACGGGATGTCGGTTTCGCCGAGCGATTCAAGCCGCCGGACGATGCCGGAAATCATCTGGTCGATCCGTTCCGGGTCGATTGGCCGTTTCTGCATCGCGATGCGGATGGAGCGTTCCAGTTTCGCGCGGTCGAAATCTTCGCGCTTGCCGGAAGATTTGATGACCACGAGGTCGCGCAGTTGCACGCGTTCATAGGTGGTGAAGCGCCCCCCGCAGGCCGGGCAGAAACGCCGGCGGCGGATGGAGACGTGATCTTCGGCGGGACGGCTGTCCTTCACCTGGGTGTCGATATTCCCGCAGAATGGGCAGCGCATGGCCCCCTCCTTGCTTGTTATGGTTTATGCCTGCCTCATGCCGGGGTGTTTCCCCCGTTCTTGCGCAAACTATAGGGGCGGGGGCGAGGTTTCGGCTAGGGGGAAGTTAACGGCCCCATATGCAGGGGGCGCGATGTGTGGCGTCGGGGACTCAGGGGGTGGGGGTGAAGGATGCCGGTGGCGGCATGGAAGGGGGGTAGGGTGCGCGAGCGCGCACCCTATGGTCGGGCGCCCTTTTGGGCGCCTTTTCCTTTCGTCGTGGTGGCGGGGTGAACCCCGCCCTACTGGTCGAGGAAACTCCGCAGCTTCCGGCTTCTGCTCGGATGCTTCAGCTTTCGCAGCGCCTTGGCCTCGATCTGGCGGATGCGTTCGCGGGTCACGCTGAACTGCTGGCCCACTTCTTCCAGCGTGTGGTCGGTGTTCATCCCGATGCCGAAGCGCATCCGCAGAACCCGCTCCTCACGCGGTGTGAGCGACGCCAGAACCCGCGTCGTGGTTTCCTTCAGGTTTTCCTGAATGGCGGAGTCGAGCGGCAGGATCGCGTTCTTGTCTTCGATGAAATCGCCAAGCTGGCTGTCTTCCTCGTCCCCGATGGGGGTTTCGAGGGAGATCGGCTCCTTGGCGATCTTCATCACCTTGCGGACCTTTTCCAGCGGCATCTGGAGCTTTTCGGCCAGTTCTTCCGGCGTAGGCTCCCGCCCGATCTCGTGCAGCATCTGGCGGCCCGTCCGCACCAGCTTGTTGATCGTCTCGATCATGTGGACCGGGATACGGATCGTGCGCGCCTGATCGGCGATGGACCGGGTGATCGCCTGACGGATCCACCATGTCGCGTAGGTGGAGAATTTGTAGCCGCGCCGGTATTCGAACTTATCGACCGCCTTCATCAGGCCGATATTGCCTTCCTGGATCAGGTCGAGGAATTGCAGGCCCCGGTTGGTGTATTTCTTGGCGATGGAGATGACGAGGCGAAGGTTGGCTTCCACCATTTCCTTCTTGGCCTGCCGCGCCTCTTTCTCGCCCTTCTGGACCTGGTTCACGATGCGGCGGAATTCTGAGATGTCGACGCCGATATATTGGCCGACCTGCGCCATCTCGGCGCGCAACTCCTCCACCTTGTCGCGGGATTTCTCCATCAGCGCCTGCCAGCCACGGCCCGCCTTGGCGGCCATGCGGTCCAGCCAGGTGGGATCAAGCTCATAGCCCTGATATTCGTCGATGAATTCGCGGCGGTTGATGCGGGCGGCATCGGCCAGCTTCACCATGCCGGAATTGATCGACATGATGCGCTTGTTGATCCCGTAAAGCTGGTCGATCAGCGCCTCGATCCGGTTGTTGTGCAGGTGGAGCGCGTTTACCAGCGTCACGATTTCCGACCGCAGCTTCTGATAGGCGGCCTCGTCGGCGGCGGAATAGCTGGTGGTTTCGGACAGGGTGGCCGACATGCGGCGGTCCTGCATCTGCGCCAGCTTGGCATAGTCGCGGGCGATGACTTCCAGCGTTTCAAGGACCTTGGGCTTCAGCGCGGCTTCCATCGCGGCGAGCGACATGTTGGAGGCCTCGTCATCCTCGTCCTCTTCCTCGGCGCGCATGATGGGGTTGCCATCGGCGTCAAGCTCCGGCTCGGCGGAACCGCCGGCACTGCGGCGGGGGGCGGCGGCGGACATGTCCACATCCTCCAGCGCCGGGCCTTCCATTTCATCCTCGCCGTCAAGCGACCGGCCGAACGTGGCCTCCAGGTCGATCACGTCGCGCAGAAGGATGTCTTCGTTCAGAAGTTCGTCCCGCCAGATGGTGATGGCCTGAAAGGTCAGCGGGCTTTCGCAGAGGCCCGCGATCATCGTGTTGCGGCCGGCCTCGATGCGTTTCGCGATGGCGATCTCGCCCTCGCGCGACAGAAGCTCCACCGAGCCCATCTCGCGCAGATACATCCGCACCGGGTCGTCGGTGCGGTCGAGCGTTTCGGTCGTGGCCCCGACCAGCGCCACTTCGCGCGAGGTGGAGGTTTCCACCAGTTCCCCGCCCGGCTCGCCCTCTTCGGCCTCTTCATCTTCGATGACGTTGATGCCCATCTCGGACAGCATCGACATCACATCCTCGATCTGCTCCGAAGACGCCTGATCGGGCGGCAGGACCGAGTTGAGCTGGTCATAGGTGATGTAGCCGCGCTCGCGCGCATCGGCGATCATCTTCTTGACGGCCGCCTGGCTCATGTCGAGCGAGACATCGGCCTCCTGCTCTTCGGGCTTGGCGTCGTCGGTGTCTTTGAGTGCCATGTGGTCTCCTCGGGGGCGCGCGGGGATGTGGGCGAATCAATCCGGTGTCTGACGAATCAATAACGCGAATCATTCCGGGTGAAAGGGTGCGGACGGTGATTCTTTTGCTTCCGAAAGGTTAATGCCTGCGGTTCGGGCGGTCGAAGCGGATGCTGTCGAACACCTTTCGGGCCTCTTCCAACTCCTCCTTGTCGAGCGCGACGCCATTGGGGGACATCACGGCCTCGCCTGTCTTGTCCTGCGGGCCGCGCTGCGCCTCGGCCCGTGCCTCATTCGCCTTGGCGATGCGCCATGTCAGGCCCTCGTCGACCACGCCTTCGATGTCCAGTGCCGCTTCCTCGATCTCGCGGCGCCTGCCGCGTTCGGCCTGCAGGATGAACAGATCCTGCGCCACGGCGAATTCCGCCTTTTCCAGATCGGACCGGTTCAGCAGGGCCGGCGCATTGCGGACATGGGGATGCGACAGCAGCGCGTCAAGCAGCGCGGGCGCGGCGGCGGCGATTTCGGCGCGTGGATCGGGCGCATCGGCATGGGTCAGCAGCAGGTCGCGGATCACCATATGGTCGCGACCGGTGCAATCGAGCCGCTCCAGAGCGGTCTCGAAGCGGTGGATCAGCTGCGGATGCAGGCAGAGCGTGGCAAGGATCACCGCCTCGCGCAGCTTCTCTTCCACCGGGTCGGTGGCCGATCCCAGCAGCGACGCGCGGGTGGAGGCCAGCGGCGCCACCGGCTGAAACGGCAAACGCCCGCCACGGCCCTTCTCGCGTGGCGCATAGGGGCGGAAGGGTTGGGCGTTCTGGCCGAAAAGGTCCAGCCGCAGGCGTTTGATATCCTCGCCGTAATGGCTGCGGATCGACGGATCGGCGATCTTCTTCAGCGCGGCGCGCAAGGTCTTGTCCAGCGCGGCCTTGCGTTCGGGGCTGTCGAAGACCTTGCCTTCCGTCTCGCGCCGCCACAGCAGGTTGACCATCGGCTGCGCGGCATCGAGCACCCTCTGCATGGCCGCCGCCCCCTGCGCCTTGATCAGATCGTCGGGATCCATGCCCTGCGGCAGGATCGCGAAACGCAGGCCCTTCCCGGCCTCCAAGAGCGGCAGGGCAAGGTCGATCACCCGCAGCGCAGCGCGGAAGCCCGCCGTGTCGCCGTCCAGCGCGATGACCGGCTCGTCGCTGATGCGCCACATCAGGCGAAGCTGGTCTTCGGTGACCGCCGTGCCAAGAGGGGCAACCGTGGCCCTGAACCCGGCCTCGGACAGCGCGATCACATCCATGTAACCTTCGGCCACGATCAGCGGCAGGCCCTTCCCCGCCGCCTCGCGCGCCGGGCCGTGGTTGAACAGGTTGCGGCCCTTGTCGAACAGCTCCGTCTCGGGGCCGTTCAGGTATTTCGCCCGCGCATTGGGGTCCATCGCCCGCCCGCCAAGGGAAATCGCCCGCCCCCGCGCATCGCGGATGGGAAAGATGATCCGGCCCCGGAACCGGTCATAGGGCGCGCCGCCCCCGCGCGCGTCGCGCGACGATCCATCGGCATCGGGTTTGGCGCAGAGGCCTGCATCCACGATCAGGTCGGCGGCGATGCCCTTCTGCGTCAGCGCCTGGAACAGCCCCTGCCGCTGATCCGGCGCAAAACCGATCTCCCAGCGGTCCTGCGCGGCGGGGGACATGCGGCGCTTGTCCAGATAGGCGCGCGCCTCGGCGGCGGCAGAGGTCTTGAGCTGCAGGCGGAACCATTTCACCGCCTCTTCCATCACCTGCGCCAGTTGCGTGCGCCGGTCGGCCTTTTCGGCGGCCTTGGGATCGCGCGCGGGCATCTGCATCCCGGCCTCGCGCGCAAGGATCTCGACCGCCTCCATGAAGGAGACATTGTCATTCTCCTTGATGAAGGTGACGGCGTCGCCCTTCGCATGGCAGCCAAAGCAGTAATAGAACCCCTTCCGGTCATCGACATGGAACGAGGCCGACTTTTCCTGATGGAAGGGACAGGGCGCCCACCAGTCGCCCTTGGCCATGTTGGACTTGCGCATGTCCCATGTGACCTTGCGCCCCACCACCTGGCTGAGGGACACACGTGTGCGGAGTTCGTCAAGGAATCCGGGCGGCAGGGACATGGCTTCTATATCGGGCGGGCGGGGGCCTCTGTCCAGTCATCATGCGGACGGCGCGTGCCGCGCCGACGCCCGTTCCCCCCACCCCCGGCGTGCCGCCGGGCGCGGGGCCCGTTGAGGGGACGTTCCGTCCCCTCGGCGCGGGCCGCGCCTCACCCCTTGAGAGTATTTGGGACCAAGATGAAAAGCATGGTCTTCATCTTGGCAAAAATACTCCGGGGGTCCGGGGGCTGGCCCCCGGGGCATGGGCCGGGCGCGCGGTCAGGAGGCCTTGGCGCGCGCCTCCAGCACTTCCAGCGCTTCGGCCAGTTCGGCCCAGGCGGTGCGGGCCATCGACCGGAAGACCATCACCTCGAAGGCATCGGGACCGGTGCGGGTGAGGATCGCCTGTATGTGGTTGAGCGGCGCGCGCGTCGAGCGCCCGACCGGGAAGGCGGCAAGGCGCAGATCAAGCGGCACCGGGCGCATCAGCGCCTCGGCGGCGGCAGGGCCGGTCAGGGTGAGGATGGCCCAGCCATCCGACTGATCGGTCAGCGCGGCGTGTTCGGCCAGTGCCGAGGGCGCCTCGGCACCGATCAGGAAGGCCAGCTCCCGCCCCGACCAGAGCAGGCGGAGGCTGCCCGCCGCGCTCTGGCCATTGGGCGCGGGGAAGGACAGGCCGAGCGGGGCCAGCGCCGCGTTCACCGCATCCATCCGCCCCGGATAGGGCGCGACAGATGTGATGCGGGGGATCGGGCCTTCGGCCAAGGTGCTGTGCGCCCGCGTCAGGGGCGCGAAGCCGGCCAGGGCGGATTTGGCGATGAGGTCAGGCACGGAGTTTCGCTCCTTCCTTGTCGTGGAAGACCGGGTCGGTCACTTCGGCCAGCACGTCGATCTTGCGCAGATGGTCCACCACGCGGATCCGCTCGCCATGCCGGGCGCGGCCGTTCTTCAGGAAGGCCAGGCCCAGATGGGCGTCCAGTGTCGGGGAATAGCAGACCGAGGTGACATAGCCCTGATCCGTTTCGCGATGGACCTTGTCGCCCGGGGTGAAGAGATGCGCCCCCGCCCCCAGCGGCAGGCTGGCCTTCAGGCCCACCAGTTGGTCGCGTTCGGGTCCCACCATGCCGGGGCGGGCGGCGGCGGCCTTGCCGATGCAGTCCTTCTTGGCGCTGACCATCTTTTCCATGCCGATGTCGAAGGCGGTGGTGCGCCCGTGGATCTCGGCATGGGTGATGAAGCCCTTCTCGATCCGCAACACGTTCAGCGCCTCCATTCCATAGGGGCCGCCCCCCATGGTTTCGGCCCGCGCCAGGAGGTCGCGGAACAGCGCCTCGCCATAGCGGGTGGGAACGGCGAGTTCATAGCCTTGCTCGCCGCTGAACGAGATGCGGAAGAGCCGCGCCTTGACCTTGCCCAGGGTGACATCGGTGACGCCCATGAAGGGCAGGCCCGGCATCTCGCCCAGCAGCGAGGCCAGCAGGTCGCGCGCCTTCGGCCCCGCCACGGCGAATTGCGCCCAGGATTCGGTGACCGACAGGAAGCGCACATCCCAATCGGCGCAGAAGGCCTGATGCACGAAATCCAGATGGCGCATCACCAGACCCGCCGCCGCCGTGGTGGTGGTCATCAGGAAATGGTTCTCGCCCAGACGGGCCGAGGTGCCGTCATCCAGCACATGCCCATCCTCGCGCAGCATCAGCCCGTAACGCACCCGCCCCACCGGCAGGGTGGAGAAGGTGTTGGTATAGACGAGGTCAAGGAACCGCGCCGCATCCTTGCCCTGAATGTCGATCTTGCCGAGGGTGGAGACATCCGCCACCCCCACGCTGTCCCGCACTATCCGGGTTTCGCGGTTGCAGGCCTCCGCCCATGTCTTTTCCCCCGGCTTGGGGAAATAGCTGGGGCGATACCACAGCCCCGCCTCGATCATCGGCGCGCCACGGTCGCGGCTGGCCTGATCGGAGGTCAGGAAGCGTTGCGGCGCAAAGCCCGCGCCACGCCCGCCCGCCCCCATGGAGGCGATGGAGGTGGGGATATAGGGCGGGCGGAAGGTCGTCGTCCCGGTCTGCGGGATTGCCCGGCCCGTCACATCGGCCAGAACGGCCAGCGCGCCCACGTTGGAGTTCTTGCCCTGATCCGGCGCCATGCCCTGCGTCGTGTAGCGCTTCATATGCTCCACGCTGCGGAAATTCTCCTGCGCGGAGAGCTTCACATCCTTGGTCGTCACGTCATTGGCGAAGTCGAGCCACTGGCGACCCTCTGCCCCCTCAGTCTCCCAGAAGGGGGTTATGGCATAGGGCGCATCCTCGGCCACGGGCAGCGTCGCATCCGGCGCGGACTTGCCCAGCGCGGCCAGCGCCGCCCGCGCCGCCTCTGCCCCGTCGCGCAGGCAGGCGGCGGTGGAAAAGGCGCCGTTGCAGGCCCCTGCAGGCGTCAGCCTCGGCACGGCATTGGCGGCCGGAACGAAGGCCGCGATGTCGTCGCGCCAGACCGGGCGCCCGTTCATGTGGCAGGTCAGGTGAACGGTGGGGTTCCAGCCGCCCGATACGGCCAGCACATCCACCTCCAGCGTCGCCTCCCCCCCGGCATGGCGGAAGCGGATCGAGGTCAGGCCCAGTTTCCCTGCCGTCCCGGTGATGCGGGCGTTCAGGTAGACCGGGCAATCCTCCACCGCCCCGGCATCGGGACGCGTGTCGAGGATCCCCACCACCTTCACCCCCGCCGCCATCAGGTCGCGCGCCGTGGCGCGGGCGGCGTCGTTGTTGGCGATCAGCGCGACGCGCTTGCCCGGCACGACGCCATAGCGGTGCAGATAGGTGCGGATGGAGGAGGCCAGCATGATCCCCGGACGGTCATTGTCGGGAAAGGCCAGCGGGCGTTCCAGCGCACCCGCCGCCAGCACCGTCTGCCCCGCCACGATGCGCCAGAAACATTCGCGCGGCAGATGCGGCGCGGGGGCGCGGTGCAGCCCCACCCGTTCCAGCGCGCCGAAGACGCCATCGTCATAGGCCCCGGTCACGGTGGTGCGCGTCATCAGCCGCACATTGGGCAGGGCGCGCAATTCGGCGAGGACGCCGTCCACCCAATCTGGCCCGGGCTGCCCATCGACGCGGATATTGTCGGCGACCAGCCGCCCGCCCATCCCGGCCTCTTCCTCGGCCAGGATCACATCCGCCCCGGCCCGCGCCGCCACCAGCGCGGCCATCAGTCCGGTCGGCCCCGACCCCACCACCAGCACATCGCAGAAGGCCCAGGCCTTTTCATACTGTGCCTCGTCATGCTTGCCCGACAGGCTGCCCAGCCCTGCCGCGCGGCGGATCAGCGGCTCATAAAGCCTTTCCCAGAGCGGGCGCGGCCACATGAAGGTCTTGTAATAGAACCCGGCCGAAAAGAAGGGCGACAGGCGGTCATTCACCCCCATCAGGTCGAATTTCAGCGAGGGGAAGCGGTTCTGGCTGCGCGCAGCCAGCCCGTCGAACACCTCTTGCAGGGTCGCCCGCACATTCGGCGTCTGCTGGTTGCCCTCAAGGATTTCCACCATCGCATTGGGTTCTTCCGACCCGGCGGTCAGCACCCCGCGCGGGCGGTGATACTTGAAGCTGCGCCCCACCAGCCGCACGTCATTGGCCAAGAGCGCCGAGGCGAGCGTGTCACCACTGAAGCCCTGATAGGTCTTGCCGTCGAAGGTGAAGCTGACCGGGGCGGTGCGGTCGATCAGGCCCTTGCCATCCAGCCTCATGCCGCACCCCCTTTGCGTTCGGCGACCAGTTCCACCGAATGGATCTCATGCGTCACCGTGTTGCGGGTGACCAGAAGCCAGCTTGAACAGCCCATGTCGTGATACCAGAGGTCGCGGGTGATCCCCGCCGGATTGTCGCGGTTGTGCAGATAGTCATCCCAGGCCTGCGGCGGGGCCTCGGGCGCGGGGCGGTTCAGGTAATCCTCCGACCCGTAATAGTAGAATTCACGGCGGTCGCGTTCACCGCAAAGCGGGCAGGTCAGGCGCATGGGCGTATCTTTCCCCGTAGGTTCTTCCGATCCGCGTCGCACAGGGGCGCTGCCCCTCGGCCTTCGGCCTCACCCCGGAGTATTTGGGCCGAGATGAAGACAGGCCGCTTCATCTCGGAAAAAATACTTCCGCCGGAGGCGAAGGTCGGGCCAAGGCGCAAGTGGCGGCGCTGGTGCGGAAGGAAGGTCATGGTCAATGCAGGTTGTGCTGGCTTCCGGTGCCTTCCTCGTCGAGGATGTGGCCGGTCGCGAAACGGTTCAGCTTGAAGCGCGCGGCGACGGGGTGGCTTTCGCCCGTGGCCATCAGATGCGCCATGCAGAAGCCCGAGGCGGGCACCGCCTTGAAGCCCCCATAGTTCCAGCCGCAATCGACGAAAAGCCCGTCGATATGCGTCTTGTCGATGATGGGCGATCCGTCGGGCGACATGTCCATGATGCCCCCCCAGGACCGAAGCACCTTGGCCCGCCCGATCATGGGCATCAGGGTCATGCCCGCCTCCATCACATGTTCCACCATCGGCAGGTTCCCGCGCGAGGCATAGGAGGCGTAGAAATCGAGGTCGCCGCCGAAGACCAGACCGCCCTTGTCGGACTGGCTGATGTAGAAATGGCCCATGCCGAAGCTGATGACATGGTCGATCACGGGTTTCAGCCCTTCGGTCACGAAGGCCTGCAGGATGTGGGATTCAATGGGCAGGCGCATCCCGGCCATCGCGGCGACCTGGGACGACCGCCCCGCCACGACCATCCCCACCTTCTTGGCCTTGATCGCGCCGCGCGTCGTCTGCACGCCCGTGACGCGGCCATTCTCGACGTCGATGCCGGT
>Ga0164290_1002023_pt1 | contig 18435 bp, 14 predicted proteins | sample Micstemetagenome_FD_108782 | JGI IMG/M metagenome (GOLD analysis project Ga0164290, IMG submission 108782) | Contaminated culture microbial community from soil near Moab, Utah, USA - Microcoleus steenstrupii SON62 (Illumina Assembly) | ecosystem: Environmental > Terrestrial > Soil > Soil crust... | reverse complement strand
GCGCGCTCGCACCGCCGTCGCCCAGGCCCGCATCGACCTGGACCGGGCCCGCGACAACGCCCGCCAGGCCCGCCAGCGTCTGGCCGCCTTCTGGCGGGGCAGTGACGACTTCACGCTTGACCCGGCCGGCTACTTCAAGCCGGCCATCCATCCTGCCCGCCCCCTTGACGACAGCATTCCCGATCTCCGTCTCCTGGCCGCCGAGCGTGATCTCGCCGAGGCCCGCATCGGCGTCGAAAAGAGCCGCGCCACGCCTGATCCGCGCCTTCGCGGCGGGGTTCGCTATCTGGCCGACGGCAACGGGGTGGCGCTGATTGTCGGCGGGTCCATCCCGCTGCAGCGTTACGACACCAACCAGGGGGCCATCGACCGCGCCCAGGCCGAACGCCTGGCCGCCGAGAAGGACATCGACGCTTGGCGCATCGACCGCGAGCAGGAGATTGCTCGCCTGATTACGCGCCGGGCCAGCTCCATGCGCGAGATCGGCCGTATCGACAGTGAGGTCCTGCCCAGCGCCCGCCGAGCCGCCGAACTGGCCCGCGATGGCTTCAACCGGGGCGGCGGAGCCTTCACCTATCTCGACATCGCCGAGGCCGAACGCGCCATCCTCGACGCCGAGGCCCGCCGCATCGAACTGTTCAAATCCTTCCATCTGGACACCGTGCGCCTTGATCGCCTGATGGCGACCCACGCGCCCCTCATCAGCACTCTGGAGACCCGCTAATGCGCCGCGCTCTTCCGGGCGGTCCGGCCGCCATCGCTATCGCCCTCGCCCTTCTCGCGGTTGTCGCGGTCGGCGCCTTCCTTCTGTTCAAGCCCGCCAAGCCCACGACGGGCGACGGCGAGCACAAGGCCGCCGCCGAGGCCTTCGAACGTGGCCCGCACCGGGGCCGCATGTTGCGGGATGGGCCGTTCGCCATCGAGGTGACCATCTTCGAGGACGGCGTTGAACCGGAGTTTCATCTCTACGCCTATCGTAACGACAAGCCGGTCCCGCCCAGTGAAGTTCAGGCGACCATCGCCCTGACCCGGCTGGGGGGCCGCGTCGACCGCTTCACCTTCACGCCCGTCGGCGACTACCTGCGCGGGTCCGGGGTGGTGATCGAGCCCCACTCCTTCGATGTCCTGGTGAAAGCGACCCACCAGGGCGGCGCCCACGAATGGCGTTACGCCTCCTATGAGGGTCGCACGGTCATCACCGCCGAGGCCGCGCGTCAGGGCGGCGTCAAGACCGGCATCGCCGGACCGACCAGCATCGCCGAACTGATCGAACTGTCCGGCCGCGTCGAGGTCACGCCCGAGGGCAAGGCCGAGGTTCGCGCCGTCTATCCAGGCCGCATCCTGTCAATGCGCGCCGAACTGGGTCAGCAGGTTCGTCGGGGCCAGGTACTGGCCCGCGTCGAGTCCAGCCACAGCCTGCAGGCCTACAACATCACCGCGCCGATCAGCGGCGTTATCGTCGAGAAGAACGCCAATGTCGGCGGGGTGGCCGGCGAACGGCCGCTGTTCGTCATCGCCGACGCCACCAAGCTGCACGCCGAGTTCTTCGTCTATCCGCGCGACGCCGAACGCATCCGCGCCGGCCAGCCGGTCGAGCTTCGCACCCTCGGCGGTCAGGTGAAGGTCGTCGCCAGGGTCGAGGCCGTTCTGCCGACGGCGGACATGGCCAGCCAGACCCTGATGGCCCACGTCGAAATCCCCGCCTCAATGGCCTCGCAGTTCCGCCCCGGTATGGCGGTTGAGGGATCGATCACCGTCTCCCGCCAGGACATCCCGCTGGCGGTCCGCACGAGCGGCCTGCAGCCCTTCCGCGACTTCACCGTCGTCTATGCCCGTGTCGGCGACACCTACGAGGTGCGCATGCTCGAACTGGGCCGCAAGACGCCCGAATGGACCGAGGTGCTGGGTGGGCTGGAGCCGGGGACCGAGTACGTCACCGACGGCGCTTTCCTGATCCGCGCCGACATCGACAAGCTGGGGGCCAGCCATGACCACTGACACCCCTGACACCACCAACACCCCGGCGCTTCCCGCGCCGAGGGGGGTCCTGGAGCGGATCGTTGCCCTGTCGATCCGCTTCCGCTAGGCCGTGCTGGCTCTCGTCATGCTGTCGGCGGTGATCGGCGTCTGGAGCTTCCAGCGCCTGACCATCGACGCCACCCCGGACATCACCAACGTCCAGGTCCAGATCAACACCGAGGCCGCCGGCTTCTCGCCGCTGGAATCGGAGCAGCGCGTCACCTTCCCGGTCGAGACGGCCATCGCCGGCCTGCCGGGGCTGCAGTACACCCGGTCGGTCTCCCGCTATGGGCTCAGCCAGGTGACGGCGGTGTTCGCCGACGGGACCGACATCTATTTCGCCCGCCAGTTGGTCAACGAACGCCTCCAGAGCGCCCGCTCCCAGCTGCCTGAAGGTCTGACCCCTGAAATGGGCCCCATTGCCACCGGCCTGGGGGAGATCTTCATGTACACGCTGGAGGCCAGGCCGGGCGCGCGCAAAGCCGACGGCTCCGCCTGGACTCCGGAAGATTTGCGCACCCTGCAGGATTGGGTGATCCGGCCGCAGCTGCGCAACACGCCCGGCGTCACCGAGGTCAACACCATCGGCGGCTTTGAGCGGCAGTATCACGTCACCCCCCTTCCGGACCGATTGTCGGCCTACGGCCTGACCATGGCCGAGGTCATCGAGGCGCTGACCCGCAACAACGCCAATGTCGGCGGCGGCTACGTCGAGCGATACGGCGAGCAGTACCTGATCCGGGTGCCGGGCCAGGCTCAGGGCATCGACGACCTCAAAGGCATCATCGTCACCAACCGGGGCGGCGTGCCGATCCGCATTGCCGATGTCGCCGATGTCGGCATGGGAGAGGAACTGCGCACCGGGGCCGCGACCACGGACGGCCGCGAGGTCGTGCTGGGGACGGTGTTCATGCTGGCCGGCGAGAACAGCCGGGTAGTGGCCAGGGCTGCCTCCGAGCGCCTGCAGGTGGCCGCCAAGGCCCTGCCGCCCGGCGTGGTCGCCGAGCCGGTCTATGACCGGACCGAGCTGGTCGAACGGGCCATCGGCACCGTCGAGAGGAACCTGCTCGAAGGCGCGCTGCTGGTCATCGTCGTGCTGTTCCTGCTGCTCGGAAACTTCCGCGCGGCGATCATCACGGCGGCTGTCATCCCCTTCTCCATGCTGCTGACCATCAGCGGCATGGTGCAGGCCGGCGTGTCGGGCAACCTGATGAGGCTGGGGGCCCTCGACTTCGGCCTGATCGTCGATGGGGCCGTGATCATCGTCGAGAACTGCCTGAGACGGTACGGCATCGCCCAGCACGCCAAGGGCGGCCTGCTCAGCCGAGACGAACGTTTCGCCTTGGCGGCCGAGGCCACTGACGAAGTGATCCGGCCCTCCCTGTTCGGGGTGCTGATCATCACGCTGGTCTACGTACCGATCTTCGCCCTGACAGGGGTCGAGGGGAAGATGTTCCACCCCATGGCCATCACCGTGGTCATGGCCCTGACCGCCGCCTTGGTGCTGTCCCTGACGTTCGTTCCGGCGGCGGTGGCGATGTTCGTCACCGGCAAGGTCGAGGAGAAGGAAAGTCGGGTCATGCGCGGCGCCCGCCGCTTCTATGAACCGGCCCTGGACGCCGCCCTGCGCCTGCGGACGGCCTTCGTAGCCGGGGCGGTGGTGCTGGTCCTGCTGACAGGCCTCGTCGCCAGCCGGATGGGTTCGGAGTTCGTGCCCAACCTCGACGAGGGCGACATCGCCATGCACGCCCTGCGCATTCCGGGCACCAGCCTGAGCCAGGCCATCCAGATGCAGACCGCGCTGGAAGCCCGGATCAAGCAGTTCCCGGAAGTCGAGCGGGTCGTCGCCAAGATCGGCACGGCCGAGGTGGCGACAGACCCGATGCCGCCTTCCGTGGCCGACACCTTCATCATGCTCAAGGACCGAAAGGATTGGCCGGACCCGCGCAAACCTCGCGCAAAGTTGGTCGAGGAGATGCAGGCCGCCGTCGCGAGGATTCCCGGCAACAACTACGAGTTCACCCAACCGATCCAGATGCGGTTCAACGAACTGCTGTCGGGGGTGCGGGCGGACGTTGCGGTCAAGGTGTTCGGCGACGATCTCGACCAGCTGCTCGCCGTCGGCGACAGCATCAAGGGCATCGTCAGCGGGATCGACGGCGCCCAGGATGTCGGCGTCGAGCAGGTCACCGGCCTGCCGGTCCTGCAGATCAAGCCGGACCGGGCGGCGCTGGCGCGGCTTGGCCTCAACATCGATGATGTGCAGCAGGTCGTCGCCGCCTCCTACGGCGGCGCGGTCGCAGGCCAGGTGTTCGAGGGCGACCGTCGCTTCGACGTCATCGTCCGCCTGCCCGAGGACATCCGCCGCGATGTCGACGCCATGGGCCGGCTGCGCATCCCGCTGCCGTCTGGAGGCGAAGGCCCGCGCGGCTTCGTGCCCTTGGCGGAAGTCGCAACGATCTCGGTCGAGAAGGGTCCGACCCAGATCAGCCGCGAGGACGGAAAACGTCGCGTCGTGGTCACCGCCAACGTGCGGGGCCGGGACCTGGGGTCCTTCATTCAGGAGGTGCAACAGAAGGTCGGGGCCGAGGTCGAGGTCCCGCCCGGCTACTGGATCACCTATGGGGGGACCTTCGAACAGCTGATCTCGGCCGCCAAGCGGCTGCAGCTGGTCGTGCCGGCCGCGCTGCTGCTGATCTTCGGCCTGCTCTACGCCCTGTTCCGCAGTCTCAAGGACTCGGCCATCGTCTTCTCCGGCGTGCCCCTGGCGCTGACCGGCGGGGTGGCGGCGCTGGTCTTGCGCGGCCTGCCCTTGTCGATCTCGGCCGGCGTCGGGTTCATCGCCCTCTCCGGGGTGGCGGTGCTCAACGGCGTGGTCATGGTCACCTTCATCCGCGCCCTGCGGGCCGAAGGCCGGCCGCTCGACGAGGCGATCCGCGAGGGGGCCTTAACCCGCCTGCGCCCGGTGCTGATGACCGCCCTGGTCGCCAGCCTCGGCTTCGTGCCCATGGCCTTCAACGTCGGGGCCGGGGCCGAGGTCCAGCGTCCGCTGGCCACGGTCGTCATCGGCGGGATCATCTCCTCGACAATCCTGACCCTTCTGGTGCTGCCGGCGTTGTACCGGCTGGCCCACGCCATGCGCGGCGAAGGTCTGCCGCTGAAGTCCGCGCCGTCAATCCGGAGGGAAAGCGCATGAGGTCCCTGAACACCAATCCGCCCGGCGCGGCCAGGGGGCCGATGTTCCGGTTTCTGGCCGCCGCCCTGCTCGTCCTGCTGCTGTCCGCCATGGCTACGGCCAGCCTCGCCCACGGCGTGGCGGAGGGGGACAAGGGCTATATCCAGGAGACCTTGGGCTTCCTGTTCTGGCCGTTCGTCTATCTGGGGGCCAAGCACATGGTCACCGGCTACGACCACCTGCTGTTCCTGCTCGGCGTGATCTTCTTCCTCTACCGGCTCAAGGACATCAGCATCTATGTGACGCTGTTCGCCGTCGGCCACTCGGTCACCCTGCTGCTTGGCGTCCTGACCGACATCAGCGTTTCCAGCTACCTGGTGGACGCGATCATCGGCCTGTCGGTGGTCTACAAGGCGCTCGACAACCTGGGGGCCTTTCAGCGGTGGTTCGGCTTCCAGCCCTCTACCAAGGCCGCCACCCTGATCTTCGGCCTGTTCCACGGGTTTGGCCTAGCCACCAAGCTCCAGGATTTCAAGTTGTCGCCGGGCGGCCTGCTCGGCAACCTGATCGCCTTCAACATCGGCGTCGAGGCCGGCCAGCTCCTGGCGCTGGGGGGCATCCTCATCGTCATGGGCTTCTGGCGACGGACCAGCGGCTTCTGGCGGCACGCCTACGCCGCAAACGTCGTCCTCATGACCCTCGGCTTCATCCTGACGGGCTATCAGCTCGTCGGCTTCTTCGTCGCCTGATCGGAGGCACCCGCATGTATAACGCCAACAAGCCCGACCTTTCCGAGCTTCCCTCGACCGGCAGGCTCCTGAAATCCACCGGCATCGCGGCGCTGGTCGCCACGACCCTGCTGGTCACCGTGGTTTTGCCCGCCGAGTACGGCGTCGATCCCACGCGCATCGGCTCGGTGCTCGGTCTGACGGAAATGGGCCGCATCAAGCGGCAACTGGCCGCCGAAGCCGAGGCGGAACAGGCGGCCGCACAGCCAGCGGCTCCGGCTCCGGCTCCGACCCCCGCCCCCGCAAAGGCCGCACCGTCGGCCAGCTCCTCGGCCACACCGGCCGGTCAGCGCTCGGACGAGACTGTGATCACGCTCGCGCCCGACCAGGGCGCCGAGATCAAGCTGGTCATGAAGGGCGGGGCGACAGCCCGCTACAGCTGGTCCAGCAGCGGCGGGAAGGTCAACTTCGACATCCACGCCGACAAGCCGGGAACGCCCTACCACGGCTATGGCAAAGGCTCGTCGCAGCGTGAGGAAGGCGAACTGACGGCCGCCTTCACCGGCAGCCACGGCTGGTTCTGGCGCAACCGCACCGGAGCGCCGGTTACGATCACCCTGAAGACCGAGGGCAGCTATTCGGAGGTCAAACGTGTCGTTTAGATCGGACGTCCCGCTTGATGCCGCCCAGGTATGAACCACGCCCACTGAAGAGGCTCCGAGACGATGGAACGACGCTTCACCTTCGACCGCTCGACCCTGCCGCTTTGGGTTGGCGGGCTTTGCATGGTCCTTGGCGCCATGTGGTCAGCGACCGCCGCCGCTCACGGCGTGCCGGACGAGGAAGTCCAGCGCCTGATTAACGGGGGGCCGCTCGACTACATGCGCTCAGGCGCTGTCCACATGGTCACCGGATACGATCACCTGCTGTTCCTGTTCGGGGTCATGTTTTTCCTGACCCGGTTCGGGCAGATCGCGAAGTTCGTCACCGCCTTCACCATCGGCCACTGCATCACCCTGCTGGGCGCGACCCTGCTCGGGATCAAGGCCAACTACTTCCTGGTCGATGCAGTCATCGCGATTTCGGTGATCTACAAGGGCTTCGACAACCTCGACGGCTTTCGCAAGACGCTGGGGGTCAACCCGCCCAACCTGCTGCTGATGGTGCTGGGCTTCGGTCTCATCCACGGCTTCGGGCTCGCCACGCGCCTGCAGGGTCTGCCGTTGTCGAAGGACGGGCTGGTCCTCTCCATCCTGGCCTTCAACGTCGGCGTCGAGTTGGGCCAGATCGCGGCCCTGGTCGTCATGGTGGGCCTGATCGCCCTCATGCGGCGAACCCCGTGGTTCGACCTGATTTCAAGGTTGGCCAACGCCGGCCTTGTCGCCGCCGGTGTCCTCCTCTTCCTGTTCCAGATGCACGGCTACCTGCACACCCGGTACCCGGATGAGTTCGGGTTCAACGAAGACGCGCACTACCACTCACACCAAGCCGAGCGGGAGAAAGCCGAACGGGCCGCGAAAGCGGCCGCCAGCCACGACTCCCTTATGGCCCCCGAACCCATCCCATAGCCAGTTCAGAACCTGTTCAGGCGGCGTCGCTCAAAAGGCCCACCTGATCGCGCCTCTCGCGTTTTTCCGCGTAAAGGAACTCCGATGAAAACCCGTCTCCCCGTCGCCGTCGCCCTGATCCTCGGGCTCTCCGCGACTGCCGTTCCCGCCTTCGCCCACCCAGGTGGCCACGGTGAAGAGGTCACCACCATTCCGGTGGCCAACGCTGAAGCCAAGGCCAAGACTGTCGTCGACACCATGATCGGCCGCGACATCCTGGAGGCCAGCTGGCGCGGCCCGAACCCGGTCAGCTCCAATCTTCGCGAGGGGGACACCGGCGGGCTGGAATGGGTGGTGGTGTTCAAGAACCCGGCCGCCAAAGACCCGGCCAAGCGGACGCTCTACGTCTTCCTGTCCAGCGACGGCTTTTATCTCGCGGCCAATCACACCGGCAAATAGCCGGCCGGCCTCAGCCCGCCGCGCCTCGCGGCCAGCGCGGGTGCAGGTCGTCGATCACATAGTCATGCTCATGGCGCTGTCCGCCATGAGCCGCAACCAGATGCGGGTGCCCGGCCGGCAGGTCGGGGTGTTCATGGCCGACCCGGTCCGGATCGCGCTTTGGCCAGACCACAACGGCCGTCGCCACCCCGGCGGCGGCCGTTACGGCCAGCACCGCCAGCGCCCAAGCCATCCCGAACCGCGCGCCGATCTGGCCTGCGACCAGGTAGGTCAGCAGCCAGCAGGCATGCGACAGGGCGAACTGGGCGGCGAAGACGGCGCTGCGGTCTTCCTCGTTCGCCGAGCGCCGCAGCAGGCGTCCTGACGGGGTCAGGACGGCCGAATAGCCGGCCCCCAGCACCGCCCATCCCGCCAGCAGGGCGAACCACGGGTCCGCGACCTCCGTGGCGGTCTGCACGGCCATCACGATCAGGGTCAGCAGCAGGCCGAGGCCCGCCGCCAGCATGACCTCCCGGTCGCCGCGCTTGTCGAGAACCCTGGGCAGCAGCAGCGCCGCCAGCATCGAGCCGCCGCCAAAGGCCGCCAGGGCGATGGCCACGTCATTGGGCCCGCGATGCAGTTGGTCGCGGACATAGACGACGGTGTTGACGATCACCATGGCCCCGGCGGCGGCGGCCACCAGGTTGAGCGCCAGCAGACCGCGCAGTCGCGGCGTCTTCAGATAGATGCGGCTGCCGCGCGTCGTCCGCGCATAGACGCCGCCCTCCCGCTTGGCCGGCTTGGGCGTCGGGATCACGACGGACACGACCAGCGCCGCCGAGGCCAGGAAGCCAAAGACCGTGCCGGCGAACAGCCAGTGGAAGCCGATCACCGACAGCAGCCCCGCCGCCAGCACCGGGCTGATCAGGCTCTCGGTGGCGTAGGCCAGCCGCGAGAGGGACAGGGCGCGGGTGTACTGCTTCTCGTCCGGCAGCACGTCAGGGATGGTCGCCTGGAAGGTCGGGGTGAAGGCGGCCGAGGCCGACTGCAGCAGGAAGATCAGCAGATAGACCTGCCAGACCTGATCCACGAACGGCAGGAACAAAGCGACCCCGGCCCGCACCAGGTCCATGGCGACCAGGAAGCTGCGGCGGGGGATACGGTCAACGAAAGCGTTTACCAGCGGCCCGACGCCGATGTAGGCCACCATTTTGATCGCCAGCGCCCCGCCGAGCACCGCTCCGGCGTCGGCTCCGGCGATGTCGTAGGCGAGGAGGCCCAACGCCACGGTGGCCAGACCTGTCCCGACGAGCGCGATGACCTGGGCGCCGAACAGGTGGCGGTAGATGCGGTTGGCGAGGACGGAGAGCATCGGCGGGTTCCGGCTGTTTGCGGTCCGCCGAAATCGGCGCGCGCCTTCAGAATAGGCGGAGGGCCGTGGCCGTTCCAACCTGTCTCTAAAGGGCGGGCTCCGCCGCCGTTGGGCCGTTGTCTTCGGCTGCTTGTTTGGCGGCTCTCTCCATCAACAGGAGACGGGCTGCAAGCAGTTCGCCGCCGAACTCTGATACCTCGACTCGTACAATGCCGATGGCGTCGACGGCCAAGGTGTCGGGGCCAGGCGGCGCCGAGGCTTCCTCGACAATACGTCGGCCAGCCCGCGCCAAAAGGCCGACGGCTTCCGCGAGCAACTCGTCCTCGCGTTCAACGGCCATATCTGACAGCACGTCGATTGCCTTCGACGCTCGGTCGAACATCCCGGACTGGACGGTCTCTTCCGCTTCGATGAGGTCGCGTTCGCGATGCATGAGGGTGGCAGACACCGCCACCAGGGCATCCATCCCGCGATCAAACAGCTGCCGATCCTCGTCGTCGGGCAATACGGGGAAGGGAAGGTTGCCCTCCCACTTCGGTCCAAATTCAAGGTCGGGCAGCACGCTGATCGTGAAGGTAAGGGCCAGCGGTGGGACGTGTCCGTGAATGACCGGCGCGAAGGCCAAGGGCGACGCCAAATCCAGCTCCTTGGCCACCTCAATGTAGATCGCTTCAAAGGGAAAAAAGTCGAACACGCTCTCGACCGGCACCAGTGCGGCGTACTCGACCTCGGGCCAGCGCCACCCCTTGTTCTTTTCGGACGGCTTGGCCGCGACTGTTACTTCCAGCCCCCTGTTGGCAAAGGCGGTTCGGATGATCTCGGAGGTCTTGGCAACCTCGTCATCGGCTCGACAACGGGCCTCCGCTGCCCCCTTGGCCAGAGCGCTATTGTGTCGGCTCATTTTGCTGAATCGCAGGGCTGCGCGGCGTCGGCCTTCGGCGTCTGCGGCCGCGTCGCTCAAGACCGCTCGAATTTCCCATAGCGTCGTTTCCAGGGAGACTAGGGCCGCGATGGGGGGCTCGGCGGTATTGCGCCACAGATTGGCGTCCTGAAGCGCGAGGGCATCTCGTGCCAAGTCGCTGGTGCGTACCGCCATGAGACCCGGTTCTGCGCTGATCCCATCCGTAAGCTCGGTCATAAGCCGCTGCAGGCCCACCACAAAACCGTGGAGTTTGTCGTGACCAGCAAGACTGCCCTGCGAGAGCGGGCCGGTTTGGGTCTGTTCGACTGCTGGCGGAGCAACAAGGCTGGTGATCAGCCTGCTGATCTGGAGCAGCGCTTTCCAATAGGCGCCCGGCACCTCGTTGCGGCAGTAAAAGTCGCCTGCCTCTCTAACCCAGTCGGCGACTTCGCGGATCGCCTTCGCGATGGCGCCGGTACGCTGAGTTTCTGTCTCAGTGGCGACCAGGCGGGTGATTGCTCGAAGCTGGGCACGGTTCCAGGCGACCCGCGCAGGCGCAGGGATCGCTCGGCGAATTAGGCGGAGGGTGGCGATCTGGTAGTCGCCGATACCCGCTGGTTTGCCATCCGGCCAGATCGCATCGCAGACGATCCGTTGGGCGCGGGGCGCCAGCGCCGCCATCCGCTCCGAGAATTTGACCGCTGCGGCGTGAATGTCCGGCTGGGTCTCAGGGTGAATGTACCGCAGGTCCGCAAGCACGGCGGGCTCGCCCTCGAACTCACCCAGCTTTGGCGGTGTCGCCCAAGGTGTCTCCTGATGGAGGCGAGATAGCAGATACTCCACGCCGCCGGCCCCTTCGACGACCTTCTCGGCAAGTCCAACATCCCGCTCTCGGAGCGTTTCCAAAAGGGCAATCAAGGGATCGAGGGCAGCGTCATCTAGATCACTCTCCGGCGACACAGTCAGACTTGGCGGGTCAACCGCGCCATGAAGCGGAAGGAGCGCGGCCGAAAGCTCGTTCGCCTGCTCAAGATTCAACTTCGGAAGAGAAATGGAAGGGTCGAGACGGTCGAGGACCACCTGCCTGAGATCGGTCACCTGGACCGATTTGAAGGCTGCTTGCGCCTTCTTCAGGCCCGCGAACAACTCGACATCCCCCATGTCCGAGTCCGCCATAACGAGGCCGAACATCGTCCCGGTGAGGCGGTCCTCGATCTCGGCCTCTCGGGAAATGTCCAACCAGCGCACGGCCACCTGATCCACAGTAGCAAGGCCGAGCCCATGGAAGACGGCGACCCAGGTTGCGGGGTCGGCCTGCTGAAGACGCGCGACCAAACCATCGAAGAGCGCTTCAGCGGCCTCGGGCCATTGCTGCAGAGTCCGTTGGATGAAGGCAGCGACGGTGTCGGGGGTAATAGTTGCGACAGCGCCCGCCACCGCTGCTTCGCGTTCTTCTCCAAGCAGCGATTGCAAGGCCTCATCCAGATGCCTCGACCGGATTTCATGAAGGCCGGAAATGCTGCCATCGGGCCTCAGTCGCACGGCGTGTTCGTCGATCAGCCGCTGCATCGCTTTAGCGAACTTGATCGGGTCCACGCCTTCGCGGGCGCGAAGCTTTTCGGCATCAACGGCCCCTCCATTTGCAGAAGCAAACGCCACGACACGGAGCACCGCCAACTCCACGCCGCGCTCTTCGGCCAGCCGTCTTCGCACCTGCTCGTGGATGGTCTCGGCCAATCGCCGGCCCGCCGTCAGCAAGTGGACATACTCCAGCAGCAAGCCCAGGCTGAGATCGAAGGGTTCGCGCCAGTGGCCGAAAGTCGATTGCTCTGCGGCCGACAGGGCGGCCCAGACGCGCTCCGCCAGAACCTCATCGAGCACGGGTCTGAGTGTTGTCGTGCGACTGGCCGTTTCGAGCGTGAAGACATCCTCCTCGCGAACGGTGCCGACCAGCAAGATGCCGGGATTGGCATCCACTTCCCTGACCATCATATCCCAGCCGGCCGTATCATCCCGGCCGGCGTCATCGACGACAAAGCCGACCGGACGGGCTGGCGTGGCGTCTAGGCGGCGGGCAAGGGCGGCCAGTTTGCCGACATCGTCGAGCAACAGACGGCGAACGCGATACCAGCGGATGGCATGACGACTGTGATGGGCCGCGAGCCAGGCCAAGGCGGACTTTCCCGAGCCGGAAGGTCCCGCGATCAGTGCGACCCGTCGACCCTCCAACGCGCTCAACACATCGGCCATCGCCTCCGGACGCTCGAAGACTAAGCCCGCGCCGACGTGGCCAGGCGAAGTGTTCACGCCTTCGTAGAACCCTTCGGATTGTACCGGCCTGGCGAAATCCGCCATCTCGGCAAGGCCTGCGGTGAGCGTCAAATAGGCATCCGGGTCGAACAGACTCTGTACGCTGTCGATCTTGGATTGAACGTCTGACCGCCCGAGCGCCGCGATGGCTGATGACGCTGCGCTGAAGTTGTCGTCGGCGGCCTTGCCAGCGGCTTCTCGCAGCAACTGCGCGACAACATTCAAAGCCGCCGGCTCAAGCGTCGATCCCACCAGAGCTGCAACGGCCCGGTCGATGGGTTGAGGCTCGACGACAATGTGTGTGCGGGCGAGCAATGAGGCGACTGGGAAGCCGGTTGGAAGCGCGGTGGCGAGCTGGGCGGCCAGAACCGAAATGTCCTGGCCCGACTGTCCCAACGTTTCGGAAAAGCCGGTTTCGACCACCCCCGAAACCGGACGTTCAAGGATCAATGCCAGCGAAATCCGGCTATTGGTCGTCCAGTCATCCGGTAGGTCGTGGGCCGCCTTGGCGATAAAGCCGGCGATCTCCTTTATCGCGAAAGTTGCCTGAGGATCGTGCCGAGATTTCAGCTGCGCGCGGACCTCATAGTCGGGTCCGTGAAGGCTCAGGTCATCGACACCCTCTGGCACTACGGTTGACCAGGGCGCGTCCCCCCGCCATGCCACCGAAACCAGCCAACTTCCCACAGCGTCCTGATACCGAAACCCCCGGCCCGCGCGCGCGCCGCTGCGGGTCCGCGCCCACAGGTCAGGATCAATGAGTAGGATGGCGGCCAGGGTCTTGCCTCACGGTCTGGGCGTACATTCGCCGTAGGCAGATAAGATTGGCGCCCATTGTTAGCCAGACCTGGAGGACCGGCCCCGCTGGGCTCCCCGGCCCGTCATCAGGGTCACCGTTAGCGGGCATCCTCGACGACCGTCACCAGGACGGCGGGCGCAACGCCCAAGGCATCGGCCAGCCTGCCCAACGCCCGGACCGACGGATTGCGCTGTCCCCTCTCCAGGTCGCTCAGGTAGCTGCGCTTCATGTCGGCGTCCAACGCGAGCTGCTCCTGCGAGAGGCCCAATCTCCGGCGCTCCCGGCGAACGTTCGCGCCCATGATCTGCGCCAAATCCATGGTCGGAGTTGCGCAAAGTCGGCGGTCAATGACTGTCCCCCAATCGTGTCATTTCTGATAGAAGCGACACTTTTGGGGGACGGTGACATGCGGCTCGGGTTGGCTTCTCTGGGGTTTGCGGCGGTGCTTGTCATGTCCGGCGAAGCTTCCGCGCAGTCGGACAATGCGCAGGCCATGGTCGGCGCAGCGCTGAATGATCGTCCGGATCGGATTGCGGAACTGGTGGCCTCGGGCGTGCCGGTGGACGCCTCCTTCATGGGGATGACGGCGCTATGCATGGTCGCCGGCTACGATGACAGCCAGCACCTGGAGTCGGCGAAGGCTCTGCTCAAGGCCGGGGCGGATGTGAACCGCCACTGCGGGCCGGCGCAACGGACGCCGCTTCATGACGCGGCCCTGGACGGGGACATCGAGCTGGCGCGCCTGCTATTGGTCCACGGCGCGAACCTGGACGCCAAGACCAAGTTTGGTCGCACCCCCTTGGATTTCGCCATCAGCCCGCCGGCTCCGCTCAAGCCTCCGGCGAACAGCGCCGAGATGGCCGCGCTGCTGCGGGCCGGCTCGGCTGCAGAGAGCCCTCAAGCGCCGACGCCATCTCGCCTGTCCAAGGAGGATGCACGGGCGAACAAGGTCAGAGACGACATCCTCGCCGCCAGGCAGAGGGCCTATGAGGCCGGGCAAGCCGAAATGCAGAAATCCGCTTCTGCTTCTGCTTCCGCCAGCGCCGTATCATACGGTCCAGATTTCCCGGCCGTGGAGGCCGCTCGCCCAAAACCTGACCGAGTAGGCCTGCGGTTGGGACTAATGGCCCTCCTGCTGCTCACAGCGGCCGTGGGAGGCTATTGGATCGGGCGGCGACGCGGACCTCGCTCCGCGACCGAGCACTAAAGGGCGGTGAGGGAGCAGATTTGTCTGACCCCATGACGTACGCCAGCGCGCGACCTCAAAGTCAGGTTTTGTCAGGGACCGAGCCGCATCTTGATCGGCAGCAAGCAGCGTCTGCCCCTTCGCCTCAAATGTCCGACGTGACTTTCTGACCCCATGACGCGCGCCCGCGAGCGGGGCGGGTTTTATCCCCCTTTGTCACGTTGCCGGGCTCGCCAGGCCTCGTAGCCTGCTCGGGTTCTCTCCCAGCCTTCCTGAGATTTTGGCCCGGTCGACAGGCCGCCGTGGAGTCTGCAGCGGCCGTTCTTCAGCGCGAAGGAGCGGCAGGGCGTCCCCCGTCTCGTCTTCGCTCCACAGGTTGCCCGGAAGGGATGCATGCGGACTTTGACCGGTATGCCCCTCTGGAGAAGTGGCGCGATCATCCGGAAAAGATCAGCTTCGTAGGCTGGCCGGCCTGGAGCCATAGCGATCATCCGCTGCTTGCGGCGGCGGAGCGGCTTCTCGGGGTTCGGCTTCTCGGTCAACTTCCAATTCCTCAGTGCCGCTCGCTTCGCTCTCGGTCCTCTCGAACCTTCGTTTGAGCTTCTTCTTCCTAAGTCCAGGCTTTCCAGGAACACGGGTCGGCCGGGGCACGCTGCGCCCTGCCGGGCGCAGCGACCAAGCTTTCCGAGGTTACCGGTATAGGCATTGGTTCGTTGTGCTGGAGGACTTCCTCTCGGAAGCGGGCAGGTCATGCGGTCTCCCGTTTCCCCTCCACTGCGACATCATGACGGCGACGCGCCAGGAACCTGTGAGTTCCTGTTCGGCAGCCACACAATGACCGCCGACACGCCCGGCCGGTCAGTCAACTGCCGGCCATCACTGGGCTTAATGAGTTTGGCCGACCAGGTGGCACATCCGAACGCGGGAACGCCGCGAACTCGCCAAGGGCTCCGATCCCGGAGCGTCGAGGGCCTGCAGCTAACGCTTCTGTCGTCAGGCCTCCGAGGTCGATTGCCGACGGCGGTCGGAGAGCCACTGGTCGAGATCGCGCACGTCGTAGACGACGCGGCGGCCGAGCTTGAGGAAGGCGGGGCCGCCACCGAACACGCGCAGCTTGTTCAACGTCGAGGCCGACAGGCCGACATAAGTGGCGGCGGCTTCGACGGCCATGCGCTGGTTGATCTGCAGGTCGGGCACTGGGGCGATTCCTTCGTTCGAGGCCTATGCTGGCGCCTTGCTCGAACGAAGAAAAAGGAACGAACCTCTCAGTTTTGCGCCGGGTTCATTCCTTTGGGGCGCTCTGAGAGCGTCGATCCCCGGCCCCCGAATGTCGGATGTGGTGATCCAGCGTCTCGGGCGTCCCCGTAAGAACGGTCGGCCTGAGCTTCTTCAGTTGCTGGATGAACTCCCAGGCTGCTCCGCTGACTTCAGGCTCCGACCTGTAGCGAAAGCCGATGCCGGCCGCCGTTAGTTCGCGGCGAATAACGCGGATGACAAACCGGTCAACGGAGGCGGGCCGGCCACCCCGGTCCTTCCAACGCTTTCTGATCTGGCGAGCCGTGTAACCCCATAGCCAGGCGTCCTGGACGAACCGCTCCGGGTCCTTGATCTGCCAAACCGTGTCTCGGGTTTCAGGATCACCGAGACGCGCCGCGCCCAACATCTGCCTCCAGACGTAGGCGTCAGCCGATGGTCGAGGTAGCGGATGTTCCGGCGGCTCATCGAGAAGTTCCTCGGCGTTTGCCCCAATGGCCGGGTCGCCGGGGTAGTCAAGAGCATCAAGCAGCTTGATCACCGCTGCCTCGACCTGCTTCATCCGCTTCACGACCACGCCGGTCCTTGGCGCATTGCCGTCTTCCTCGGCCTCTTGAGCTCTTCTCTCGTTTTCATGGTGCGCCGACTGAAACGCGCCACCCATGACTAAGCGGTTCTGCTCCGGGACGCTGGCTCCGAGGCAGGTTTCCAACGTGACCCAATCTTCGGCCGACAGGGGCAAGAAAGTCGGTCCGAAGACCCGTACATCAACGGAGCGGCGGAAATAGCCATCGTCGCTCTCGTCTCGCGATGTTGTGATCGGTTTGGGTCGCCGTGGTGACAAGGTGGTGACAGGCCCACATGGCGGGGTCAGTGGCGCGACCCTAAGTCATTGAAATCCCTGGCGCACCCGACACGATTCGAACGTGTGACCTTTGCCTTCGGAGGGCAACGCTCTATCCAGCTGAGCTACGGGTGCCTTGATCAGGGAGCGTTTCTGTAGCCGAAAGCCCCGGGTCGCGCAAACGCCTATTCCCCGCCCAGCCAGACGAACCGCGCGGTGCGGAGCGCCGCAGGGCGTGGCGCAAGCAGCTCCGAGGCCGACCCCAGAACCCGGCGGCCGAGACGCCCCCCACCGGCGGCAAGAGGTTCCAGCCTTCAGCCGGCGGTCCCGCCTCCTGGTCCGTCGCTGACGCTACGAACCGTCCTCCGCCCACGCCTTGGGCGGAGAGCGAAACATCCAGCCTCTAGAACACCAGCGCGCGCACTTCCTTCACATGCGGCAGGGCCTGGATGCGGGCCAGCAGGGCCGCATCGGGGGCCTGGTCGACGCCGACCAGGGCGATGGCGTCGTCGCCGGCGCCGACGCGGCCGAGGTTGAAGGTGGCGATGTTGACCGCCGCCTCGCCCAGCATGCCGCCCAGGGCGCCGATGAAGCCCGGCTTGTCGAGGTTGTTGACGTAGAGCATGGCGGCGCCGAAGGGGGCGTCCAGCTCCATGCCCTTGACCTCGATGATGCGCGGGATGCCGCCGATCACCGCCCCGGCGAACGACTTCTCGCCGGCCTGGGTGGTGATGGTGATGCGGATCAGGCTGTCATAGACGGGCGACAGCTCCTGGCGGTTCTCCGACACCGTCACGCCGCGCTCTTTGGCGATGGCGGGGGCGCTGACCATGTTGATCTCGGCCAGCATCGGGCGCAGCACGCCGGCCAGGGCGGCCGCCGTCATCGGCTTGACGTTCAGCTTGGCGACCTCGCCGATGTAGGCGACTTCGATCGCTTTCAGGCCCGGGTCCATCATCTGGCCGGCGAACAGGCCCAGCTTCTCGGCCAGGGCGACGAAGGGCTTCAGCTTGGGGGCCTCGTCGGCGGTGATCGAGGGGCTGTTGAGGGCATTGGTGATGGCCCCGGTCAGCAGGTAGTCGCTGATCTGCTCGGCCACCTGCAGGGCGACGTTCTCCTGGGCCTCGGCGGTGCTGGCGCCCAGGTGCGGGGTGGCGATGAAGTTGGGGGCGCCGAACAGGACGTTCTCCGGGCCCGCCGGCTCCTGCACGAAGACGTCGAAGGCCGCGCCGCCGATGTGGCCGCTGTCGAGGCCGGCGCGCAGGGCGGCCTCATCGACCAGGCCGCCGCGGGCGCAGTTGATGATGCGCACGCCCTTGCGGGTCTTCGCCAGAGCTTCGGCCGACAGGATGTTGCGGGTCTTGTCGGTCAGCGGGGTGTGTAGGGTGATGAACTCGGCGCGCTCGATCAGGGCGTCCAGCTCGACCTTCTCGACGCCCAGCTCGACGGCGCGTTCGGCCGACAGGAAGGGGTCGTAGGCGATGACCTTCATCTTCAGGCCCAGCGCCCGTTCGGCGACGAGCGAGCCGATGTTGCCGCAGCCGATCAGCCCGAGCGTCTTGTTGAACAGCTCCACGCCCATGAAGCGGTTCTTCTCCCACTTGCCGGCCTGGGTGCAGGCGTCGGCGGCGGGCAGTTCGCGGGCCAGGGCGAACATCATGGCGATGGCGTGCTCGGCGGTGGTGATCGAGTTGCCGAACGGGGTGTTCATCACCACGATGCCCTTGGCGGTGGCATTAGGGATATCGACGTTGTCGACCCCGATGCCGGCCCGGCCGATGACCTTCATGTTGGTCGCGGCGGCCAGCACATCCTTGTCGGCCTTGGTGGCGCTGCGGACGGCCAGACCGTCGTAGTCGCCG
>Ga0164290_1002022_pt1 | contig 18452 bp, 23 predicted proteins | sample Micstemetagenome_FD_108782 | JGI IMG/M metagenome (GOLD analysis project Ga0164290, IMG submission 108782) | Contaminated culture microbial community from soil near Moab, Utah, USA - Microcoleus steenstrupii SON62 (Illumina Assembly) | ecosystem: Environmental > Terrestrial > Soil > Soil crust... | reverse complement strand
CCTCACGGCCTCCAGCTTGAACTCACGCGAGATCTTCGTTCGCTGCTTCTTCATCGGACACCTTCCGGGGCATCATAACCCCATTCATAAGTGTCCGGAAAACCGGGGGTAGCTCAGAGTAAATACTGACCTCAGTTCAGGCTTCGCGTCAGCGAGATTCGAGTCTTCTATGACGTAACGGGTGATACCGTTGAAATCCTGGCGTTCGTTTTAAAGTCGGAGGCTGAGACATGGCTGGCGCAGTTCGGAAGTCCAAAATGAAGGAAGTCCCCCTCTCGGAGATGAAGGACGACCTGTCGCACTTTCTGCGTAAAGCCGGAAAGGAGGGCATCGTCATCACGCGCCACGGCAAACCCGCCGGCGTGCTGATCGGCTTTGAGTCCGAGGACGATTGGTTTGAGTACCGTTTGGAGAACGACCCTCGGTTTTTGCGTCGTATTGACAAGGCGCGCGGCAATATCACCGCAGGCAAAGGCGTTCGGGTCGAGGATGTGGATTGGAAGTAGGCTTGTGCACACAAGCTAGCTCTTAAAGAACCCTTCCGCCCCAGACTTGGCCTTGGTCTTGCGCGCGATCTCGGCTTCGGCACGGGTGATCTCAACCTTCAGCTCCGCGATGTACTCGTTCAAGTCGCCCACCGACATGCGGGTGAGGTCTTTCTTCTGCGGCTTCTTCTTGACCGGGTCGAGTTCGTCGGTATCCATCATGGCCTCAGAATAAGGCCCCTCGCCCATGCCGCCAACGCCGATTCCAAGTTCCATGCGCGCCGTCGAGATTACCACGCCCGGCGGGCCGGAGGTGCTGAGCCCGACCACGCGCCCGGTGCCGCAGCCCAAGCCCGGTGAAGTGCTGATCCGGGTTCATGCGGCGGGCGTCAACCGCCCTGATGTGGTGCAACGCCTGGGCCAGTACCCCGCCCCGCCAGGTGCGTCGGACCTGCCGGGCCTGGAAGTGGCGGGAACCATCGCGGCGTTGGGCGACGGCGTGAGCGGTTTCAACCTCGGTGACAATGTGTGCGCGCTGCTGCCCGGCGGCGGATACGCGCAGTTCGCCGTGGCGGACGCAGGTTCATGCCTGCCCATGCCGGAGGGCTTTTCATATGAAGAAGCCGCCGCGATCCCCGAGACGTTCTTCACTGTCTGGCACAATGTCTTCGAGCGCGGGGCCTTGCAGCCCGGCGAAACGCTGCTGATCCACGGCGGGTCCAGCGGCATCGGCACCACGGCCATTCAACTCGCCAAGGCCAAGGGTGCCGGCGTCATCGTCACGGCGGGCAGCGACGAAAAATGCGCGGCGTGCGTGAAACTGGGCGCGGACATCGCCATCAATTACCGTACCCAGGATTTCGCCGAGGTCGTCCGAGCCCTGCCCGCCAAGGGTATCGACGTCATCCTCGACATGGTCGGCGGCGACTATTTTCCGCGCAACTTGAAGTGCCTGAAGCCCGACGGGCGGCTGGTGGTCATCGCATTCCTGAAGGGCGCCAAAACCGAGGCCGACCTGGGCCAGATCATGCTCAAACGCCTGACCGTGACGGGTTCGACCCTGCGGTCACGCGATGTCGCCTTCAAGGCCCGGCTGGCGGCGGCGGTTCACACCCACGTCTGGCCCGACCTGACGGCCCGGCGCATCAGCCCCCTGATCCACCGGACCTTCCCGCTCGACCAGGCCGCGAACGCCCATGCGTTGATGGAAAGCAGCGCCCATATCGGCAAAATTGTCCTGAAAATCGAGTAGTTTCATAGCGTTGACGAATGGTTTGACCCGATACGCGCAAACCCGATATATACCCTGCAATTCCTGTCACCTGGGTTTTGATCCCACGAAAGGCACGCCCGGCTACGGCGCTCTTCGCGTTGGTCCGACCCGCCGACGTATTTGAATCGAGAAAGGATCCCGCCATGGTGCTGCCCTTGATGCCCAAGGCCACGGCCGTGTGGCTGGTGGAAAACACCGCCCTGTCGTTCGAGCAGATCGCCGATTACACCGGCATGCATGAGTTGGAAATCCAGGCCATCGCCGACGGCGAAGTGGCCGTGGGCATCGTCGGCGTCAACCCGATCACCAGCGGGCAATTGACGGCCGAAGAAATCGCGCGCTGCGAGGCCGACCCCGTCAAGGGGCGGCTGAAGATGATCAAGACCGACATTCCGCTGCCCAAGGCGCGCTCGAAGGGCGCGCGCTACACGCCGGTGTCCAAGCGCCAGGACCGCCCCGATGCGATCAACTGGATCTTGAAGCATCACCCGGAACTGACGGATGCGCAGATTTCGCGTCTGCTCGGCACCACCAAGGCGACCATCGCCAGCGTGCGCGACCGCACCCACTGGAACGCGGCCAACATCAAGCCGCAGAACCCCGTCACGCTGGGCTTGTGCAGCGAAGCCGACCTGGAAAAGGCCGTGGTGCTGGCCCAGCGCCGCAAGTCCAACGCGGTCAAGGCCGAAGCGCGCAAGCAGCGCCGCGAGGCGCGCGAAGCCGCCGCTGCCGCCGCGACCCCCGAAGCGCCGGCCGAGCCCGCCGCCGAACCTGCGCCCGACGCGGCCAACACCCAGTCGTAAAAGTAAAAAAACGCCCGCCATTTCCGGCGGGCGTCAAAAGGCGACGTTGGGATCCTACCCCTCATCCTATCGGCAACGGCGAGTCATCCGTTGGAGCGCCGGGAGGACGAACGTCTGACGGGACTTTCTCGGGGGGTTAGTGAACCGCAAATTTTTGCAGTTCATCTTTTATTTTTAGTTTTTGTCGCTTGAGATCGTGGACGAGCGCGGTGTCGGGGAGAGGTCGTCTTTCTTCCTCATTGATCTGAGATTCGAGTACGGCGTGCTTGGCCTTCAAAGACTGTGCTCTCACGTCCTCCATCATGCGCGCGCTCCCTTTCCATGAGTGACGCAGCAATATTAGCGCCTTTTGGGGGCTTCCGGGGAGCCCATGGCTAAGCTATTGATGCGAGCGACTTTTGCACCGCAATAAAGTTACCTCCTACGCCGTGATGATGCCCTGTCCGCCGCCAATTTCGCGGAGTCGCGGGGTCTTGGGCCGTGCAAGGCTCCGTCGACTTCGCCGCGGCGGCCATGTTAACTGTTGTGGCGTCGAAGTCCCCACACGAACGAGATGTTTAGCACCCCGCCCCATGCAGTGGACGCAGGACCAGATCAAGGAAAAGCTCAGCCAGCTTGAGCTGGAGCACCGTGACCTTGACGACGTGATTCAGACCCTGATGGCCAAGCAGGATTTCGACCAGCTCAAGGTCTCGCGGCTGAAAAAGCGCAAGCTGTCCTTGAAGGATCAAATCTCGGCGCTGCGCACCCAGATGATCCCGGACATCATCGCTTGATGTGGCGTTAGATGCTGCTGCCGCGCAGCAGATGGTCCGCTCGGCCCATAGCCGTCAGCACGCCTTCATTGGCGCTCATCACCACCGCGACCACCGACAGCGCCACGGCCATGTCGATGCCGCCGACGTTGAAGCCCGTCTCGACGCACTGATCGCGCACCTGGCGCGAGATGTGCGTATCGTCGATGCCCGCCGAGGGAAGTTCGGCCAAGCCCAACAGCGTCGAACCGCCGGCGAACCCCACGGCGCGGAAGCGAAACTGCCCGGGGCCGTGCGCGGCCGGTTTTGTGATGTCGGTGACGGCGTCGGCCGAGGGCGTGAACTCGGCGCGGGTCAGGCGCTGGGCCATGTCGGCCAGCAAGGTGTTGGCGGCCAGCAGACCGGAACTGCGGCGCACGTCTTCAAAGGTGCCGAGATAGGCCAGCACGAGAACGCGCGCAACGCCCGGCGGTAACGGCTCGGCGATCAGGCGCGACAACTGACCGACCAGCGCCTCTTGCGCGATGATCTCGCCGTCATGCTGACGGCCGTCGCGTTTGGCGGCGGCCGTGGCGTCAAGACGGCGCACGGCGGCGCGCAGGAAATTGACCTCGGCGACCAGGCTGGCCAGCGCGGCTTGAGTAGCGGGCGTAATCTGCTCGGCGGGAATGCCGAGAATGGTGATGCGGTCGTCGACCGGCTTGGACTTGCTGGTTTCATTATAGACGTCGGCCACCTTCTTGGGCGGCGGCCCGTCCTCGCGCGGCTTGCCCTGGCCCTGGCTGCGGCCTTCGTCGCGCGGCTTGACCAGCGCGATATTGGTGGGTTGCGAGATTTCGTTCATATGACGCCTGAGGCCGGTATTCAGACTCGAAACAATCTATCACACCATGACCGGCCAAGGTTACTAACTGCTAAACAGCCCGCTACAGGCCTGAAAAAGGATCATTTTCTTGCGGCTGCCAAGGACTTGGCTATAGATTGCGCGCTCTTTCGCAGCCGCCAAAAAGCGATGGAGCTATGGCCAAGGCCAAATCCTCACCCCGCACAGCAGTACCCCTTGTGGGCCTGATCATGGGCAGCCAGTCCGACTGGGACACCATGAAGCACGCCGCCGACATGCTGGCCGACCTCAAAGTGCCCTTCGAGGCCAAGGTGGTTTCGGCCCACCGCACGCCCGACCGGCTTTATAAATACGCCACCAGCGCGGCGGCCCGCGGGCTTCAGGTGATCATCGCCGGGGCCGGCGGTGCGGCACACCTGCCGGGCATGGCCGCATCCATGACCACCCTGCCCGTCCTGGGCGTGCCGGTGGAAAGCAAAACCATGAAGGGCCTCGATAGTTTGTTGTCGATCGTCCAAATGCCCGGCGGCATTCCGGTGGGCACGCTGGCCATCGGCAACGCGGGCGCGAAGAACGCCGGACTGATGGCCGCCTCCATCGTCGCGCTGAGCGATGCGGGGTTGGCCAAGCGCTTGGCGGCGTGGCGCGCCAAGCAGACGGCCTCCGTGCCCGACACGCCCGCCTAAAGATGATCATCGGCATTCTCGGCGGCGGGCAGTTGGGGCGAATGTTGGCGCTGGCCGCGGCCCAGATGGGACACCGCACGCATATCTTCTGCCCCGAGGCCGACAACCCCGCCAGCCAGGTCGCGGCGCAGGCGACGTTCGCGGACTACACCGACGAACAGGCGCTGGCCGCCTTTGCCAAGGCCGTCGATGTGATCACCTATGAATTCGAGAACGTGCCCGCCGCCACGGCGGCGTTCCTGGAAAAACACAAGACCGTGCGCCCGTCATGGCGAGCGCTGGAAACCGCGCAAGACCGCATCAAGGAAAAGACCTTCTTCGCCGAGATCGGTGTCGGCACGCCGCCCTGGCGCGCGATCAACTCAGAAGCGGAGCTGCGCGTAGCGGTGGCCGACATCGGCGCACCTTGCGTGCTCAAGACCGCGCGGCTGGGCTATGACGGCAAGGGCCAGGCAAAAATCAAAACGCCTGAAGATGTGACACCGGCCTGGGCGGCCATCGGCGGCGCGAAGGCCAAGCCGCACGCCGACGGCGGCGCATTCGCGGTGCTGGAAGGCTTCGTCGACTTTGCCTGTGAAATCTCGGTCATCGTCGCGCGCGGCCACGATGGCCAACTGATGTCCTTCGAACCGGCGCTGAACGTGCACACCAACCACATCCTCGACACCTCCACCGTGCCTGCCCCGGTCGATGAAGCGGTACTTCACCAGGCCGTCGACGCCGCCGAGCACGCTGCCGAAAAGCTGGGCGTGGTCGGTCTGCTGGCCATCGAGTTCTTTGTCACCACGTCCGGCGCGGTGCTGGCCAACGAGATGGCCCCGCGCCCGCACAACTCTGGCCACTGGACGATGGACGCCTGCGAGACCGATCAGTTTCAGCAGATGGTGCGCGCGGTGTGCGGCCTGCCGCTGGTGGACCCGGCGCGCTTCGCCGACGTGACCATGAAAAATCTCATCGGCGATGACGTGAATAGCATTGCTGCCGACATGGCCGACCCGCACGCCCATGTGCATCTATACGGCAAGGCCGAAGCCCGGCGTGGGCGCAAGATGGGCCACATCAACCGGCTGCGGTTCCCAAAAAGCTGAGTGTTCTTGCTGCGCCGCGAGACCACTATTCACCACTAAATGTCGCATATTTAGTGGTCACGCTGGCCACCCTGTGGTGATTGCTTGCAGCGCAACATTCCGCCCCGGTATATACCGAAGACGGAGAACTTTTTTTCGACAGGATCAGATCAATGCCCGGACCGTTGCACGGCGTGAAAATTCTCGAACTGACCAGCGTGGTCCTGGGGCCTTGGGCCTGCCAGATCCTGGCCGACATGGGCGCGGAGGTGATCAAGGTCGAAGCGCCGCGCGGAGATTCCAACCGATCATTAGGAGCCTCGCGCGCCAACAAGAACATGGCCGCGCTGTACCTGACGTGCAACCGCAACAAGCGCAGCCTGGTTCTGGACCTGAAGCAGCCCGCCGCCAAAAAAGCCTTGCTGGAACTGGCCAAATCCACTGACGTGCTGATTCACAACAACCGCCCCCAGGCCATGACCAAGCTGGGATTGGACTACGCCGCGCTGAAGGCGGTGAACCCGAAGATCATCTATTGCGGTTCGTATGGCTATGGAAAGAACGGCCCCTACGGCGAGCGCGGTGCGCTGGACGATTCCATTCAAGCCGTGTCGGGCATCGCCATGCTGAATAAAATGGTGCTGGGCGAGCCGCGCTATCTGCCCACCATCGTGTGCGACAAGAACACCGCCATGACGCTGGTGCAGGGCGTGCTGGCCGCGCTGTTCCACCGCGAACGCACCGGCGAAGGCCAGGAGATCGAAGTGCCGATGTTCGAGAGCATGGTCAGCTACGTCATGGCCGAGCACATGTGGGGCATGACCTTCGACCCGCCCATCGGCACGGCGGGTTACGTGCGGCTGATGAGCAACGAGCGCAAGCCCTACCCGACCAAGGACGGATATATCGCAATCCTTCCCTACCTCGACGCGCACTGGGAGACGTTCTGCAAACTCTCCGGTCGCCTGGACCTGCTGGAAGACCCGCGCTTCAAGACGCTTGCAAATCGAGTCGCCAACATCGACCAGACCTACTCCGAAACCGCCAAAACGATGATCACGCGCACGACGAAGGAGTGGCTGGACATCTTCAGCACGACGTCGGTGCCCACCATCGTCGTCAACACGCTGGAGGACTTGATTACCGACGAGCATTTGAACGCCGTGGGCTTCTGGCAGACGCTGGAGCACCCCACCGAGGGCAAACTCAAACTCCCCGGCTTTCCCATCAACTTCTCGGCCACGCCGGAAAGCATCCGCCGTCACCCGCCGCGCCTGGGCGAGCACTCCACCGAGATCTTGAAAGAAGCGGGCCTGACCCAAGCCGACATCGACGCCATGATGAAGGCGGGCGCTACGCTGCAGGCGTAAAAGCCGGTCGGGGCAGAGGCGGCTTGCCGCCGGACCAGGAATCGTCCACAGTAGGTAATTCTTACTTTCCTACTTTAATTCGCGGAGGCAACATGACCGACATTACAAAAGTTTCCACCAAGGGCCAGATCGTGATCCCACAGGATATGCGCGATGCGCTGGGCATCGAGGCGGGAACAATGGTGGCCGTGGAACGCGTCGACGATTGCCTGGTTATGAAGAAGGTTGTCATACCGAATCTTTCCCAGGAATTCAGGCGAGCCCAGCGCCGACTCCGCGGCGTGGCCAAAAAAGCCGGGCTATCGGGCGAGCAGGATGTGGTCGATCTGGTGCGCGAATTTCGCCAAACCCACGGCAAGGCGATACGCAAAGCCGTCAGCCGTAAGTGATCTGCGTTGTCATCGATACGAACATTCTGGTCTCGGGCTTTCTATACCCGGGCGGAGCGCCGTCGCGCGTCGTCAATTTGGCCGCCGACGGTGCCATCCGTAACACTACGAACCCCTACATCATTGACGAGTTCGGCCGAATTCTGACGTCAAAGTTCAAACGGCCTCAGGCGGAGACTGACGGACTGATAGGAATTATAAAGGGTTTTTCCGACATGAACGATGCTCTTTCCCTCCCGTTCAAGATCGGATTGGATGCGAATGATGTCCCAATTCTTGCTTGTGCGATTGCCGCAGAAGCGAGATTCATCATCACCGGCGACCGGAAGATGCTAGGCCTGGGCCGACATGAACGCGTGCGCTTTATCTCGGCTGCCGATGCACTTCAATTGCTCACATAGCACACCCATGATCATCTCCCCCGGCGATCTCGACGACCCGCGCATCATTGCGTTGCTGCGCACGCACATCGAACGCGCCCATGCGGTGACGCCCAAACAGAGTTGCCACGCCTTCGACGTATCGGGCCTGAAGAAGCCCGAGGTGACGTTCTGGGCCGGATGGGACGGCGAACAGTTGGCCGCCATCGGCGCGCTGCACCAACTGAGCGCGGAGCATGCGGAAGTGAAATCCATGCACACGGCCGAGGCTCTGCGCGGCAAGGGCCATGGTGCTGCGATGTTGACGCACATCATCGCAGAGGCCCGCGCGCGCGGCATCAAGCGCCTGAGTTTGGAGACCGGCGCGATGGACTATTTCCGCCCGGCGCGCGATCTTTACGCCCGCCACGGCTTCACGGTGTGCGGGCCCTTCGCCGGCTACAAAGTGGACCCCAACAGCGTATATATGACGCTGGGCCTATAGGAGAAGTGCATGATCAAGACTGTCGGAATTGCGCTCTGCGTACTCGGTCTGAGTTCCGCTCTTGCCCAAACCCCGCCGCCCGAGAACACCGGGCCAAACACGACGATCACCCGCACGGTCAGCGGCAAGATGACCTTCCGCACGCTCAGCGACGGGCGCATCCGGGGCGGCGAAGACTTCCGCCTGCTGGTCCACCCCGACGGCACGCGGCAGATCTTCATCTCCAAGGACTTCAAGGCGGTCAACGCCCAGCAGACCATGATCACGCGCGTCGATGCGCGCTTCCGCCCGCTGGAGACCTACGCCAGTTACTGGACGCGCGAGGGCTTCAAGGGCTCGATCTACGTCACGGTGGCGGGCAGCGAACTGCGCGCCGTCGCGCAAGGCCCCAAGGGCCGCGCCGAGGACGCGCGCCAAGTGCCCGATCACATCTCGGTGGTGCATCACGGTGAGATCATGAACGGCTGGTATTTGTGGAGCGACGATGCGAACGCCACGGCTGAGCAAAGCGCGTTCGTGTACAACATCATTCCCGCGCCGCGTGGCGACGGACAGGTGGCGGGCATCTATCACGAAAGCAAATTCTCGCGCCTGGGCCCGGAGAAAGTGACCACACCCGCGGGAACCTTCGACGCCATGAAGTACCGCATGACCGGCGTGGAAAATTTGGACTTGTGGGTGGCGGGCGAAGACCGGCTGTTGGTGCGTCAGACCGACGTGAAGAACGACCGGGAATATATTTTGACTGAAATCAATACGAAATAATTTACCAGTCGAAACGCTTATCAATCGGGAACTGCGCCCCGCCCGCCTTCACCGCCGCGATCATCTGCGTTTCGGGCACAACGCGGCCGAAGGCCAACGCAAACGTGTCCATGGCGCGTTTGTGATTCTCGGCGTTGAAGTCGCCGCAGGCCTCGGGCACCACGAACACCTTGAAATCGAGCTGGCCCAAGTCGCGCACGGTGCTTTCCACGCACATGCCGGTGGTCACGCCGCCGACGATGAGGCTGTCGCGGCCGCGCGCGCGCAGCCATGATTCAAGATCAGTCTTGATCACCGCCGAGTAGCGCTGCTTGTTCAGCACGCGTTCGGTCGGCAACGGCGCGATTTCGGGCATGATCTCGGCGTCCGGCAGGGCGGCGCGCAGGTCGTTGTTGGGTTTCAAGTGCGGGCGAAGTTCGGCGGTCAGCAGCCCCCCATCTGAGTAATCGGGTGCGAAGGCCATGCGCGTGAAGACTACGGGAATTTTGGCCGCACGGCACACCGGCAAGAGGCGCGCCGCGCTGTCCACGGCGGGTTTCAGAACCGTGACATCGCGGCCCCGGCGGCCTGAGGAGCCGTTTGCGCCGCAAAAGCCCTGCTGCATGTCGATCAGCAGCAAAACAGCGCGTGTTGCGTCAAATTTCATCGCTTTCCGACCTCAAAAAACCGTGAACGGCGGCAACTGCCCGCTGGGCCTTGTGCGTTCCTGGTGCGAGAATACGCCATCGGCATCCATCCAGGGGAGGTTCTTCACATGAGCACGTTCATCCAACGGCGGCATTTACTGGCGGGGTCCGCCGCACTCGGCACGGCCGCGTTGCTGGGCTGGCCCACCAGCATTACAAGAGCCGCGCTGCCCGGCAAGATCGTCCACAAGAAGGACATCGTCACGCCCGAGGCGCTGCGCAAGGCCGTGCTCGACAGCCCGCGCCGCCCCGAAGCCGATAAGAAGCGCGACGACGGCCGCAAGCCCGCCGAGACCATGGCCTTCTTCGGTGTGGCACCGGGCATGAAGGTTTCGGAACTGATGAGCAGCCGCGGCTACTTCACCGCCGTCCTGGCCGAGGCCGTGGGCGAGACCGGCAAGGTCTACGGCCAGAACAACAAGTGGCTGCGCGAGCGCTTCAAGGACAACCAGCGCCCATTGGCGGATCTGGTGGACAAGGCCGGCTACAAGAACATCGTCGAGCAGAACACCGAACTGGAGGACCTGCAGCTTCCGGCGGGCCAGCTCGACGGCATCTTCGTGGTGATGTTCTATCACGACCTGTATTGGCTGGGCGTCGACCGCGAGGCGATGAACAAGTCCGTCATGGCGGCGCTGAAGCCCGGCGGCGTGTACGGCATCATCGACCACCACGCCGCACCAGGCATGGGCGCGATGGACGTCAACAAGAACCACCGCATCGAGCGCCACGTGGTGATCGAGGACATCACCAAGGCGGGCTTCGTGCTGGCGGAGGAAACTGATTTGCTTGAGAACGCCAAGGACCCGATGACCAGCAATGTGTTCCAGCAGGAACTGCGCGGACAGACGAATCAATTCGTGCTGAAGTTCAAGAAGCCGGGGTAGCTGACAAGCTAACTTTCCCTCTCCCCTTGGGGGAGAGGGTAGGGTGAGGGGTTTGCGGTACAGACCCCCTCACCCAGCTTCGGCTAAACTCGCTACGCTCGTTAAGCCTTCGCATCCCTCTCCCCCGCTCGCTACGCTCCGGTGGAGAGGAATAATTTATTTTGCTTAATTCACAGCGGTGCCAAACTCTGCGCCAAGTTCAGCGGCTGGGGCACCGCACCGTCCCAGCCGCCGCCCAGCGCCTTGGTCAGCGTCACGACGGCGGTCAGCCGCGCGAGCCCCGACTGAATCAGCGTTTCCTGCGCCTGGATCACGGCGGTTTGGGCATTCAGCACGGTCTGAAAATTCACGGTCCCCGCGCGGTAGCGCAGTTCCGCCAGCCGATAGGCTTCGGCCGACTGCGCGTAGGCCTCTTGCGCGAAATCGTACTGCACGGCGTTCTGCGTGGTCGCCGTCAGCGCGTCCTCGACCTCACGAAAAGCAGACAGCACACTTTGTTGGTAATTCTCGGCCAGCTCCATGCGCCGCGCACGGCTGGCCTGTTCCTGGCCCTCCAGTCGATTGCCCGCGAACAGCGGTGCGGTCAGCGAGGCGGCGATACTGGAAAAGAACGTGCCGCGCTCGAACAACCCGCTCAGTTCACGGCTCGATGTCCCGCCCTGGGCGGTGAGCTGCAAACTCGGCAGACGCGCGGCGCGCGCCGCAGCCACATCGAATCCATTGGCGCGCAGATCGGACTCGGATTTGCGCAAATCCGGCCGGCGTTCCAACAGCGCGGCGGGCAGGCCCGGCGCTACGGCGGGGATGCTCAAGTCCGCGAGCGTGCGGCCCGTCACGTCGAAGCCCTGCGGCAAGCGGCCGAGTAAAACTGCCAATGCGTCGATGAACTGGCGTTCCGACACCCGCAAGCCGGGAATGGCGGCGCGCTGGGAGGCGATGGCCGCGCGCTGCTGGCTGAGTTCCAAGTTCGACACCGTGCCGATGCGCGCCTGGGCCTCCACCAAGGCCAACAAATCTTCCGCGATGCGCAGGCGTTCCTCGGCGAGGCGAAGGCGGTCGCGCACCGAGAGCAATTGCAGATAGGTCGTGGCCACGTCGCTGAACAGCGTGATGCGCACGGTCTCGCGGTCGAAAAGGCTGGAGTCCACGCGCGTCAGGGCAACAGCGGCATTGGCGCGGTTCTGACCGAACAAGTCGATTTCATAAGCCGCTTGCACGTTGGCTTGGCTGGATCGTCCGCCGCTGTCGGAGCGGCTGGCCGATCCGCCCGCCGAGACCGAAGGCCACAGCGACGCCCCGGCGATCTTGGCTTGTGCCTGAGCTTGGAGGATGCGCGCCACGGCGGCCTTGAGGTTACGGTTGCCGGCGGCGGCCTCGTCGATCAGGCGCGAGAGTTCTGCGTTGTCGAATCCGCGCCACCACCCCGCCTCGGGCCAGGCTTGCCCGTCGGCGGTCTCGGCCTGCCACTGCGCGGGTGTTTCAACTTGCGGCGCGGGCGGTGCCGCGCAACCGGCCAAAACGAGAAGTAAAAAAATGGCTCTCATAAAACTCAGTCGGCACCCAGCGCCACGACGGGGTCGAGGTTGGCGGCCTTGCGCGCGGGCAGATAGCCGAACAACAGCCCCGTGGCGAAGGCGCAGGTGAAGGCCAGGATGACGGGCCCGGCGGTGAGCAGAATCGGCTTGCCGAAGGCGGCGAAGATCAAGGCGGTCGATAGCCCCACCAGTACGCCGATCAGTCCGCCGACGGCGCACACGACCAGGGCCTCGGTGTTGAATTGCAGCAGAATGTTCATTTTGCGCGCGCCAGTGGCCATGCGCACGCCGATTTCGCGTGTTCGTTCGGTCACGCTGACCAGCATGATGTTCATCACCCCGATGCCGCCGACCAACAGCGAGATCGCCGCGATCGAGCCCAGCAGCATCGTCAGCGTGTCCTGCGTGTCGGTGCGCGCCTCGATGATCGAGGCCATGTTGCGGATGCGGAAATCTTCCATGCCGTGGCGCGCCGTGAGCAGTTGCGTCACTTCCGCCTGGGTGTCGTCGATGCGCTCGACGTCCTCCACCGCGACCGTGATGGTGCGCGCATAACGCTGGCCGAAGATTCTCAATGCTCCGGTGGTGAACGGCGTGAAGATCACGTCGTCCATGTCCTGCCCGCCCATACCGGCGCCCTGGGTCGCCATGACGCCGACCACCAGGAAGGGAATGTTGTTGACGATGACGTAGCTGCCCAGCGGGTCCTCGCCCGGATCGTACAATCCCGCCGCAACGGTGGCACCCAGCACGGCCACGGGGGCGTACTCGCGCATGTCGTCCTCGGTGAAGAACTTGCCGCGCGCCACCGTCCAGTTGCGCGCCACCGTGTAGCCCGGCGAGGTGGCGTTGAGCTGCGTTTGAACATCCGCATTGCCGTAACGCGCGGTCACTTGGCCTGCGTACTCCGGCACCGCTTCGGACACGTTGGGCACCTCGGAAAGTTCCTCGGCATCCTCGAGCGTCAATGTTTCGCGCGAGCCGGTCGATGTCCGCACACCGAAGGCCGCCTGACGCACGACCAGCAAATTCGTGCCCATGGACGCCATGCGGTCGAGCACGTCCTGCTTGGCGCCGTTGCCGATGGCCAGCATGGCCACCACCGAGGCCACGCCGATGATGATGCCCAGCAGCGTCAGCAAGGTTCGCATCAAGTTGGTGCGCAGCGCGCGGAAGGCCATTTTGCCCGCTTCCATGGCGTCGGGCATGGTGATGCCGTCGAGAGGCGCGGCCAGCTTGGCGGGCAGCGGCCGCAAGGGCGTGGAGAGCGGCGCGTCGGCGGCTTTGGCGCGCCCGCTGTCGGCCACGATCAACCCGTCGCGGATTTCCACCACCCGCTTGGCGCGCTTGGCGACATTGGGATCGTGCGTGATGAGCAAAATCGTGTGGCCTTGCGCGTTCAAGTCGTGCAGCAGGGCCATGACGTCCTCGCCGCTTTTGCTGTCGAGCGCGCCGGTGGGCTCGTCGGCCAAAATCACCGCCCCGCCGTTCATCAGCGCGCGCGCGATGGAGACGCGCTGCTGCTGGCCGCCCGACAGCTGGCTGGGCCTGTGGTCCATCCGGTCGCCCAGGCCCAGCGAGGTCAACAGTTCCTCCGCGCGCGCCGTGCGCTGCTCGTGGCTGAGGCCCGCATAGACCGCCGGCACCTCGACGTTCTCCACCGCGGTGGACGTGGCCAACAGGTTGTACTGCTGGAAGATGAAGCCGAAGGCCTCGCGCCTCAACAAGGCGCGGCGGTCCGCGTCCAACTGCGAGACTTCCTCGCCCGCGAACGAGTAACTGCCGCTGGTGGGCCGGTCGAGACAGCCGATCAGGTTCATCAGCGTCGATTTGCCCGAGCCCGACGCGCCCATGATGGCGACGAACTCGCCGGGGTGGATGTCGAGCGAGATGCCGTGCAGCACCTGCACCGCCAGATCGCCGCGCGTGTAGGTTTTTGTGATGTCGCGCAAAGATATGATCGGCGCGCCGGTCTCGGCGCGCGATGCGACCAGCGGTGCGCCGACGACGTTCATATACGCGGCCCCCGGCCCATGCCGCCGCGACCTTGATCGCTTTGGCCCGCCGCAGGCGTCGGCGCATCGATGACGATCTCATCGCCCACACTCAGGCCCGTCTTGATCTCGGCCACGAGACGATTCATCACGCCGACTTGGACGGGCTTATCGGTCGTGCCCAGGCCGTCCTTGACGCGCACGACATAGGACCGGCCGCCACGCGCAGGGCGCTCGCCTGCTTTCTCGGGCGGGGGTGCCGCGCGGCGCAGCGCCGTGATCGGCACGATGGGCACCGACTTGGCCTCGCCGATGACGAAGAACACCTGGGCGCTCATCTGCGTGAATAAATCCTGGTCGGGGTTCTCCACGTCGAACAGCGCGTTATAAAGCACCACATTATTCACGACTTCCGGCGTGGGAATGATCTGGCGCAGCTTGCCGTAGCGCTTGCGCCCCGCCTGACCCAGCGTGGTGAAGTAGGCCGTCATGCCGGGCTTGAGCTTGGGCACGTCGGCTTCCGAGACTTGCGCGTAGACCGTCATGGTGGCCAGATCGGCGATGCGCACCACCAGGGGCGCGGCCTGATTGGCGTTGAGCGTTTGGCCCTGCTTGGCGATGACGTCGACCACCACGCCCGACATGGGCGCGTAGATGCTGGTGTAGCCCAAATTGGCGCGGTCGGCGCTGAGCGTCGAGTTCGCCTGCTTGATCTGCGCCTCAAGGGCGGCGATCTGCGCGGCGTTGACTTTGCGCGTGGACGTCGCCGCGTCGAAGGCGTCCTGGCTAGTGGCCTTCTCGGCCAACAGCGCGGTCTGGCGGCCCAACTGCTGCTCGGCCAGGGTGCGCTCGGCCTGACGCTGCGAGAGCTGCGCCTGGAGGTTCAGCAACTGCGCCTCGCCGGCATTCACGCGCGCCTGATAGATCGTCGGGTCGATCTCGGCCAGCAGTTGGCCCTGCTCAACCTGCGCGCCGTAGGTGACGTGCAGTTTTTTCAGCTGGCCCGAGACCTGCGTGCCGACATCGACGAACTGAAGGGGTTGCAGCTTGCCCACGGCCGTAACCGTGTCCTCGACGTCGCCGATGACCACCTTCTGCGTGATAGTTGGCCGCGCGTCGGATGCGCCGCCGCCCATCACCAGCCAGGCCGCACCCGCCAGCAGCACCACGCCCGCGCCGATCACCGCCGCGCGCGGCAAGCCGCGCAAGCGGGTCAGGAGTGGTTCAATCACTGTTTGCGCGGGTTTCATGGGTCAAATGTGCCGGTGAATCGCCTCAACGCAACGTCGAATGTGTATCCGATCTGTAACTGACACAGTCGTGAACTTTTCAGGCACGGCGCATTTTGAGGGCGCTCAAGCGCTCCACCAGACGGCGCGGATCGGGTAAGCGGCTCTGCACGCGGCTTTTCAGCTTAGGGATCTGCATCACGTCGTCGATGCCCCGGTCGAGAAACGCCCAGGTGGCCGCGCAATCCGCGCTTTTGTCGTTCAGCCAATACAACAGGGTTCCACCGTAGATCCCGGCCAGGAGCATGCGTTTTGTATAGAAGCTGAAGTCGATGGACTTATCACCCACCGCACGCCACATGGCGTCGACCGTGCCGTACCAGCCTTGCAGCGACGGCGCGGCCATCGAGGGCAGCGGCGCCAGCGCCAAAGCCCGGCGGACGGCGTCGCGCTGCGCGGTCCAGCGTTCCAAACGCAAGCGCACCACCAGGGCGATCTTCTCGCGGTGCTTGAGTTTCGACAGATCGTGCGTGGCCAAGTCCTCGACCATCAGCCTGTCGGCGAGCGCGATGAAATGCGCCACGGCGTCACGCGCGCCGTTCGGGAACAGCCGTTCGGCGTCGGACTCCTTCAACCCGGCTTCAACCGCGCCGCGCTTCAAAGCGGTCAGCCCCCAGCCGTCGAAGATGACGTGAGGCAGCGTCGCGGTGATGATGCTGTCCTGCTGCGCGGTGCGCTGGGCCGTGCTCATGCCGCCACCTCGCCTTCCACGTCCAGGTTCAGAACTTCGCCGCGCACGGCGGCTTCCTGCTGCAACGCGTCTACATACGCCAGCGACGACAGATCCGTCATCCGCAGCGGATAGAGCATGCCGTCGAGGTGGTCGCATTCGTGCTGCACGACGCGGGCATGAAAGCCCTGCGCGTCACGCTCGAAGCGGTTGCCCAGCACGTCCTGCCAGGCATAGCGGATCGACGTGAAGCGCGGCACGCGGCCCGTCAGCCCCGGCACCGACAGGCAGGCCTCCCATTCCTCGTCGGAGTGCGGCGAGAGCGGTTTGATCTCGGGGTTGACCATGACCGTGAGGGGAATCTCCACCCCGTTGTTGCGCGCGGCGGGCACGAAGAAAATCACGACGCGCAGGGGCACGAAGACCTGCGGCGCGGCCAGGCCGATGCCGTGGACGGCCAGCATGGTCTCGACCATGTCGGAGACCAAAAGCGGCAATTCGGGGTCGGCGAAATTGCGCACCTCTTCGGCGCGGTTTTTCAGCACTTCAGCGCCCATGCGGGCGATTGGACGCACGGCCATGTCGGGTAACCTGTTGATATATGATGCGTTTATATAGGCCCGGGGTGCGCGTGGCCATGGCGGATTTCGCCCCCGCACCCCCGGCATACCCCCTAACCCCATGAAATAAAATGCGAAATCAGTGCCTTTGCGGCCCTTCACAACCCCAAACCCGCGTGATATATCCCGCGCCTTCCGACGGACCGGGGCACGCCTTGGACCGTGGCGCATTGGCTGATGCGCCCGCGCGGACAGCCCCTGTGCCACACACTCTGCCCGATGGAGACGACCCTGGTTCAAGTCATTGTCCGCGACAACAACGTCGATCAAGCCCTCAAGGCGCTGAAGAAGAAGATGCAGCGCGAGGGGATTTTCCGCGAGATGAAGCTGCGCAAGGCCTACGAGAAGCCCTCGGAGCGCAAGGCGCGCGAGAAGTCCGAAGCCATCCGCCGCGCCCGCAAGCTCGAGCGCAAGCGTCTGGAGCGCGAAGGCTTCTAGCCGAACTGATTAAAAGACCAGAGTGTGTAAAACGGGGCGATGCAAATCGCTCCGTTTTTGTTTGGGCAAACGACTTTCTGAGCACATTGGAACGAGCATGAACCTGTCTGGACATACAGTGCTGATCACCGGGGGCGGCTCGGGCATCGGTTTGGCTCTGGCGCGATCCTTCATTGAGGCGAAGAGCCACGTCATCATTTGCGGGCGGGATATCGCCAAGCTGAAGGAAGCAGCCCGCGTCATCGAGGGCATGGAAGTCGTGCGATGTGATATTCGAAACGCCGACGATGTGGCCGCGATGCATGCTCAAGCCGGACATCGCGTGAGCATCCTCGTCAACAACGCGGGCATCGCTCACAGCATTGATCTGAACGAACCGTCGTCCCTAGAATCACAAATTGACGACATCGACACCAACCTGATCGGCACGCTCCGCATGATCAACACATTCCTGCCGACGCTCGCGGCACTGCCAGACCCTGCGGTCGTCAATGTCACTTCGGCATTAGCGTTTGTGCCCGATGCGGCGCGACCGGCCTACAGCGCAGCCAAGGCAGCCATGCATTCATTCACGCTGTCCCTGCGCCATCAACTGCGAGATCAGGGTGTGAAAGTATTCGAACTCATCCCGCCGCTCACAGAAACGGCGATGGCGGAGGGCATCACGGGAATTCCAATGTTATCTCCGCAGCGTGTTGCGACTGCGCTTATGGAATCGATACGCAACGACCGCTTCGAGATCGCACCGGGTTTAAGCGGAATCACGAAATTCATGAGCCGGCTGGCCCCCGATTTCACGTTCAAGCAGCTCAACAAGGGCAGTTGATCATCAGGCAAGCTCCAACGCTTGGCGTGCCCACATGGCCGTTTTCATATTCCGCAACGGTCGCAGGGTTGCTCCGGTCTGGTTTGAGCTAGCCCCGATTTTCCGGACGGGTTGATACGGTATCATGGTTTTCAAGTTCGTGTTCGACCGGACTGCGGTAGTCCAACGCGGCATGAGCGCGCTGGCGGTTATAGAAGACCTCGATG
>Ga0164290_1002021_pt1 | contig 18476 bp, 9 predicted proteins | sample Micstemetagenome_FD_108782 | JGI IMG/M metagenome (GOLD analysis project Ga0164290, IMG submission 108782) | Contaminated culture microbial community from soil near Moab, Utah, USA - Microcoleus steenstrupii SON62 (Illumina Assembly) | ecosystem: Environmental > Terrestrial > Soil > Soil crust... | reverse complement strand
TGTCCCTCCAACACGGCTACAAGCCCTTGATCTGCTTGAAGTCGAAGCCTCCACGCCACTGATCGGCTACGAACCTGCGTTGTCGTCGCCCGAGGTTTCCATGAAGCTACCTGTCATCCATGGCCATGAGTTCGAACCGAGGCTGGGTCGCATCGGCAATCAGGCCGTACGCAGCGCCTTTCTACGTGACGTGGCCCAGACGGTCGCGCGCGCCGGTGGTCGCAAGCATGCTCTGTCACGCCGACCCGGCCAGCTCGGTCGAATCGGCCGCGGCGCGGGCGTTGGCCGGGTGCTGGGCGCGCGCGATCGCTACGCCGCCTTCCGCCAGCGCCGCGTCATCGTCAAGACACGCCTGATCAAGCTCGCCGGTCGTGGCACAGTCCCGGCCCGCGCGCACCTGCGCTACCTGCAGCGCGACGGCGTCACGCGCGAGGGACTGCCCGGCGACCTCTACGATGCTGCCCACGACCGGGCCGACGGCGACGCCTTTCTGGGACGCGGCGAGGGTGATCGCCATCAGTTCCGATTCATCGTCGCCGCCGAGGACGCGATCGAATACGCCGACCTCAAGGATTTCACGCGGCGGCTGATGCAGCAGATGGAGCAGGACCTCGGGTCGAAGCTCGACTGGGTGGCGGTCGACCACTACAACACCGGGCATCCGCACACTCACGTTGTCCTGCGCGGCAAGGACGACCGCCACCAGGACCTGATCATCGCCCGCGAGTATCTCAGCCATGGCATGCGTGAGCGTGCTGCCGAGATCATCAGCTTGGACCTCGGCCCGCGCAGCGACCGCGAGATCGAAGCCCGATTGCGGGCTGAGGTCGAGCAGGAGCGGTTCACATCCCTCGATCGCGCTTTGCTCAAGGAGGTGGGAGAGCAGGGGCTCTTGCGATCCGGAACGACCGTCGGCGATGCCTTCCAACAGACAGTGCGCGCCGGCCGGCTTCATAAGCTGCGGCACCTGGGCCTGGCGCAGGAGGTCGGACCTGGGCAATGGAAGCTCGCCAGCGATCTGGAGCCGGTCCTGCGCCGGCTTGGAGAGCGGGGCGACATCATCAAGACCCTACATCACGAGCTTGCCCGCCAGGGGCTGGCCCGCTCGGCGGCGGACTACATCATCTACGAGCCGGCCGAGGACAATGCTCAGCGACTGGTCGGCCGAGTCGTCGCGCGCGGCCTGTCGGACGAGTTGAACGACCGACGCTACGTGATCGTCGATGACGTCGATGGCCGCACCAACTATGTCGATATCGGCCAGGCGGGCGACACTGAGCCAATGCTAGCGGGTAGCATCGTTGCCATCGAGCCCAAGCGAGCGGAGCCTCGCGCGGTCGATCGGACCGTGGCCGAGATCGCAGCAGCGCATGAAGGCCGCTACAGCGTCGACCTCCACGTTCACCATGATCCCACAGCGCGCGAGGCGTTTGCCCAAGCTCATGTGCGCCGGCTGGAGGCGATGCGCCGCGCTGGCGTAGACGTCAAGCGCGAGACGGACGGCACCTGGATCATTGCGCCCGATCATCTGGAGCGCGCCGCCGCTTTTGAGCGGGCGCAGGCTCGTCGGGCGCCGGTAGTCATCGAGACGCTGTCGACTATGCCGCTGGAGCGCCTGGCCGTCGCCGAGGGAGCTTCTTGGCTGGACCGCGAACTCGTCGCCGACGCGCCGACGATCACCCGAGACACCGGCTTCGGCCGCGAAGTACGCGAGGTGCTTGCCCGCCGCCGGCAATGGCTGATCGAGCAGGAGCTGGCGCGCGCCGAGCAGGATCGCGTGATCTACCGAGCCAACCTGCTGGCCCTGCTGCGCCGGCGCGAACTCATGCGTGTCGGGGCCCAGCTTTCCAGTGAGTTCGGTCGTCCTTATGCTGAAACGCAGCCGGGCGAGCGCATTGAAGGTACCTACCGCCGTCGCGTGGACCTCGTTAGTGGTCGGTTCGCCCTCATCGACAAGGGGCGGCAATTCACGCTAGTTCCGTGGCGGCCGGTGCTCGATCCTCACCTGGGCAAGGAGGTTTCCGGTGTGGAGCGTGGCGAAGCGATCTCGTGGACCATAGGCCGGAGGCAGCGGGGGCCATCGGTATCCTGAGGGACCAAACGCGATGGTAGGACTTGTAGACTTGTGGCAGAGCACTGCGATCATGTTTATCGTTTGGAGAGTCCGCACATAGGCGGGGTACGAGATGGCGATTGAGATTGGCGCGCTGCTGAAACGCGCCGTAGAAGTGGAAGCGACCTACAAAGTCTGTGATGGCGTGTACATCCTTGGCTCTTTGGAGAAGGGGCTTACGCTCTACAATCAACAGGTCAGAGCACACAATCTGATCTGGGCCCTATGGGAATTACAGCGTGAGAAACAGAAAGGCATTGGACGGGTTGCTGTAGTCGGTGGTGGCGCCGCGGGTCTCACAGTGGCGGCTGGACTGCTGTCGAGGTTCTCAGAGGGCGTCGAGGTTACACTTCTCGAAAGATTCTGGGACATCTGCGCTCTCCAGCAGGGCGCAGACACCCGATGGCTGCATCCGCGAATCTACAATTGGCCGGCAGTAGGCAGCCGAGCGCCTGGAGCATCACTTCCCCTGTTGAACTGGTCCGAGGGCAGGGCTTCCGACGTCGCCCGGACACTATCAGAATCGTTCGGCAGATACTGCGATCAGTATGGAAATGGTTCGGCCGCCTTGAGCATTCACATCGGAGTTACGGACCTCAAGCTTGATGTGAAGTCGCGCTCTATTTTATGGAAGGGCGCCAGGGCGCTGAGATCGGGCTCATTCTTTCATCCTGACGGAGAGGCAAAGGGTAGTAGTGGACATTTCGATGTCGTAATCTTGGCAGCTGGCTTCGGCATTGAACGTACTGATAAGGAGTTCACGACCGAGTCTTACTGGCGCAATGAACAATTGGCGCAGCCACGGCTTGACGCGGAGAAAATGACTTGGCTGATTTCCGGATATGGCGACGGTGCCTTAGTCGACCTCTGTCGCCTGACCATAGAGCGCTTCCGCCAAGATACCATTCTGTACGAGCTGTTCGGAACTGACCTTGGCGCATTTGAGAGCCAACTCATGACTGAATTGGACAAGGCCGACAAAGGAGCTCCGCTCAATCTATTGCTTCAGAATATTCCAGGCGGACGCTTGAGTGCCGCGGCCACCAAGCTAAAGCCTCGCCTGCGAAAGGACACGAATGTCATTTTGAATGCTCGGGGGCGAGAAGCGAAAAACAAGTCAGTTGAGGCTATATTTGGTTCGAACTCATCGGTCTTGAATAGGGTGCTGACATACCTCCTCCATAAATGCGACGCGTTCAAGCTCGACTTCAATCAATTGAAACAATGCGCCATCGACAACTGTGTTGCGGCCGAGAACATCGTGTGCCGTCACGGCACTGATATTTTTGCGTTGCTACACAGCATTATTTTGAACTTCTCAACCGTGGAGAATCGGCTGAAGACAATTGAGAAGGTACAAGCGCAGATTCCTGAGCCAATGTGGGAACCGGGCTCGTTCCCGATTACAAATTGAGGGTGCCATGGCGGAAGCAAGTGCGTATTCGAATCCTGAGCCGGTTCCGGCGGCCTCTCAATTGTCCCTGCTCCCATTTCTGTCTGCCATTGACGGATATCTGACCGAGCGTGGGCCTATAGAAGGTTTGCGGACAACGTTGCATCGGACAATGACGCGAGCTGGTAAGGCATACCTTCAGCAAACGACACCCTATCTTCCGTTGGCAGACCCACTTTGGAAACAAAAGGTGGGAAGGACGTTCCCGATCGATACAGGGATTATTGGAGCTGCATACAGCAATCGAAAAATCTGTCGTACACGGCGATATGCAACCGAGGCAGAGCTCGACCTTGCCCTCCGGGAAGAACAAACGTCTAGCCATCTTCCTAAATCATGGTTGGCAATTCCCTTCCTCGGGCGTCAGGGACAAGTCGTGTTGGTCTTGTTTTCCGAATGCAAAGTGCACAACTTTTTTGCCGATGACGATCGAGTCCATCGGATCGTCGCCATGACAAAAGGCTTCTGCAAGCTGATAGACTGGCTAGAAGAGGATCCCTTCGACAACATCCGCAATTTTCCGCTCCCCAGCGGTAGCCCTACCTCCGGCGGAATGCCTCTGTTCAAGGTTCAGGAAGTCGTTGACGCCCTGGAGCCTCCGTCATTTAGGAAACTCGACTCCTTCAACTACGAAGCATCTGCGGTGTGATTTCGTTTCTCGCGTTTTGTTAGAGCTGCAAAGCGTCCATGACTTCACGGGTTGCGGCGGGCAGATTGCCACGCACTTTGAGTTCGTTAATGACGACAAGCCTCGGCGCTTGATCATCCGTTGTGAGCGTCAGAAGTCGTTCGTCTGCCGGATGGCCGTCAGAAAGCGGAGCCGAGAGGGCGATGGCAGTCGGGGTAGGCCCACCCGCGGTCGCGAGGATGGGCACTTCGATCTTCTTGCCTCCTGCTGACATGGATACTCGACGGGTAAAGACTAACTTGGAGCCTTGCCGCTCCAAGTCTGCGGCCAGCAACTCGGTGGAAGCGTGAATGCGCTCGGAGTTGAACACGGGGAGTTTGCCCGAAAGAAGGTACTCAAGCAGTTCTGCGCCAACGTGCCTGTCGAGAAGCGAGTGCTCAAACTTGTTCTTGAAGCTCCTCAGGCACCTGTAGCAGGAAGCGTCGCACTGCTCGGGGCAGGACTTCACGATGTCGAGTGCAAGCGCAAGGAGTTCGGTGCCCCGACCGACCAACTGGCTACTGAAACCTGCGCCGCCAGGAAGCGTGTCGTACAGGAAAAGTTCTGCACGCTGTCCAATCCGGCCCTCCGGCGTCAGCGAAGGCCGGAACTCGGCCATAAGCTCGCCAGGCTCGATGTCGAGCATTTTGCTTCCGGCCTTGGCGAGGGCCTCGCTGACGGTGCGCAGCGCCACATCGGTCGAGAAGTGCCCCGGCATCAAGCGCAATGGACTCGCAGCATCCATCGAAAACAGAGCAACGTCCGTAATAAAGTCGGTGCCGAGAACAATGTGTTGCGTGGTCTTGGGAGACTCACAGCGCGGCTCCTTCGGATCGGGAAAGGGCTTGCGGTGGGCGGAAAAGAGCAGGGGAGTCTGCTCGCTAGTCGCCTCGATGCGTCCGCACGCGACGCAATAGGAGTAGCCCGCGCTGCGAGGCCCCGTGTTCGAGACAAGCAGGTGCTCCCGCAAGCCAAGGGTGCGGACGCGCGGATTTACAGCGGACCAACGCGTCTCCTCCGCTGGCGACTTGAGCGTAAGCTTGGCTCTCGTCGCATAGCTGGTTTCAGGCATATCATCCGGCGACGTAACCTCTTCTACGTCGATTGGATGAGCGAAACCGGGAGGCCGGAGCCAGTAGCGTGCTTCGCCGAAGGAGTCCTTCGTGCCGCAGGCTTCGCAGTCGAGCTTGTCGCCGCGTGTGAGGCCGTCGCGCTCCGCGTCGAAGGTTTTTGCAAACCCGCAAACAGAGCATTCACAATAGAGCCGCTTGTCGCTCCATGCGCGCGACCGGTCGCGTGACATGACGGAGTAGATCGCACCCGACGAATAGCACTTGCCCGAAATCCAGATTTGCTTGCCCGGAGCGTATTGGGTCAGCGCGATCGGGAGGCCTTGGGATGGCGCGAAGCGCATGACGGGCCGGAAAGCCGTCGAGCGTGACTCATCAAACACATGGAAAGTGGCAACATCGGTCGGGAAGGCATAGCGAGGAAGAATGCCGCGATAGAGAAGTCGCTGAAGCAATTCGCCGGTCTCCGGCTTCTTCTCCGAAGTCTCGTCGTCGGTTTCGGGCGGCTGCTCCGGCGGCTCCTCTCCGTCTTCGACGGTCTGCTCATCGCCTACGTCGTCGCGTTGGACGGCTTGTTCAACGGCGTCGCCGCAATCCTTGCTCATTTCGGCAAGAAGCGAAGCGGCGTCGTCTTTCGAAAGCTCGGCGGGTATCCAGCTTGCAACACGCGCTTGAAGTCGCACGTCGTTGGCCGCGAGCCAAGCTTTGAAATCCGCAAGGTTCAGAATCGCCGTCCCATTCCGGAAGTCGGCGACCTTTCCAAGCACCGAAAAGAGATCGTGAGGCTGCGCAGGGTCGACATCCGGCAAACGCTCTTGGTGATAGTTCTGAAGGAGAAATGCGCGGATATGGCGGCGAACGATTTCCTTATTGTCGAGCGTCAACTTTGGATCGACAACGTCGCCGCGGATCATCGCGGTCGGTTCAGTGAAGTAGTGTTCGTCATGACTGTCGGCGCTACCGAAGGCGACCACGGTCGCCACGGCATTGCCTCGGCGACCGGCCCGTCCCGCACGCTGCTGGTAGTTCGCGCGTCCTGGGGGCATGTTGCGGAGTGCGACGCCAGACAACTGTCCGATGTCGATACCGACCTCCATCGTCGTCGTGCTCGAAAGCACGTCGATGGCGGTCGCGCGCCGCGCTTGTCGCCCCTTGGCAGGAAGCACATCTTGGAAGAGCAGCTCATTCTCCTCGGCCTTGGAGAATACGTCTTCATTCTGCGGAGCGTTCAACTGAGCTGTGTGTTCCGCCGCGATGAGGGCCATCGGCCCATGCGTGTGGTCGTGCAGCGCGGCCATTACCGGCTTGCGGTAGTAACCTTTACGCGCAAGGAAGGCCGGATCGCTGTTCGGGTCGAGCGGCGTCGTATTCGGCCTGCCGCAATCCAAACAATGAGGGACCGTGGGCACGGGCTGATGCACGGACTTGCAAGTACCGCATCGGACCCACGGTCCTTCGAAGCGGAGGGACAATTCACTGCCGCGCAACTGATAAGCGCCACCGAGGTCGGTCGTAAAGAGAGCGAGCAACTCCGGCGTCCATTGGTCGTTAAAGATCTTCCTTGCCGCTTTGTCGGTGATGATCTTGTCCATGGCGGTAAAGCGGCCTTTGCCTTTCTTATCCTTGACGCTCACTCCTTCGGCCTTGGAACGATTGCGCCAAGTTGAAGGCATGCCGGAGAGATGAAATCCAAGATTCCGCCAGCAGCGCAACCAGGCGCGACTCAGGGCGATCTTGGCGTCCGGCGTTTCCGCCAAGCCCGGAATTGAAGGAAAATTGGCGATCTTTGCCGTGAGTTCGCCGCGCTCGCATATCGAGCCTAGCGCGAGCGCCTCAAGTCCCAGAAACGGATCTTGAACCGTGGCAATGATGTCTTCGAGCAATGCTTGAGGGGGTAAGGCTGAGCGGAGTCGGAAGGCGAGTCGCAGGAGGCCAGTGTCCGTATCGGCGCTGCCGTCCCGGATTGCGGTCTCGACTACGTCTTCGGCATCGAAGTTCTCACCTGCTTTCAGTTCAGGGCGAAGCCGGACGACAAGCTGCTTTGCGGCAAGCAGCACGGCAAGAAAGAGATCATTCAGGCCGATGTCGTCTTTGAGGGAGGCGACCTGCTGCAACCGCGTGAAACCACACACGATCAAGGGGCGCAATGAGTCGCGCGTCGAATACATTTGGAGGTTGGGCGCAAGCCGTGCCGCGACTTGGCGTGAATCAGAAAAGACGAGAACCTTGCGGCCTCGGAGCGGCGCGAAGCGCGACGCCTTAACGGAACTGGCGGGTTGAATTTGAATTTGACGAGAAACGAGTGCCTGGAACGGTTGGTCACCTTTCGTCTGGTGATCCTGAACGGTCGTGCGTCCCCGTTGGGTCGCGCCGCAGCAGGCGCATGGAATAAACTGACCCAGCGCTTCGACGCTATTGTCGGAATCACCTTCCTCATCATCGACAACGGGCTTCGTGCGAACCTTGCGAAGAAACACGGTGCGCGAGCGTGGACCGAGTTGCTTGGGGTTGAGCCGGCCGGTCTCGAGATCGTAGACAGCCGGTTCTACTGGCTGAGTTGGATCAGCGTCCTCCAAGAGAATGTCTAACGGCAACAGAGTTTCCGTCTCGCCTCCGGCCATGCGCATGCTCTGGCCGGGCTCCGACCAAAGCGCTTGCGGCGTTTCGACATTGTCGGTGTAGCCGCGAGCATAAGCGGTTCCGCAGCGGCGGCAGGTGAAGAATTGATGGACGCGAGCGTTGCAGTCGCACCGTTCGCGAGGCTGTCCGAACATCTTGCCGCAAATGCCACTTCGTTCATTCTCAGGTAGAGCCGAGCAGTTCGGGTCCATGCACACCCAAAGACCGGGTAAGCCTCTGAAGAAGTTGTGGATGCGGCAGGGAAGCAATCCAGGGGCTTTCGGTTCGGGCTTTGCCATGCTGCCGAAGTGCATGAGGGCCGTAACGGCGGCATCCGCGTGTTTTGGAGAGGCCGGGAAAAGTTCCGCGCCTAGCTCGCGTACTGCGCGCGCTTGCGACATCGTGCTGTTGACGAGTTGGCCAAGCGGCGGGAAGCCTGACAGAGCCTGGTGAAGGTCAGTTTCGACGTTGCCGGTGCTCCCCGTCTTGCAATGATCGAGGAGCGGCTTGATGGCCTGACTACGCTCTTGGTCGCTTTCCGCTTGATGAAAGCCATCGAGATCAAGAGACGCGAGGACTTCAGCGTCGCGCTCCGTGCCTGGACCGGCCGCATTGCGGTAGTCGAACTCACCCTTAATCGCTTCGAATGAGCTAGGGGTGCCGCCAGACAGCTGCGCGCCGAATATCTTGGCATAGTCGGCATCCTTGAAGCTCGCTGTAGCGCAAATGATCTGGAGTCGCTCGACCGGAATTCCTAGCCGGTCGCGGAGGCGGCGAATAAGCAAGCTTACTTCTGCGCCAGAGGCGCCCCGGTATAGGTGCGCCTCGTCGAAGACGACAAGAAAGCTCTCGTTCTTGTTGTTTTCGAGCCACTCCCTAGTCTTGTCAAAGATGGACCGTTCAATCGGCCGCATAAGCATATATTCAAGCATCGAGTAGTTAGTGATGAGCAGATCGGGCGGCGTGAGCTGCACTTCGCCGCGTGTAATCAATTCGACATCGTCGGGCAAAGTTACCGCCCGCTTGAACTCTTTCGTTTTCCGGTCTTGCCAATCAGCGCCCTTGTCGCCGTACCAGGCCACAAGGTCGGGCTTCGCAGGCCACTTGCCTCTCTTCTTCAGTTCGTCGAGGAGCCGTTGCGCTTCCTTTTGATCGTCAGACGGCGCGGATTTCGCTGCGCGCTCAATATCGACGTAGTAGTCCTCGAAGGGCTTGAGCTTGCGCTGGTCGTTGTTGCGGGTGCGGACACCGGCATAGGGAGTTCGGCTCGTATAACGGGCGAAACGGGCGGGGCGACCGCACCACCTTTTGAAGAGAGCAACGGTTCTTGGATCGCCGAAAAGTGATCGCATACGACCGAGCTGATCGTTAACGAGTGCGTTCATGGGATAGAGGATGAGCGCGCGAACCGCGTGCTGATCGGCGAATGCGGCTGGCTTGTCGTAGGCTTCGCGGGCAAGCTTGCCGAGAATAGGGAGCAAGAACGACTCCGTCTTACCGGAGCCCGTACCCGTCATGATGATGAGGTTCTTGCCTTCAACGAGACTGTAGCGGACCGAGTCGGACTGATGCTTGTAAGGCGGGTCATAGACAAGGCGATCAAGTTCGCCCTGCTTAGTGGTGAGCGCCGTAAAGGCTTCAAGGGACGCGCGACTTAGCCCCGCGATCTTTGCGAACGCGTCGCCGCGTTTGTAGCGTGGCGTCGACTCGATAAACGGGACTTGGTAAATGACGCCCGCTCGGTCAAGTAGGGCTTTTCGCTGCCGGATGAGCTGCGGCGAACTTATGTGATAGGTGGCCTCGATGTAGTCGCACAGCGAGCGGTGCAACTCTTCGATGGATTGTTGAATGGTTTGAGCCACGCTAGTCCCCCTCGCGCGTTTGGGCTGGTGCAAGCCACAAGCTGGTCTCTAGGAACGCAGTCTCGGTCGGTATTTCTGATTCGGCAAATTGATACGAAAATAGGCAACGCTCTTTGGGGGCCGGACGACCGATAGCGGCCAGCCGCCGTTCGGCCCAGGACGGTAACGGCGAGAAGAAGTCGAGGACCGTCGCGCCTGCTGTGCGGCGAACTCGATAGCGTTGCGGGTTGCCTGCTTTGTGGTCGAGGGCCATCTGCAAATGCCAGGCGACGTCGCTTCCTCGCCAGCGTTCATGCTTCGTTGGGAAATCCATGAACTTCATAAGCGCACCGTCTTGAAGCAAGGCGTAGCCCCATAGGTCAGCTCCATAAGCTTGGGGACGCCGGGCTACAAACAAACCGCTCTGCCGCTTCGGCGTTGTCCAGCGACCCCGATAGAAAGTGGGCTTTGCCGCTGTGTCGAGAATGGTCAGCCCAGCAACTTCGCCAGACGGGCCTTGGCGGAGCAGCTCGCGTTCGAACCGGTCAGCGACGATCTGAGCATCTTCCGCTTTGGGTTCTCGCAACCATGTGCGAGTGCTCAACTCCAAGAGGCCCAATTCGCGTAGCACGAGCGGAAGATCCTCGTCGCCATGCCGATGTAGTAGACGATAGTGGCCGTCGTAGGTAATGCGCGAGGCCATCGAAGCGGGAAGGGGCGTAGGCTCGTCGAGCGTGATGCCCATGAGAAAAACGTTGCCGCTTGGCCGGGCCACGAAAGCGGGAGGCGCGGCGAAGAGCCATGTGCTCTTGGCAGCCGCGTTCCCAAATGTGGCCTGAGCCAGTTCAAGCAAGTCGCCGGCGATTAGGGCCTTGTCGACAGCATACTCAATCCGCTCCTCGAGCGGTCCTGCTTGGGCGGTGAGGCCTTGCAGGCCTTCCATGACCGAGGAGACCAGGACACGGGCAGTACAGGGGCAGAGGTAGGACGCGGCTCGCCGCACGAGAGCAGACAAGAACGCATCGTCTCCGATACCGATCCCGTCCGGCAGGCCAAGTGGCCTCCGTATGAGGTCTATGACGTCGGCGGCTCCGATACGGGCTACCATCGCCACCCCGGCAGACCAAAAGTCGAATTAGCTAGATCGGCGCGCGCTGCTGAGATCGCGAGAAAACGAGCACCTCTGACGAGCACGGGTCGCCGCTTTGCTTCCTCAAGCAGAGACAGGAAGCGATCGCCGTAGAGCGTCCCAAGTTCGAAAGGCGCGCTGACAAGATGAAGGGCAAAGGCGCAAGCCTCATCGTCCTCACAGACGCCGTAGCGTTCGCAGACGTCACTAAACCACTTGAGGCTCGGGCGATTTCCAGTGGTCGTGCGCCGAAGCTCCGCCTGAAGCGCGGCGGCGAAGTTTGGCCGCATATCGACAGCGGACTTTAGCTGCTCCAGCGATTGCGTGTCGTCCATTGATCCCAGTCTGTCCTCGATATTGATCCATGGCATTCCGCAGAAGTGGACCAGTGACTGCCGGATCAGACGTTCGACGATACGCGAGCGCCGATGTTCGGCTAACCGGCCTGCAACACGAGCCCTGCGCCAGAGGTCGGCGAGATAGAGCAATCGCGGAACATCGGCTGCCGCGTCCACCAAGTTCGGCTCGATGAGCAGCTGACTTATTCCGATACCGCTTCTTGGAGGATTGCTGACAAAGAGAATATCTTGCTGCTTTCCTTGCGTTGCTATGTACAGGCCGCCTGCGCCGGTAACGGTGAAGGAAACCACAGGGTTCGCGATTGCCAATTCTTGGATGCGGCCCGGCGTTTCGATTGGGGAGAATTCGATTTTTGCCGAGCTTTCCGAGCCCGTGTCGTCGAAGAGTCGAATTTGCGTTGACCCTCCCACAAACTGGCATACCCAGCGAAGGGGTGTTGCGTCACGCTCCAGTCGTAGGACGAATTCACCAAGCTCTTCGCCCTTGATGGTAAAGCGGCCTCGCGTGGCTTCGAAATATTTCTGAGCGCGAGAGGGTTCGTCGGTAAACTTGCGAAGGCGTTGCGACCACTGTTGAGGGCCAATGGGAAGGGCAATACGGCCGATCTCTTCATTGATGAGTGTCGCGCCGGTGGCGCTGCTGAGCGTGATGCTGCATTGCACCTCCCGGTCTTCGGGACCGAGGACATTCAGGCGAGCTGTACCGTCCCAAAGCTCGGCCAAGCTCGGGTTCGGCGGATCGATTGAGACTACAAGGCCTGCATGGCCTGATGTGCCTACCTTTCGGGGCTTGGGGTCCCGGACGTTAAGGTCAATCCACCCCTCAAGCTCTCGCGCGCCGTGTGGAGACAAGCCGACACGGCGAGGCCGGACAGCGAGCGTGTGTCGCCCCGGCGGGAGTTGCGGTAGGCGGATGAATACGGGCTGGTTGGCTGGGGCGCCAGGCAGACGAATATCTGACCCGTCGTCGAGGTTCAGAAGATATTCCTCGACCGGATGGTCGTGAGAGATGCCGAAGCAGGGCTCTTCGGTCGATAGCCAGTCGCCATGCCCTTCGCCGTCCCAGTTCGGCGGGCAGCCACCGGCGGGCCACACGCGGACGCTCTTCGATACCTGAACGCCAGCCCGGTAGAGTTCCGCTACGTCCTGGGGCTGTACGGCATCTGGCATCAGAATCTCGGTCGCGAAGATTCCCGAGCAATCCATGCCCGCTTCCGTGCAATAGGCAAGGGTTGCTTTCAGCGGCGCGCGATGAAGGACGACGTATGTCTGTCCGGTTCGAACTCCGCGGCTGAGGACTTCTCGGGCTATGCCGTCTGAGCCGACACGGAAAACCCAGATGGGGCCGGGCGAGAGGCGGACTTCGCCGCGCAGCACGTTGTCGAGAATGTCGTTGTGCTCCTCAAAGCTGAGAAGAGGCGCTTCGCTTCCAGGCCAGGACGTAAGGGCACGTTGCTGTGGACCATAGAGCGTCCAGCCGGGCGGCAGCATTGCGCCGCCTGTTCCTGCGATCGTGCATCGCGTAGACTTGAGGAAGCGAGAAAGGTCGGGGCCCAAGCGGGCGACGTCTTCAAAGTTGGGGACTTCAAGCACCACCGACCAGCGGTTCGCCGCCGACCTCCGTAACAGGAGGGCCGGACGAATGCCTAAGGATGTTGAGGTGCTTGGCGTTCGTGCTGACGTTGCTCCAGTAGCGTTCTCATCAGATGACCGAGGTAGATAAAGACCTCGGCTGCGATCTCCGACGACTCGCTTCGCCTCCTTTAGCCATTCGCCCGCCTCACGGGTCTTGTTGAGGTCGGAAACAAGACGCGCGAGCGTTACTGGGTTAAGCGGGCTTCCATGCTGCGCAGCTTGACGGCCAAGCATGGCCAGGGCGATACGGCCGACTAGTTCCTCCTGCTCGAGAAATTGATGAAAGCGCTTCGAAGCATCCCAGGCCCCTTTTGCAATGAGTTGGCCTATCTCGACGGGGGAGGCGTTGCTCGCTCGTGCCAGGTCATGCCGAACGTCGAACATCGCCTTGGCGAATTGCCGCTGAAAGTATTTTGGCAGGATCGCGTGGGTGATCGGCCAACAGATGTTGCAGAAGTTTTTGGCCCACGGTCCGGTTGGCACGACGCCATTGTATTTCTTGTGGAAGCGGCTGAAGAAGATCTGGAGATACCCCGGCTTACCGCGATCGTTCCAGAGCGGCATATGCTCTTCAAACGACAGCCAATATTCCTGCCCATCATAGCCGTAGCCGCTCTCGGCCGCGTACACTGCCCAGACGAGCCAGTGTTCGGTAGGCCGAAGCAGGCTGTTCCTTAGCCTTTGATGCAAGGCGTGGGTGATCGCCTTGACGTCTCCCTCGTTGAGCCCATGCTCAAGGACGAATAGGGGAAACCCGCTGCCAGCCCGGGATGCGGCCAAAGCCGCGAAGTGCCGTTCAAGGCGCTCTTGCCAACCGTCAAGAGCCCCCGACTGGAACATTAGTTTAAGTTCCTCGTCATGCTTGAGCTGTCGCGCTTTGCATAGGCAGCCGCTGCTCATTAAGCAGAAACTTGAGATTGTCGGCGGTCCACAACTTGTATTCGGGCCGTCGTTCTGCTCGAGGTGCCATCCAGCGTTTCACTGCAAGTCCGGCAACCTTCTCTGCGCTAAGAAGGCCCTTCAGCCGAGGGCGCCCCTTGCCCTTGGCAAGGATCGAAAGGGCATTGATTGCCAAAGTGCAGATAAACACCTCGCGCTGGACGCCATGCTTGAGCAAATCGTCTCTGAGACCTAAGGCGGCGAGCGCAGCGCGAGTGGTGCGAAGACGCCAATTGGGCCCTTGGCCGAAGCGATGCCGATCCGCGTACTTGTGGCGGATGACGCGCAAATAGTTGCGCAGCTCAGAGAACAAGTCGTCTGGTATGTGGAAGTGGCCCCACCCACCTGTGTACCCGATGGGTTCGAGATATTGGACCCCGTCGAGCTTTACGCGATTGTAAACCGAGGATCGCCCCAGCGACGAAGAAGTGGTTACGACAAGTAGGCGCGCGCCCTTCTTCTTGCGCGAGATGATTCCCTTCGAAGAGCCGTATATTTTCTTGAAGTCGTCGTACACATCGCGGCTGCGGACTAGCGACGCGACCAGCTTGCCGCCGAGTAGCATGTTGTAGGGTGGCACCGCGCCCAGGACATACGCGTCCATGACATTGACGAGGCGCTTGACACGGTCCTTCCCAGTCCACCCGATTTTCTTGTCACGAACAGAAAGGTTGAAGACCGGGTCGCCAATAGCGATCAGGCCGATGAGCTTGTCGTTGTTCTTGTCCCATACGAGGTAGCGAATTCGCCGGCCAAAGCCGTTAGAGACGGGGACCGCCCATGTTAGGGCAGCGAAGCGGAATAGATCACCTTGCCACGTCTCACTCTTGATGCGCTCAAGCTTGGGCTTGATATTGGCCGGGTCGATATCCTTCCCAGCGGCGAAATACTTCAGCAGCTCCGGCGCGTGCTGGGCAATGAACGTCTTGTTCGCGCGGAGAAGATCGTTGCGCTCTGCGTTGTGCAGGAAGCGAACGACTTCCTTACCACCCTTCTCGATCTCGAGTGTCCCATCCGGCTTCTTCGTAAAGCCCATGTCGGCCAAGTGGCGGCGGAGGCGGCGCTTCAGCGTGGCTTCGCGGAGGGGGACTTTGATCGGTTTCTTCTTCTTCCGGCTCATCCGAGGTGCGGTCTCATTGCATTTCAGCTAGTGGTTGCACACCGATTGCATCGTCGTCACGTATAGCCTTCGCCGCGGTTCCAGCAAACAGAATCTTTGACAAGGGCAGCACAGAGCTGGCGTCAGCCGTCCAAGACGTGCATTCCGAAGAAGAGACCTGCATGCAACATGTTGCCACCACTCCCCCAGTTGGCGAGGTGTCATCGAGGGGCGACTTGAGGGTGAACGGTAGCGATAGAGGGCAGTGCAGAGCGGCCCTCTATGAAATCCACGACAGGCGGCGGTGGCCGTCGAGTTGCAAAGCCGCCCGGGTACATCCGGCCGAATAGCGTCGCGAGCTCAACGAAATTCCATTCGAAATCCAGCGGCTTGTGGCAATCGGCGTACCGCTTAGTCACCGACCCGCAGCCGCACCGCTCATCGTCGTGGCATTGGCGTAGCCGGTAGTACGCTTGGACCCTAGGGTCATCACCTAAAGCGTATTGCTTGCCGGGCCATCTGCCGAAGACTTCTAGGTGAAGGTGGCGCAAGGCCCACACGCTATAGAGGTCAACTAGCGTTCGAAGGTCTCCACCTTCGAACCATGCTTGGTCTTGTTGTGAGAAGGCACAGATCGAGCCGTCACCGAAATTAGTATGTCGAGGTCCAATCCACTTGGTTTCGGCTGCGGAGGTCCAGAAGCCCCAGGCTTTAGTCCCAGCGCCGGCCTGAAACGGAAGAGCTACAAGAAAGGTGGCTCTCCGCGTCAAACCCGAGATGATCGAGCTTTCAGCGAGGAGCCACATTCCCTTGTCGTCTGGGAAGACACGCAACGAGGGATACGCCCCCTTGAGATTCGTCACTTGGCCTTCGTACGCGGCGCGCAGTACGCCGCCGCAGATCCGTGCGACGGTACTGGCCGGCCGTGATCCACCGGCTGGCCCTTCCCGTCGGGAGGACCTTTGCCGTGATCGGGCTGCGGATCGTGTCTTTCCTTGTCGTTCGCCATTGCCATTCTCCTTGGGTGTGGCGGGCTTGCCGATGTCGACGAGGCCCCCATTTCTGACCTGAAGCCGTCGGTCGGCGTCCAAGGCCGTTCCGACTTGCCGCAACACGGCCCGGGCGTCCGCGCCCAAGGAGACTTCCCCTGGATCCGGATTTGTGCGAGTCTGTGTCACCCGCACACACTCTGCCGAAATCGGATATGTGTCAAGGTGTGGCATTCGCACGGGAGAAAGATGTCCACATTCGAGCAAAAGCTGGTCCGGGCCGTTAAGCGAAAGCGCGAGGCTCAGGGGCTGAGCCTTCGCGCACTTTCGAAGGCTTCCGGGGTGAGCTTCTCATCCCTCGCGCGGATGGAGCGGGGGGAGGGGGAACCAGACAACAATTCGAAAATCCGGCTGCTGCAGTGGCTTGGTCCAGATGCCGAAGCTGCCGGACTGCGATTTGATAACGTAGCATTTGTGCACTTCAGGGCGGCAAAGAACGTTCGCTCTTCAACTGTGCAAATGCTGCTAAAGGCGGCCGACTGTTTGCGCCAATCGATGGGTGCTCAGATCGATCCGGCAAGTCGGGACCGGGAAGATCACGACGATAATGGTTTCACGGAGAACGTCCCGCGGTCCAAGGAAGAGCTTGAGGGAATCGCGGAGAAGTTTCGAACTGATCTTGGAGTTTCGCTCGACCAACGCTTGGACAGTCTCCGTGTCGAGGTGGACGGAGTATCGGTGATCCCGCTTCGAAAGACAGCGTGCCTCGATGCTCGAACCACAAATGCACTTGGCGGCGTCGCCGCCGGGGAATGGTCCGCGATGAGTGTTCCATTGGATCCGGACAACGAACGCTGGGCGGTTTTGTTGAACGACACCCATGCGGTAGAGCGCCAACGCGTGACCGTCCTGGAAGAGCTGTGGCACATATTGCTCGGCCACAAGCTCACGAAGATCGCTCGGGTGGCCGAGGCCTACGGTCGAACGTACGATACGACCGAAGAGCATGACGCATACTTTCTAGCTGCTGCGACGCTCCTGCCTAAAGCTGCAATTCTAAATGCTGTCGCGCAAAGGCTTCTGTCGCAGCAGATCGCGCAGAGGTTCGGCACATCGTGCGAACTGGTGGACTACAGAATAAAGCGTCTCGGGTTGTGGCGGGAGCACAACGGAAAGCAGATCAAGCTCTCGCACGATTGAGGCATGAGCTGAAGCCTGTGCAGGATGACTCAAGTTGAACCGGTTCCTCTAACGGAGAGCCGTGCAATCGCGATGGTGCCTGTTGCAACGGCGGTGACAAGACCAATGACGTATTGCCAATCCGTTGCAGGCAACACTAACGGCCAGATCTGCTGAACCAAGTTGAAGCCCGCTATTGCTGCCGGTATCCCAAACACCATCACGATCAGCAGACGAACGGCGGATGACCGGCTGGTCTGAAAGATCACCTTGCCTATCAGGAACAGCGCAACGCCGGCCACGGCTCCGATCGCAAACCCGCCGATTTCGCCGCTGCCAGCGTGGATCGCCCAGAACGCGACCCACACCCCGACGGCGAAGGGCACGATGTAGACGGCGCAGAAGTAGAGCAGCGCACAGAACGCCAGGAGGGTCACCAAGCCAATCAAGCCAATCATCGCATCCTCCACCGATGGACGATGTGGAGTCGCCGCCGCGCTGTTGCAACAACTTGAGATAGTAGTCGGCGCAGCCCGTACCGCGGATGTGCGATGTGGCATGGCTCACTTGCCCCCAATGCATCGACTCCGGGCATGACCTGCTTCAGTTGCGCCAACGCACGCTCTAACGCGCTTCGCGCTCATGGAGCGAACGTGGGCGCAGACCCGCGCAGGTAATGGCCGTTTTCTTCTCTGGCTGGTTCGACGATTCCTATCGCCGTCCGGCGGCGCGCCTGCCGCCCATCAATCCAGCCGCCCGCTCATGACCCCGACCCGTTTTCTCATCGGCCAGATCGCCATCGTCTTCGCCATCGTGATCGGCGGCCTGTGGGTTGCCACGCAATGGGTCGCGGCCGAGCTTGCCTACCAGCCGCGCCTGGGCGAGCCGTGGTTCACGGCATTCGCCCTGCCGGTCTATCATCCCTGGCGGCTGTTCGAATGGTGGTATGCCTACGACGCCTACGCGCCCCGGCTGTTCGACGAAGCCGGCGTCATTGCGGCCTGCAGCGGCTTTCTCGGCATCGTCGTCGCCGTGATCGGCTCGCTGTGGCGGGCCCGCCAGGCGCGGCTGGTCACCACCTACGGCTCCTCGCGCTGGGCAAGCCGGCACGAGATCGACCGGGCCGGATTGTTTCGGGCCACGGGCGTGTTCCTCGGCCGGCTCGACGACCGCTATCTGCGCCACGACGGGCCCGAGCACGTCATCGCCTTCGCGCCGACGCGGTCCGGCAAGGGTGTGGGGCTTGTCATCCCGACGCTGCTCTCCTGGACCGAGAGCGCCGTCGTCCACGACATCAAGGGCGAGAACTGGCAGCTCACCGCCGGCTGGCGCAGCCGCTTCTCGCACTGCCTGCTGTTCAATCCCACTGATCCGCGCTCGGCCC
>Ga0164290_1002020_pt1 | contig 18496 bp, 16 predicted proteins | sample Micstemetagenome_FD_108782 | JGI IMG/M metagenome (GOLD analysis project Ga0164290, IMG submission 108782) | Contaminated culture microbial community from soil near Moab, Utah, USA - Microcoleus steenstrupii SON62 (Illumina Assembly) | ecosystem: Environmental > Terrestrial > Soil > Soil crust... | reverse complement strand
GGCCTCGTCGAGGACAGCGCGAACGCCTGCGCCTTCCTCTGCTCGGGCCAGGCCAACTACATCACCGGCGAGGCGATGAACGTGTCGGGCGGCGAGGAGATGCACTGAGATGGACGCCGCGCCGTCTCGGTCCGACTGGGACGTCATCGTCGTCGGCGCCGGTACGGCCGGGATGCCGGCGGCCGTGTTCGCCGCGAACCGCGGCGCCCGGGTTCTGGTGCTGGAGTCGGCCGAACGGGTCGGCGGTACCCTGTGGGTGAGCAGCGGCCAGATGAGCGCCGCCGGCACCAGACTCCAGAAGGCGAAGGGCATCGACGACAGCGCCGACGAACACTTCGAGGACGTGATGCGGATCAGCCGGGGGACCGCCAACCCCGACATCGTCCGCCTCGCCGTCGACCACGCCGCCGCGACCTTCGACTGGCTCTGCGACCTCGGGATCGCGCTCGAACCGGACCATCCGATCACGGGCTGGGCCCACGAGCACTACGGCCGACCGCGCTACTACTGGGGCCCGGAAGGCGGTCGGTCGATCAAGGCCGCGATCCTGCCCGAGTTCGAGCGCCTTTGTGCCGACGGACGCATCGACCTTCGCCTGCGGCACGAGGCCACGGGCCTCGAAGCTTCGGGGAATCGCGTGACCGGGGTCGCGGCCCGGGGACCAGACGGCAGCGTCCGTTCTTTCAACGGGCGCAACGTGATCCTGGCGAGCGGCGGCTACGCGGCCGATCCCGTGATGTACGAGCAGCTTTCGAACGCGCCGCTCTACGCCGCCTCCGCTTACCCCTACTCGCGCGGGACGGGGCACCGTCTGGCGCTCTCCCTGGGCGGGACAATCCGGGGCGCCGAACATTTTCACGTCGGGTTCGGCGTCGTCCTCGACGGCGACGAATATCCCGCCGCCGTCGCCGCGCGCTTGAACACCTACCCCGAAAGGCGGCAGCCGTGGGAGGTATACGTGAACGAGCGCGGGCAGCGCTTCGTCCGCGAGGACCTGCCCAGCGTCGACGCGCGCGAGAAGGCCCTCTTCGCCCAGCCCGGCCGACGGTTCTGGGCGATCTTCGACGCCGCCATCCTCGAGGCGGCTCCGCCCCTCGTGAGCGGATGGTCGCGCGAAGAGACCCTCCGGGCCTTCGAGCGAAAGCATCCCTCGTTCGCGCGGGGCGACACGCTGCGCGAGCTCGCCGAGAACGCCGGGATCGACGCCGACGGCCTCGAGGCCACGATACGCGGCTACAACTACGGCGTCGGAACCGGGCTGGATTTCTTCGGCCGGCAGCATTGCCCCGCCCCCGTCGCCCGCGCGCCCTTCTTCGGCATCCGCCTCCAAGGCACGGCTGTGACGAGCGCGGCCGGGGTCGCGGTGAACCGGCGCCTGCAGGTGGTCCGCGAAGACGGGACCGAGATCTCCAACCTCTTCGCCGCCGGCGAGATCCTGGGCTCGAGCCAGACCATGGGGAACGCGGCGTGCGGCGGGATGATGGTGACGCCGGCCCTCACGTTCGGCCGCCTCCTTGGGCAATCCATCGTCCCGGCGGGCTCCTGATGGTCGAGGTCGGCCCCCGGGGATCGCCGTCCGAACGGCGGGGCTACGTGGACGGCCTCTGGGGGCAGGTCCACTACCGCGTCGTCGGTGCCGGGCCGCCGCTTCTCCTGCTGCACCAGGTGCCCTGGTCGTCGGCCCAGTACTTCAAGGCGCTGCCGGTGCTGGCGGCGCGGGGGATGCGCGTCATCGCCCTCGACACGCCCGGGTACGGGATGTCGGACCCGCCGCCGGGTCGGCCGTCCATCGAAGACCACGCTGACAACCTCGCGCGCGTCCTGGAGCGGCTGGAGCTCGATCGACCGGCGATCGCGGGACACCACACGGGCGCGCTGATCGCGGGCTGTTTCGCGTCCCGTCACCCGGGGCGGGTCGCGAAGTGCGTGATCGACAACCCGCCCTTCTGGACGCCGGCCGAGCGCGAAGAACGGCAACGGAAACTGGGCAACGTCCAGAAACCGAGACCCGGCGGGCAGCATTTCGTCGATCGATGGTCGATGATCCGCGAGCGGGGCGACCCGGACTGGAGCGACGAGTCCGTGCACCTCGCGGTGCTGAGCTACTTCAACAGCGGACCCCACGCCGAACTCGGCTACTGGGCGGCCTACCGCTACGAGTTCGCGCCCGACCTCGCTAACATCGGCCCGCCGACCCTGCTGCTCGCGTGCAGGCGCGATCGCCTCTTCCCCTACGCCGAGCGCGTCCGCGCCCTCAGACCCGACTTCGCCTACGTCGAGCTGGACGGGGGCGTCGCGATGCAGCTGGAGCGACCGGCCGACTGGGCGGCCCCCATCGCTTCTTTCTTGAAGGGCGGCTGAGACGTGCCGGCTTCGACCCCCACGGCGCGAGCTTCGGGCCACGCGTGGTACGTGCTGGTCCTCCTGACCCTGGCCCACATCCTCGCCTACGTCGATCGCTGGATACTCAGCCTCCTCATCCAGCCGATCAAGGCGGACCTGCAGCTCAGCGACTTTCAGATCGGGCTCCTCCTCGGCCCCGCCTTCGCCATCCTGTTCATCGCGATGGGCGTCCCCTTCGGTTGGCTCGCCGACCGCTTCGACCGGCGGCGCCTGCTCGCGTTCGGGATCACGGTCTGGTGCGGCTTCACGGCCGCGTCCTGCCTCGCGGACGACTTCGCGACCCTCTTCCTGATGCGGCTCGGGGTCGGCGTGGGCGAAGCCGTTCTCGCGCCGTGCGCCTTCTCGCTGATCGCCGACTACTTCCCGGTCCGCGAGCGCCCGCGCGCGGTGAGCGTCTTCATGACCGGGACCTTCGTCGGCGCGGGCTCGGCCTTCCTGCTCGGCGGTCCGCTGATCACCCACCTGGAGCAGCTGCCTGCCATCGGGGTCCCCCTCGCGGGCGAGCTCCGGCCCTGGCAAGCGGCGTTCCTGTTGGTCGGCGCGCCCGGGCTGATCCTTGCCTTCCTCATCCGCTACACCATCCGGGAGCCCGCCAGGAGCGATCTCGTGTCGCTCGAGGGAGCCGCCAACGACCGCGGGCTGCGCGTCGCGGCGACGTTCGTTCTCCGGCGGTGGCGCACCTACGGCGCGATCTGCGCCGGGGCCATAGGCAACATCATGATCGGATCGAACGCGCAGTGGATGGCGCCGGTGTTCGAGCGCTCGTGGGGGTGGAGCGTCGCCGACGTCGCCCGGACGACCGGCGTCATGTTCTTCGTGGCGGGTCCGCTCGGGACGTTCGCCGGCATATGGCTGATGGGCAGGCTGTCGGGCCGGGGCATGATCGACGCCCCGTTCAGGGCGCTGCTGCTCGGCGTTTCGATCGTGGCGGTGGCGTTCGCCTTGTTGCCGGTCTCACCGACGGCCTGGATCGCGCTGATCGCGCTCTTCGCCGCGATGTTCGGCCAGGCGATCGCGACCGCCGCCGGACCGACCTCCATCGTCGCGATCGCGCCGGGGAACATCCGCGGGCAGATCATGTCCTTCTACTATCTCGTGAACGGGCTGATCGCCGGCCTGATCGGGGCGCCGCTGGTCGGTGCCCTGGCGGATCGCATGGACAGGCAGACGGGCTTGGGCGAAGCCATAATGATCGTCTCGGCCTCGGTGGGGACGGCCGTCGTCGTGCTCCTCCTTTTGGGATCGCGCCATTACCGCGGGGCCGTGCGCGAGATGGCCGGGCTCGCGCCCCGTCAGCTGTAGAGCGCCCCGTCGCCGAGTTCGGCCGCCAGACCGACCCGCTCGTTCAGTCCCGCGAAGTCGAGCATCTGCTCGCGCAGACCGCGATTCGAGCCCTTTTCCATCAGGTTCGCGAAGTATCGCTCCGCGGCCGTCGCCACCGCTCTCACGAGGCCGCCAGGGAAGATGACGAGCTTGTACCCGAGGGCGCGGAGTTCCTGGGCGCTGAGCTCGGGCGTGCGGCCGCCTTCGACGACGTTGGCGACGAGCGGTATGCGCGATCCGAACGTCTTGCCGATCGCCCGCAGCTCCGCGAGGTCGCGGGGCGACTCCACGAACAGTACGTCGGCACCGGCTTCGATGTAAGTCTCGGCCCGGTCGATCGCGGACGGGAGGCCGTCGACCCCGATGGCGTCGGTCCGGGCGACTATGAGCGTTTCCGAGGACCGGCGGGCATCGATAGCGGCCCGGATCTTGCCCGCCATCTCTCCGGCGGGGATCAGCGACTTCCCGGAAAGGTGCCCGCACCGCTTCGGGGATGTCTGGTCCTCGAGCTGAACGGCGGACGCGCCCGCGCGCTCGAGCAGAGCGACCGTCCTCTTGACGTTCAACGCGTTGCCGTAGCCGGTGTCGGCGTCGACGACGAGCGGGAGCTCCGTGCGCTCGCGGATGTACGAGACGCACTGGACGACCTCGTGCATCGACATGAGGCCGATGTCGGGGCGCCCGAGGCGGGTGTAGGAAAGGCTGGCGCCGGACACGTACAGTGCCTTGAAGCCGGCCCGCTCGGCGAGCAGCGCGCCGAACGCGTCGTAGACGCCCGGGGCGACGACCAAGTTCGATTCGTGGAGTTGCTGGCGTAGCTGCACTGCGGGGCCTTCCGGACGGCGGGCGGAGAGATTTGCACGGCCGCCGGGCGAGACACCGATAGAGAAATGAGATTCCAGATTTAGCGGGAATGACGGTTCATGCCTCCGCGATCGCGGCCTATCAGGGGCTTCCGGCACGGGAGAGGAACGCTCGACGAGATGCCTCTGAGCCTGTTCGCCAAGCTCTGGAAGGCGCACGAGATCGCCGCGCGCCCGGACGGTTCGAGCCTGATGTGGGTCGACCGGCACTACGTCCAGGAAGGATCCTTCCTCGCGTTCGATCAGCTTCGGGCGCGCGGAAGGGACGTCGCGCGTCCCGACCTGACGATAGGCGTCGCCGACCACTACGTCCCCACCCGCGAGCGCCGGAAGCCCATCTTGGACGCCACGATCTCGCGGATGCTTCGCCAGTTGCGAGAGAACTGCGAAGCGCACGGCATCGAGCTCATCGACCTCGACGATCCGAGGCAGGGGATCATCCACGTCGTGGGACCCGAGCTCGGCCTCACCCTGCCCGGACTGCTCGTCGTGGAAGGCGACAGCCACACGTCGACCCACGGTGCGCTCGGCGCGTGGGCGTTCGGAATCGGTGCGTCGGAGGTGGCCACCGTGCTGATGACCCAGACGCTCTGGCAGCAGAAGCCGCGGAGCATGCTGGTCCGCTTCGAAGGGAAGCCCGCGCACGGGGTCGGCGCGAAGGACATGGCGCTGGCGCTCGTCGCCAAGATAGGTGCCGACGGCGCCCTCGGGCACTCGATCGAGTATGCCGGGCAGGCCGTGCGAGAGATGTCGGCCGAAGCGCGCATGACTTTGTGCAACATGTCGATCGAAGCCGGCGCGCGGTGCGGATTGGTGTCCCCGGACGCGACGACGGTCGAGTATCTCCGCGGCCGCCCGTTCGCGCCGACCGGAGAAGGGTTCGAGCGAGCCGCCCACCGGTGGTTGGCGCTCGCCAGCGACGCCGACGCGGTGTTCGATCGCGAGATCGTCATCGACGCCCGCGAGATCGCGCCGATCGTGACCTGGGGCACGAGCCCCGAGGAGGCCCTGCCCATCGACGGGCGCGTGCCAGATCCCGCCGAGGAGGCGGACCCGGAGCGGGCGTCGGCGATGCGGGCCGCCATCGACTACATGGGACTGAGACCCGGTATGAGGCTGGTCGACATACCGATCGATCGCGTCTTCATCGGCTCTTGCACCAACGGACGCATAGAAGACCTACGAGCGGCGGCCTCGGTCCTCGCCGGGCGCCGCTCACGCGTTCCCGGGCTGGTCTCCCCGGGATCCTCGCTCGTGAAGCGGCAGGCGGAAGAGGAGGGGCTGGATCGCATCTTCGTCGAGGCGGGTCTCGAGTGGGCGGACGCGGGGTGTTCGATGTGCGTCGGGATGAACGGCGACCGCGCGGAGGCCGGCGAGCGCTGCGCGTCGACCACGAACCGGAACTTCCGGGGGCGGCAAGGCAAGGGGGCCCGGACGCACCTGATGTCCCCCGTCATGGCCGCCGCGGCGGCCCTGAGCGGGCACCTAGCCGACGCGCGGCCGCTGATCGAAGGGCGTCGCTAGGATGAACCCGTTCACGCGGCTGCGGGCGCCGCTCGTGGCCCTCCCGCTGGCCAACGTCGACACCGATCAAATCATCCCCGCCCGGTTCCTCAACACGCCCCGCGAGCATGGGTACGGCGGTTTCCTGCTGCACGACCTGCGCCAGTCGATGCCGGAGCTCGACGCGGCGCTGGCGCGGGGCGACGGGGCGAAGATCCTGGTGACCAAGCGCAACTTCGGGTGCGGGTCCTCGCGAGAAGCGGCCGTGTACGCGCTCGCCGACGCCGGCGTGCGGTGCGTGATCTCGCCGAGCTTCGGCGACATCTTTGCGGGCAACGCGGTCAACAACGGGATCCTCCCGGCGCGTGTCGACGAGGAGGTGGTCGAACGTCTCCTGGCAGGCGGTGCGCGGAGAGACGCTTCGGTCGACCTGGAAAGCCGCACGATCGCGCACGGGTCGTCGAGCTTCGGCTTCTCGCTCGACGAGGTCGGGCGAACGAAGTTGCTTAATGGCTGGGACGACGTCGATCTGGCGCTTAGCTACCGCTCCGAAGCCGTTCGCTTCGCCGAAGCGCGCGCTCTGGACGCGCCCTGGTCCTCGATCGACTGGAGCTGAGGCTTGCCGAGCCCAGAGCTCGCGGGCTCGTTCTCCCCCCTGCGCTACCGCGATTTCCGGCTGATCTGGCTGGCGAGCCTGGTGTCTAACCTCGGCGGCATGGCCCAGCTAGTCGGGGCCGCGTGGCTGATGGCCACGATCACGGCCTCTCCGAAGATGGTGGCGATGGTGCAGACGGCCAACACGCTGCCCCTGATGGTTTTCGCCCTGCTCACCGGTGCCCTCGCGGACGTGGCGAGCCGTAGGCTCGTGATGCTCGCGTCGCAGCTCTTCATGCTGCTGGCTTCGGCGGTATTGACCGCGTCGACGATCCTGGACGCGACCGGCCCATGGGCCCTCCTGGTCCTGGTTTTCCTAAACGGCTGCGGAGCCGCCTTCTACGCGCCCGCGTGGCAGGCGTCGCTGCGCCAGCAGGTGCCTCTGACGGTCCTCCCGGACGCTGTGGCCCTAAACATAGCGGGCAACAATCTGGCGAGGACGATCGGCCCCGCGCTCGGCGGGGCGATCGTCGCCTCGGCGGGAGCGTGGGCCGCGTTCGCGTTCAACACGCTCTCCTACCTCGCGTTGACGGTTGTCATCGCGCGCTGGTCCGCCGAGCCGTTCCCGCGGGCCCGCGGGCGGCCGAGCGTTGCAGCGGCGGCGGCGGAGGGACTTCGCTTCGTCTCTCGGTCGCGAGCGGCGCGCGCGGTCCTGGCGAGATCGTTCCTCTTCGGGGCCACGGGGATCGTCGTGCTGGCCCTTCTCCCGGTGGTCTCGAAGAGCCTCTTCAGCAGCGACGCCGGAACCTACGGCCTCCTCCTGGCGGCCTTCGGCGTCGGCGGCACCGTCGGCGCGATCGCGTCGGCGAGCGCGCGGCGACTCGCGGGCCGCGCCCAGGTTGCCTTCGCCGGCACCGTAGCGATGGCCGCCGCGCCGGGAGCGCTGTCGTTGAGCCCGGGCCTCCCCGTCGCGGCGGCAGCGCTGCTGGCGAGCGGCGCTTGCTGGATCGCGGTGCTTTCGACCTACAACGTGACCGTCCAACTCTCGTCGCCGGCGCCCTTGGTCGGTCGGATGCTGGCGATCTACCAGATGGCGAGCTTCGGCGGCATGGCCGTGGGGAGCCTGATCTGGGGCCATCTCGCCGAGACGATGCCGCTCGCGCAGGTTCTGGTGGTGGCCGCCGGCGCGACACTCGCCGCGGGCCTGGCCAGCCTGGCCTTCCGGCTCCCGCCGGACGGCGGCGTGCGAGAAGCCGAGGAGGGGACGGCCTGACCGGCGGGACCGGGTCTGTCCGGGCCGCGCGGCCCCTCAGGCGGCCGTGGCCCAAGCGCGGGCGCGGTCGACCGCGTCGCCGTAGGCACGCCTTCCGAGGAGCAGCAACGCGACGCCCAGGAATCCGCCGAAGAAGTACATCGCCGCCAGGCTCGGTTGAAGACCGGTCGCGCCGGTGAACACGTGGTCGGACAGGACGCCCACGACGAGCGGCCCGAAAGTGACGCCAACGAGCCCGGTCAGAAGGGTGTAGACCGCGATAACCTGCCCGCGCATCTCGTTGGGCGTGATTTGGTTCAAGCCGTTCAGCGCGGCCGTGACCGACCAGATCGCGAACAGCGAAGTCATGACGTGGGACAGCAGCGCCACGTCCGTGTTCGGGGTGAGGCACTTGAGGGTCCCGAAGACGCCCCAGACGACGGCCTGCAGCATGACGACGAGGATCGGCCCGTCGACGCGGCCTCTCTTGGCCAAGCGCGACATCACGACGCCGGCGCTGAGCGCGCTGAAGGTCCCGCACGGGAAGCCGATGAGTCCCAGGGCCGTCCCGATCTCCGCCGCGCTCCAGCCGTGCACCCGCGTGAACAGCGACGGGAACCAAGCCAGCTGCGCGTTCACGACCATGACGTTCAGGACGGTCCCCAGCATCAGGGCGGCGTAGGCCATGCCGTTGGCCTTCATGTGCAGCCACACCTGGCGCGGCGAGGTGCGGCCGTCGCCCGACCCGCTCCTGTCGCGGCGCTCCGGCTCCCTCACCGTCAGGAGGATCAGCAACGAAAGCAGCAACCCCGGAAGGCCGATGACTATGAACACGATCTGCCAGTCCCTGAAGGCGCCCAACAGGGACGGGAACGCGGCCCGGACTTCCTGGGCCAACGAGATCGCCGTGCTGCCGAGGAGGTACGCCATCCCCGTCCCGATCGACCCTCCCACCATGAACACGCCGTAGGCCTTCGAGCGCTTTTCGGGCGGGAACAGATCGGCGATCAGGGAGGAGGAAGCCGGCGTCACGGTCGACTCCCCGGCGCCGACTCCGACCCTGGCCGCGAACAGTCCAGCGTAGGACTTGGCCAAGCCGCAGGCCACCGTGGCGGAGCTCCAGAAAGCGACGCCGAGCGCGAGCAGCCTCGCGCGCTTCCAGCGGTCGACGAGGACGCCCATCGGGAAGCCGAAGAAGGTGTAGAAAACGGCGAAAGCGAAGCCTTGCAGCAGGCCCATTTCGGTGTCGCTGATACCGAGGTCGGCCTTCATCGGCCCGACGAGGAGCCCGATCGCGATCCGGTCGACGACCGCGAAGGCGTACGCGACGACGAGCAACGCCACGACGTACCAGGCGTAGGCGGGGTTGGGCCAGTCGGCCGCTCTTGGAGCCGCGGTGGCGGAGGTCCCATCAGCGGCGCTGGCCATGCCCGTACCTCCCGAGATCGGGCGCAGTTTGAAAGCGTTTGTCTAATTGTCAACAGTCAACAATGATGCCGGCGAGGGAGACGAGTGAGTGAGCGATCCGCAAGTGCTTATTGTTGACCCCGCCCTCGCCGGACTGGCGGGGCGACTGGCCCGCTTCGCGCCGATTGTGTTGTCGGGAGACGTCGGCGACCTCGGGCACCGGGCTCGAAGCGTCCGGGCGATCGTGACCCTCGGCAGCGCCGTGCTCGACACGGCCCTTGTCGAGGCTTTGCCCGGTCTCGGCCTCATCGCCTGCCTTGCCTCGGGCTACGAGGGCGTTGACGTTCGCCACGCGTTGGGACGGGGCATACAGGTCACGCACAGCGCGTCCGTCAACGCGGACGACGTCGCCGACCACGCCGTGGGGATGCTCATCTGCGCGGTCCGTGGGATCGCGGCGGCCGACCGATGGGTCCGTGCCGGGAGGTGGGGAGCGGAGAGGTTCCCGCCGCGCCGGCCGCTGGGCGGCCTCAACGTCGGCATCGCGGGTCTCGGGACGATCGGCGAAGCCGTCGCGCGCCGGCTGGAGCCCTTCGCTTCGCCGGTGGGGTGGTGGTCGCGGCGCGAGAGGCCCGGGAGTCCTTGGCGACGCTTCCCGACCCTCCTCGACCTCGCGGCTTGGAGCGACGTCCTGGTCGTCTCGGTGCGCGCCGATCGCACGAACGCGGGCCTGGTCGACGCCGGCGTCCTGCAGGCGCTGGGGGAGGGGGGCATCCTGGTGAACGTCTCGCGGGGATCGGTCGTGGACGAAGCCGAACTGATCGCCGCCCTACGACGTGGAACGCTCGCCGGGGCCGCGCTCGACGTGTTCGAACAAGAACCGCTCGACCTCGGGCGCTGGTCGGACGTCCCCAACGTCCTCCTTTCCCCGCACATTGCCGGGACCACCACCCGCTCCCCCGGGCAGCTGGTCGATCTGTTGGTCGAAAACGTCGAACTCTTCATGGAGGGTCTGCCGGTGAAGACCCCGGTGCCGACCCCTTGACGACCGGGGCGACTAGCCCGCCGTGTCGGGCGCGTTCTCGCCGGACGGGCCCGGTGCCCCGCCCGACCGGGCGGCGATCTCCCGGATGAGGGCCAGGGTGGCACGGTGGGCGAGGTCGAACGGTCGATTCGCCGCCGTCGCCAGGGCCATCATCCGCGTCAGCTCGGGCGACGCGATCGGCGTCGCCTTGAGGAACCCGGCCTGAACCTCGCGCTGCACGGCGCCGAACGGGAGTATGGTCGACGCGACGCCGTCGGCCGCGAGCTCCTTCATCATCGCCATCGAGTCGACTTCGAACTTCACCGTGACCTCTTTACCGACCTCGGCCATCCTGCTGTCGACCAGCAGCCTGAGCCCGTGCGGGCGGCCCGGGAGCACGAGCGGCAGATCCGCCAGGACCTCCGCCGACACGGGGTCGGTCAGACCGAGAGACGGCGAATGGACGAGTAGCAGTTCCTCGCGGATGAGCGGTTCCGATCGGATCCCGCTCGAGCGACGGTCGTCGTAGATGACGGCCAGGTCGACCTTGCCGGCCTGGAGCCACTCCCAGACGTTGCCGCTGAAGCCTTCCTTGACGCGCAGCCGGATCTTCGGATGGGCCTCGGTGAGCCTGGCGACGAGCGGCCGGAGCAGCGTCATGCTCACCGACGGGGGCAAACCGAGCGTGACGGTGCCCTGGGGCATGCCTTTGAGGGCGCCGACGTCCCGGCACGCCTGGTCCACCTGGGCCAGGACTTGCCGCGCGTGGGTCAGGAAGACTTCGCCGGCGGTCGTGAGCATGATGCCGCGGCCGTTCCGGTAGAACAGCGGGGAGGCTAGGCTCTCCTCGAGCAGCCGAATCTGCCGGCTGAGCGCGGGTTGGGCGATGGCGAGCGTCCGCGCGGCGCGCGAGAAGCTGCCGCACTCCGCGATCTCGCAGAAATACCGAAGCTGGCGCATTTCCATGTGCGGCTCTCGACCCAAGGTAAGGGTTGCCCGTGACACCACCCCTATAACAGTCCGCTATCGATCGTCACAGCGCTCGCGAAGTCGACGGGTGCCGGCGCGGCGGGCGGTCGTTCCGCGGCATAGCAGATATAGCCGTGTCGAACCGCATAAATGCAAACGATAACAATGGCATGAGCGCGGGCGGCCGCCGGAACCGCCCGACTTTTCGGGGCCGGCGTTAAGAAGCTGTGCTATAGTTCCCAGAGGAACGTTTTTCGCTCGATCCGTCGGACGGACGGGGCAGGAGAATAGACCGTGGCATCGCCTATCCCCAACGTCGACCAAGTCGCCCCCGCGGACCTCTACGAGCGCGGGCGCCAAGCCTTCATCTCGTCCCTGCGCAAGTCGATCCTCGTGGACGTAGGATCGGCGATGCGGGAAACCTACGTCGAGACGGTCGAACCCAAGCTGGCCTGCGAGGGGAGGCTCCCCGAGAACGGCCGCGCGGTGAAGCCCCTGATGGAGGACAAGCGGATCTACAAGTTCTACACGGCGCTCCGCTACAACGCGCAGGAGATGGTCTTCGAGTCGGTCCGGCCTCAACTGGAGGAGCACGCCGGCGATCTCATCCGGGCCGCCGCCACGGCCCGTCGCGTCAATCCGGCCGGAGGGTCGCTCCGCCTATCCCCCGACCTGCCGATACCGCGCTACGTGACCGAAGTGGACGTCCACTTGATGCCGGGCTGCTTCCACTCTGAGCACGCGCCCGACGACGTGCTCCAAGGCGCGAGGAACACCTACGGCACGGCCGTGTTCGGGGGGGCCTTGCAAGGGTATCGGACCGGCGGGCCGGGCGCCACGATCGCGAACTTCCTGAAGATACGCTACCCCGAGTTCCGGCCGGGCGTGATCGTCGACCTCGCCTGCACCGCCGGCACCAACACCTTCCCGTACGTGGACCTCTTCCCCGACGCCGAAGTACACGGCGTGGACGTCTGCGCGCCGGGGCTCCGCTACGGTCACGCCCGAGCCGAAGCGACCGGCCGGCGGGTGCACTTCAGCCAACAGAACGCGGCCGCCCTCGACTTCGATGACAACAGCGTCGACTTCATCACCTCGAGCTTCTTCTTCCACGAGGTGCCGGTGAAGGTGACGAAGGCGGTCCTGCGCGAATGCCACCGCGTGCTTCGACCCGGCGGCCTGATGCTACACTTCGAGCTTCCGCCCGGGTGCGAGGTCGAGCCCTATCACGATTTTCTCCTCGACTGGGACACCTGGTTCAACAACGAACCCAGCTACCAGCAGTATCGGGCCCAAGTGCCGCGGCAGCTCGTAGTCGAAGCCGGGTTCGAGGACGATCTCTACGTCCAGAATCAACTGCTGAACTGGGGCAGCGTGTCGGACGACGAGTTCCGCGCCAACGCCCTGGGCGAGGTGAAGCCGCGCCCCGCGATGGTCGGCGGCATCTCTTGGTTCACGTTCGGCGCCTGGAAGAGGTGAGCCGACCGGCTCACCCGCGATCGGCGCGGATAGTCCGGAAGAGTCTGTCCAGAAACAGCTCGATCCAGCGCGAACGTTCCGCCTTCGCGCCCGCGTCCGGCTCGTATGTCTCGATCTGGTCGCGCCGGACCAAGTTCGCGTCCTCCAACAGGCGCTCGACCGTGTCGAGACGCTGGTAGACCGCCGTCAGCTGGGCGGACAGCTCGAGCACCATGGTGACGAGGTGGTCGACGGTCGGATCGTCGAACACGACCGGTCGCTTGCCTTTGGCGGTTCGTGGCAGCGGAATCCTCTCAGACATCCTTCAGCTCCCTTGGCGCGCCGCCCCCGCCGGTGAGCAGGCCGGCGCATCGCTCGCGGTGGGAAGGTCCGGGAGCGGCTCCTCGTCGGCCGCGCCCGACCGACCGAACTCGGCCTTCAGGGCCGGACCATGCTCGTTCAAGAACGGGACGCGGCCGGCCGGAGCCGACACGCCCGTCCGGCGCACTGCCGCCGCGGGCATCTCGACCGGACCGGCCGGCGTTTGAACCTGGACACGGCGAAGTTGGGGGTGCTCCGCCAAATCCTGGACGGAGTTGACCGAGGCATATGCGATGCGGGCGTTCCGCAGCCGATCGACGACGACCGACCTGGAGAGCCGCTCGAAGCATGCGACGATCACCTGGTCCAAAGCCCCTTTGTTGGAACAGCGCAGGGGGTTCGTCCGGAACCGCTCGTCGGCCACCAGGCCGTGGAGCCCGAGCACCTGCTCACAGAAACGGATCCACTCGCGGTCGTTCTGGATCGCGATCACGACCCGCTCGCCACCCCCCGTCGGGTAGGCCCCGTAAGGCGCGATCGAAGGGTGGTTCAGGCCGACCCGTTCCGGCGCCTCGCCTGTGCATTCGTACTGCAAGAGCGGAACGGTCATCCATTCGGCGATCGCGTCGAACAGCGAGACGCTGATGCCGCTGCCGACGCCGGTCGCGCTCCTGAGCGCCAAGGCTTCCAGGACGCCGGCGTAGGCGTTCATCCCGCACGCGATATCGGCGACGGAAACGCCGACGCGGCCCGCCTCGGAAGGAGAGCCCGTGATCGCGGCGAGCCCCGTCTCGCACTGGATCAGCAGGTCGTAGGCCTTCATGTGCTTGGCGGGACCCTCGTCGCCGTAACCCGTTATGTCGCAGGTGATCAGCCGCTCGTACTTCGCGCGCAGATCCGCCGAGCCGAAGCCGGCCCGAGCCGCCGAACCCGGCGCCAAGTTCTGGATGAAGACGTCTGCCTTGGAGATCAGGCCGTGCAGGAACCGGGAACCTTCGGGGGTCTTGATGTCGACGGCGGCGGACTCCTTGCCGCGGTTGAGCCAAACGAAATAAGCGCTTTCGCCGCCCACTACGCCGTCGTACCGCCTCGCGAAGTCGCCCTCGGGACGTTCGACCTTGACGACGCGGGCCCCGGCGTCCGCCAAGCGGGCGGAACACAGGGGGGCGGCGACGGCTTGCTCCAGCGACACGACGAGCAGGTTGCCGAGCGGACGCGTCATCTCAGTAGCTCTTCGGAAGCCCGAGCACGTGCGTCGCGATGTGGCTGAGGATCAAGTTCGTCGAGATGGGCGCTACCTGGTAGAGCCGAGTTTCGCGGAATTTTCGCTCGATGTCGTACTCCTCGGCAAAACCGAAGCCGCCGTGGGTCTGCAGGCAGACGTCGGCGGCGAACCAACTCGCCTCAGAGGCGAGCAGCTTCCCCATGTTGGCCTCCGTGCCGCAGGGGCGGTCGGCGTCGAACAGTTCGGCGGCCCTCGCCACGACCCCCGCGGCGGCCGAGATCTGGGCGTATGCCCTCGCGATCGGGAATTGGACGCCTTGGTTCTGGCCGATGGGCCGCCCGAAGACCTCTCTGTCCTTGGCGTAGGCCGTCGCGCGGTCGATGAAGAAGCGGCCATCGCCGATGCATTCGCTGGCGATGAGTATGCGCTCGGCGTTCATCCCGTCTAGGATGTACTTGAATCCTTCGCCTTCTTCGCCGACCAAGCAGTCGACCGGAACCTCGAGGTTGTCGAAGAAGAGCTCCGTCGTCCCGTGGTTAAGCATCGTCCGGATGGGGCGGATCGTGAGGCCTCTCCCGATGGCTTCGCGCATGTCGATCAGCAACACGCTCAAGCCCTGCGTCGGCTTGGTCACGGAATCGCGGGCCGTGGTCCTGACCAGCAGGACCATGAGGTCGCTGTGTTCCGCTCGGCTGATCCAGATCTTCTGGCCGTTGATGACGTACCGGTCGCCCTCGCGCCGCGCGAACGTGCGGAGCCGGGTGGTGTCAGTTCCGCTAGCGGGCTCGGTCACGCCGAACGCATGCAGCCGCAGGGAGCCGCTCGCGACCCGAGGGAGATAGGTCCGTTTCTGCGCCTCCGAGCCGTGCCGGAGGACGGTCCCCATCACGTACATCTGGGCGTGGCAGGCCGCCCCGTTTCCCCCCGAGCGATGAACTTCTTCCAGGATGGCCGTTGCGGCCCCTAGGCCGAGGCCCGACCCCCCGAACTCTTCGGGTATCAGTACCGACAGAAACCCATGATCCGTCAGTCTTTGCACGAACTCCGTCGGATAAGTTCGGCACCTGTCGTGAGCCTGCCAATAAGTGCCCTGAAAATCGGCGCAGAGCCGGCGAACAGAGTCGCGAATTTCAGGGAAGCTCTCGTCTCGCTCGACCATGGGGCTCCGAAGAGTGATAATGATCCTTCCTATGCTGGGCCCGCGGCGGGCGTCCAAGACAATGCCGGATTGCCTGCTATGCCGCCCGGTTATTGAAATCGAGGGGTCATATGTATCCTGAACTCGCCGGCAAGGTCGCGATCGTGACCGGGGCCGGACGCCCGGCCGGACTAGGACAGGGAATCGCCCGGCGCCTTGCGTCCGAGGGCGCTCGAGTGGTGGTCCACGACCTAGGGCGGGTGAAGGGTGAAGCTGCTCCGTCGCACGGCGTCGGCGTCGAGGACGATATGGCGGCGGTCGCGGCTGAGATCCGCGCCGCGGGCGGCGAGGCGACGACCTTCGCCGCCGACCTCATGGTGGAAGCCGAAGTCGAGGCGCTCGTCGCCTACGCGGTAGAGGCCTACGGTCGTCTAGACATCCTCGTGAACAACGCGGGCATCGGATACCTCTTCTCGCCGTTGACCGAACAGACCCAGGAGCAGTGGGACGCCGTGCTCGGCGTCAACCTTCGCGGCGCCTTCTTCGGCATCAAGCACGCAGTCCGGCAGATGCTGAGACAGGTGCCGCACGAAGGATGGGGCGCCGGGCGCATCGTTTCGATCGCGAGCCAAGCCGGGAAGTCGGGCTTCGCGCGCGCGGGCTCATACACGGCGTCGAAGCACGGGCTGGTGGGTCTCACCCGCTCGGCGGCGACCGAGTTCGGACCGCACGGGATCAACGTCAACGCGGTGTGCCCCAACCACGTCACCACCGGCCTCGGCGCGTGGCAGAACGAGTATAACGCTCGGGCCCGAGGCCAAAGCCTTGACGAACTGATGGCCGTCCGGTTGAGCAAGATCCCTCTCGGCCGAGTCGGTTTGGTCGAAGACACGGCGAACGCGTGCGCCTTCCTTTGCTCGAACCAGGCCAACTACATCACAGGCGAGGCGATGAACGTGTCGGGCGGCGAGGAGATGCACTGAAGCGGGGTGCCGGTCCCGCCCTCGCGCGGGTCCGCGCTCTGGCGGCGGGTTCGCTATTCGATCGACCAAGCCTTGGCGGCGGTGGCCGACCGCGCGAAGGCACGGCGTCCCCAGGCCAGGATGAGCAGGCTCGCGCCACCGCCCACCGCATAGACGCAAGCGAGAGCGGGCGAGACCCCCTGCGGGCCGACGAAGAGATTGTCCGTCAACAGCCCCACCGACACGCCGCCCAAGGTCAGCGAAACCAGCCCTGTCGTCACCATGTAGACCGCGATCACCTGACCGCGCAGTTCGTTGGGCGTGATCTGGCTGAGCCCGGTCAGGACCGCGGTGGTGGCCCATATCGAAGCCAAGGACGACGCCGCGTAGGCGACGAGGGCCAGGCCGGGGCTTGGGGCCAGTGCCGTCAGGGTCCCGAAGCTCAACCAAGCGGCCGACTGGACGATGATGGGGAAGATCGGCGCGTCGATCCGTCCGCGTTCGTACAGCTTCGTCATGAGCCAACCGGCGCTCAACGCGCTCACCACCCCGCATGGAAAGCCGAGCAGCCCCAGCGTGGTCCCGGTCGCGGAGGCCTCCCATTCGTGCACTCTGATGAAGAGGGTCGGCAGCCACAGGATCTGCGCGTTGACGACCATGTTGTTCAGGACACCGCTTGCCATGACGGTCCCGACCGCCCGCGAGTTGGTCTTCAAGAAATCCCAGACCGGCCGGAGCGAGCGACGGGGCACCGGCCCCGCCAAGTCGCGCCGTTGCGGCTCGTCCAACGTCAAAGACATGAGCGCAGCCAGCGCCAGACCGGGGGCGCCAATCATCAAGAAGACGATCTGCCAGTCGCGCAGTCCACCTAGCAACGGGAGGGCGGCCTTGAGGTCGTCCGCCGCGTCGATGGCCAGGGCGCCCGCGACGTAGGCTGCGGCGGTTCCGATGGACCCTCCGAGCATGAACACGCCGAAGGCCTTCGCCCTCTGCGACGGAGGGAATAGGTCGGCGATTAGGGACGACGAGGCCGGCGTCACGCCGGCCTCGCCCGCTCCGACCAGGGTGCGGCTGACGAACAGCGCCGAGAACGATGAAGCCAGTCCGCACCCGACCGTCGCTAAGCTCCACGTCGTCAAACTCAACGCCAGAACACGCACGCGCCGCCAGCGGTCGACGAGGAAGCCGAGAGGAAAGCCGAACAAGGAATAGAAGAGCGCGAAGGCCAAACCTTGCAGTAGGCCCATCTCGGTATCCGAGATCTTCAGGTCCGCCTTGATGGGTTCGACCAGCAGGCCGATGGCCACACGATCGATGATAGCAAAGGCGTAGGTCAGCACGAGCAGGGCCACGCCGTACCATGCATATCGCGCGTTCGGCCAAGGTGCCGAGGGGGCGTCCCCGTGACCGGCCGTCGTGCTGACCTGAGACGAAGCCATGGCTCAGCATGAGGCAAGCAGCCACCGCAGTCCAGCGGACGCAATGCGTATCAGTTATGCTCGGTTAGCGTTGTCAACTTAACCGCGAGGAGCCGAGAGCCACCCCGTCCCCGCGTCGTTCAGGCCGCGGCGGCCTCTTCCCAGATGCGCAGGGCTTGGGCGCGGAAGCGCCTGAGCGTCGGCCGGCTGATCAGGTGGGGCTGGGTGTAGAAGTTGTTGTAGACCTGGGCGTGGGTGCTGAGGAACCTCTGGGCGGAGCTCTGTGACTTGAAGCCCTGCATCTTCCGCTCCCGTCGTCGGACCGGCAGGTGGCTGTTCTCGGCCCGGTTGTTCTCCCGGAGCCTGCCGGGTCGGTGCACTCTCTCGATCTCGAGCTTCTTGAGCGCGGTCGCGTAGGAGGTCAGCCCGTCGGTGGTGATGCGCTCGGGGAAGATCGGCGAGTCCAGGAGCAGCTTGGCGATGAACTTGGTGGCCGTCCAGGAATCCCTGTGGGGCGTCATCACCATGTCGAGGACCTCGCCCTCGTCGTCGACGGCGCGCCACAGGTACATGCGCCTGCCGCCCACCGTGCAGAACATCTCGTCGAGGTGCCAGCGGGGCGAGGGGGCGGGACGT
>Ga0164290_1002019_pt1 | contig 18501 bp, 15 predicted proteins | sample Micstemetagenome_FD_108782 | JGI IMG/M metagenome (GOLD analysis project Ga0164290, IMG submission 108782) | Contaminated culture microbial community from soil near Moab, Utah, USA - Microcoleus steenstrupii SON62 (Illumina Assembly) | ecosystem: Environmental > Terrestrial > Soil > Soil crust... | reverse complement strand
CGGCCGTGCTGGACGCCGACGGCACTTACCTCGGCAAGTACCGGAAGATGCACATCCCCGACGATCCGGGCTATTACGAAAAATTCTACTTTACCCCGGGCGACCTGGGCTATAAGGTATTTGACACCAAATACGCCAAAATCGGTGTGCTCATTTGCTGGGACCAGTGGTACCCGGAAGCAGCCCGGATCACGGCGCTGATGGGGGCGGAAGTGCTGTTTTACCCGACTGCCATCGGCTGGGACGTCAACGAAACCGAATCGAAGACGAACGAGGAGCAGTACAACGCCTGGCAGACCATCCAGCGGGGCCACGCCATTGCCAACGGCGTCCACGTGGTGGCCGTCAACCGCGTCGGGCGGGAAGCCGATCAGCAGTTCTGGGGCGGCTCCTTCATTGCCAATCCGCACGGTTCGCTGCTGTACCTGGCACCCCACGCGGAAGAAGTGGTGCACGTGCAGGAAGTAGACCTGGATCTGACGGATAAGTACCGGACAACCTGGCCGTATTTCCGCGACCGCCGCATTGATTCGTACCAACCCATCACCCGGCGTTATATCGACGAATGAAAACACTGCTGACCGGCATGATCACCCTGCTGGCCGGCATTGGCCTCTGGCTCGGGAACGGCTACTTCGCTGGTCCCGAGCCGGAGGGCACCGTCCTCCAGGGCCCCGTGCCCGCTTCCACACCCCTGAAGCCTACGCCCCGCAAAGCCTTTACCCCAACTACCCGGAAAGGGTATTACAACATCGACATCGTCGACGACTTCACCCTACCGGCCAGCAAAGCCCTGATCTTCTGCGGCGCCGGCCGGAATCTGCACGTCAATCAGGACTGGTCGAAGCTGTTCCGACGGGGTTTTAGCGCCCTGGACAAAACGCGGATGGTGCCCGACGAGATCGCCGAGGAGCAGGGGCGACGGCCGGCTTCCTGGCGCAGCCGTCTCAAACCCAGCCAGCGGGCGCTCTGGATCGGGCAGCAGTACTTTGCCGACCCGCCGTTTTCGCTCGGCTGGGCCCGAAACAGCGAACAGGCTGCCGAAACCTGGTACCGCCGGCCCTGGGGCGATCCCAACGCCCGGCAAAGCCTCTTCAATGCCGGCATGGAACTCTGCGGCGGCTGCGTAACCTTCAACGACTGCCCCTCCGGTCGCCTCGTCAATACCTTTGGCTACGTGCTGCTCGATATTGAGAACGAAGGCATCAGCCAGGCCCTTAGGCAGGAGCAGGTGAATCTGTACGTGTACCTGGTCAAGACCATCAAAGACCATTCGCTGCCGACGACCCTGGTGGGCAGCATCGCCCCCATTCCGCACACAACCTTCGGCTACAGCCGGGCCCGCTCCTACCGCACCGAACCTGAATGGCACTGGGCGATGCCTGCCAAGCACACGGCAACCTCCCGCCAGCGCGGTATGCCCGATGACATCGTGGGGAAAACCTATGCCGATGTGGCTGATTTTCAGATGCCTCACAGCTATTACCTCTACCCGGACTTTGACCCGGCTTCTTCGCATACCGACGATGGGGACCGGCACTGGCTGGCCAGTATGCTGGCTGATCAGGAAATCAATGGCAAGCTTTCGCCGAAGAAGCGGATCGCCTGGCAATGGCTGTTCAACACCCAGAGCAGCGCTTTTCCCAATAGCGGCAAGGCCGAACACGGTGCACCGCCCAATGTCGCCGAAGGCATGGCGGTGTTCTACTGGTTTACCGGGGCCTACGGGGCGGTTCTCTGGGACGACCACAACCAGCTGACGCCCGACCAGCCCAGCCCCGCCGATCCGGGCCTGCGCGGACTGGGTAACGACCGGAACTACGCCCCCTACGAACACTACATCCACGGCCTCTGGCGGCTTTTTAACCACCACCGGGACCTGTTCAACGGACGCGAACAGTACCTTAACGAACAAACTGAATGCTCCTTTGACGGCGGCAAGACCTGGTACCGTTACAACGCCAACCAGCTTAAAACCCGCAATCTGCCCTTCGTCCGGGCCATCGTCAACGGCGACCAGATCCTCCTGGCGGCGACCAAGCCTTACGCCCGTCAGAATGAGCTGACCCGGGTCAAAGTGCGGTACGTGCAGAACGGCTACCAGTTCTATACCGACCTGGCCCTCAAAGGCACCGAAATCTACCTGGGGCGTGCTACCCTGCCAAAAGCCAGACCCTGACAACCGGAAAAAAAGGGCTACCTTTGCGCCTGATCTGGTTTTTTAGTACGTATGGCATCAACACCGGCCCAACAGGGCTTTCTTTTTCCGGCGGAATGGCATCCGCACCGGGCCACCTGGCTCAGCTGGCCCCATACCGAAGCCTCCTGGCCCAAAGAACGGCAGGACGCCATGTTCCCGGCTTATATCGAGTTCATCAAAGCCATCAGCGAGGGCGAGGAAGTCTGCATCAACGCCCATAACGAAACGGTAATCCAGGCCGCCAAGCTTCGGCTGCTGCTGGCCGGCGCCAACCTGGACCGTATCAAACTGCTGGCTCATCCCACCAACGATTCCTGGTGCCGCGACCACGGCCCGGCCATTCTCATCAACCCCGCTACCCAGCAGCGGATGATCGTTAACTGGGGCTACAACGCCTGGGGAGGCAAGTATCCCCCCTTCGACCGCGACGACCTGATTCCCATCCAGATTGCGGACTACCTGGACCTGCCCTACGTAACGCCCGGCATCATCATGGAAGGCGGCTCGGTGGAATTTAACGGCCAGGGAACGGTGCTCACCAGCCGGGCCTGCCTGTTGAATCAGAACCGTAATGCTCACCTGGGCCAGGCCGATATCGAACGGTACCTCTGCGATTTCTACGGCGTACAACAGGTGCTCTGGGTTGAGGAAGGCATTGTGGGCGACGATACCGACGGGCATATCGACGATACCGTGCGGTTTGTCAACGAAGACACCGTCGTTGCGGCCATCGAAACCAACAAAAACGACGATAACTACGCGTTCCTGCAGGAAATCCACCACGAGCTCAAGCAGATGCGCCTGCTGAACGGCAAGCAGCTGAACATTGTCGAACTGCCCATGCCGGACCCGGTCATCAGCGAAGGACAGCGCCTGCCGGCCTCCTATGCCAACTTTTACATCAGCAATGCGGCGGTGATCGTTCCGACCTTCCGCTGCGCGAAAGACCAGGTCGCTCTCGATATGCTGGCCGATTGCTTCCCCGACCGGAAGGTGGTCGGTATCGATTCCACCGAAATCATCTGGGGACTGGGCAGCTTCCACTGCCTGAGCCAGCAGGAGCCTATCGTTTAACCATCCTACGACAACCAGCTGAACCATCCAGCCATTCCCAACCCATGTACCACAACAAAACCTTCCGCTCCGTCGCCAACAGCGACAACGGTGAAGTAAGCGGGGAAACCCGGTTTCATTACCAGCAGGAAGGGAACCTGGTCTGGGCGCAGTACAGCGGCGGGGAAATTGTCCGGGGTCAGCTGATGGCTACTGTCAGCGAAGCCGGGGAGCTGGATATGGTTTACCACCATTCGAACCGGGCCGGAAACCTGATGACGGGTCGTTGCCATTCCGTTCCGGAGCAGCTGCCAAATGGGAAGCTTCGGCTCCACGAGCGCTGGCAGTGGACCAGCGGTGACGGTTCCGCCGGGGAATCGATTGTTGAAGAAATCTAAGCTGTTTTCCACTCATCCGTGATGATCCGAAACCTACCTCTGGGCCTGATCCTGGCCACCTTGCTGACGGGCTGCGCAGCCCCAACGGTATATATGACCGAAATGCGGCTGCGTTCGCTGAAGGCCAACAACCTCGAAGAAACCGTTAGCCAGCGCGATGAACTGATGATCGCCTATTCCCTCTCGGCCTTCGACAGCAAAGGCCAGCTGGTCGGGGTGGCCAACCACGCCTGGGGTGTCGAGTCGGTCCGGAAAGGGGCCGTGATCGGCTTCACCAGCCAGCCGCCGGTGGAAATCCAGCTGCCGAAAGACGGGAAAGTGGTGGCGTCGATGGTCCTGATCGAAGTGGACGACTACCAGAGCGCCCAGGGGCTCATCGACCGGATCCGCAAGGTCAACGGCTGGGTGCAGGTGCCGGCTTCGGCGGGTATCCTGCTGCTGGGCACGGAAATGCTCACGCCGCTCAAGTATGTCACGACCGCCCTGGCCGCCGCGGGCCTGGGTGTCCAGCTCGCCGACCGCCTCGACAATGACGATCTCCTGGGCCAAAGTCAGGTAGAACTGAAGGATGCGGACGTTCGACAGAAGAAGCAGACCTACGTTCGGGTCCCGGCTCGCTTTACGGGGGAAAACGTTCGCGACGCCTTTGATTATCAGCTGGAATACGATGTCCAGCTCCGGCAGGTCAAACTCAAACCCGGCGGTCAAAAATAATTTACCGGCCAGGCCGTTAAACGGTAAGGTAATACCCGTTCTTGACCCCTCCTGACCGCAACCAATTTTCGTTTACGGCTGTTTTTCCATCGAACACGGGTTCTTCGTATGCATTTTCACTCACCGCAGGGTACTTCTTTTCGTTTCGGTTCAATTGTCCGGGCTTTGGCCCTGAGTACGCTGCTGGCCAGCGGCCTTTTTCTCGGCTGTAAATCGTCGGCACCCGTTGCCCGCCAGGCGGCCCCGGCCGAGCCCGTTATCCTGAAAATCGGTGATAAGGCGTTTACCACCGATGAGTTCTTTCAGTCGTTTACCAAGAACCAAATGGCCACGGATTCCGGCCAGCGGACTGATATTCAGGAGTATTTCAATTTATACACGAACCTAAAACTCAAAGTACTCGCCGCTCAGGAAGAAGGGCGGGATACGACCGAGGCCTTCCGCGAAGAAATTCAGACCTACCGGAAGCAACTGGCTCAGTCGTACATGAATGACAAGCTGCTGATTGAAAACCTGGTCGGAGAAGCCTACGAACGCCTGAAAACGGAAGTACACGCCTCTCACCTGCTCATTGCCGTACCCGAGGATGCCAGTCCGGCCGATACCCTGGCCGCTTACGAAACCATCCAGGGCCTGCGGAAACGGGCGGAAGCCGGGGAGGATTTTGCCGCCCTCGCCAAACAGTATTCTAAAGACCCCACGGTTACCAAAAACAATGGCGACCTGGGCTACTTTACGGCATTTCAGTTCATTTACCCGATTGAAACGGCGGCTTATACCACCGCCAACGGCGGCGTTTCGGCGCCGGTACGCTCCCGCTCGGGGTACCACCTGGTCAAAGTGCACGACCGGCGGCCCAGCCGCGGTAAGGTGCGGGTAGCCCATATCCTGGTGCGCATGAGCCCCGGTGCGGGCAACGACGGACAGGAGGCGGCCCGCAAGCGGATTGAGGAAGTCTACGCCCGCCTCCAAAAGGGCGATTCGTTTGATAATCTGGCGCGCGAATACTCCGACGATCGGGAGTCACGCAACACGGGCGGCGTTTTACCCGTCTTTGGTACCGGATCGATGGTATCGGCCTTTGAGGAAGCCGCCTTTGCCCTAAACCAGCCGGGTCAGTATTCCCGGCCGTTTCAGTCGCAGTACGGCTGGCACATTGTTCGCCTGCTGGAACGGGTACCACAGGAAAGCCTGGAAACCCTGGCGCCGATGCTCCGGCAGAAGGTCGTCAGCGATACCCGGGGCGAACTGGTTCGGCAGACGCTGGTGGACCGGCTGCGGAAATTGTACACCGTACAGGAAGTACCGGACGTGCTCCGGCAGGTGCTGACCCTGGCCGACAGCAGCCTGGCCCAGGGGGTCTGGAAGCAACCCAAAACGCTCAGCCCAGCCCTGGACCGGAAAGCCATCGTACAGGTAAACGGGCAGGCCTATACCGTGAACGAGTTTCTGGAGACGGTCGCCCGCCGCCAGCAGCCCAAACCCGCCGGCTCATCACCGACGGTCGTTATGCAGCGGCTGTTCCGGCGGTTTATCGATGACAAGCTGATTGAACAGGAAGAGAAACAGCTGGAGCAGAAATACCCGGACTTCCGGGCGCTGATGAACGACATCCGGGACGGCGTCCTGCTTTCCCAGGTTATGGAAGCCAACGTTTGGGAGAAATCCCTGGCCGATTCGGTGGGTCAGCGGGCTCTATACGAACAGAATAAAGAAAAGTACCGCTACGAGCAGCGGGCCTTTGCCACCATCCTCGATGCCGCCGATGAGGAAACGCTCCGGCAGGCCACCGAAATGCTGGCCAAAGCGCCTTACCCGCTTCGCCGCTCGACGGCCGATCTGGTGTATGCGCCCAACCAGTCGGCCCTGACGCCCAGGCAGCGGGAAGCCTTGTTTGACCTGATGGTCATTATGATCAAAAATCCGGAGTACCTCGTCGAGGTAGCCGGATCGGCGGATGCCAGCGAACGGGACACCGTCTCGGCCGCCCGGATCCGGACGGTAGTCAGCTACCTGACGTCCAACGGCGTACCGCTCACGCGGATTACCGAAAAAGATTACAGCCGCTACCGGGCCGGTGCCCGGGGCGAACAGGCCCGGAGGGTGACCTTCCAGCTCTTTTCCAATGCGCCGGAAGACGTCGCCAAGGTGCTCAACGGCAAGCGGCCGAACGCGCTGACGCTGTCGCGGGGGCTATTTACCCGGGGGCAGAGCGCTCTGGTAGACGCCGTCGCCTGGGAGCCCAACCTGGCGACGCCGGTATCGCGTGTCCTGCCGCAAAACGGTCGGGTCGTGCGGGTCACCATCGAACGGCTGGAGGCGCCACGCGTCAAAACCTTCGAGGAAGCCCGGGGCGCGGTCATCAACGATTACCAGGCTGCCCTGGAGAAACAATTACTGGACCGGCTGCGGCAGCGGTATCCGGTGCAGGTAAACGAAGCCGAAGTCCGCAAGCTGGTCAAATAACCGGTCCATCGCCCGTCCTTAGGCAGCGGGGCCAGATTATCCGGTAAAAAACGTATTATTGAACATGATTTTTCGTATGCATCATCCAAAGCTTCTTCGCTTCCTTGGCCAGACGGCGCTCGGACTTTCGCTGCTCCTGGCGGGTACACAGTCTACCCTGGCACAGGGCAAGGGCGTCAGTCTGAACAAGATCATCGCCAAGGTCGATAACTATTACGTCCTCCGGTCGGATCTGGAGGAATCCTACCAGTCCTACCTGAACCAGAACCAGAAGCCGCCCTCCAAATGTCAGCTGCTGGAAGGCCTGGTCATTAACAAAATGCTGCTGGCCAAAGCCGAAATTGACTCCGTGACCGTCGAAGACAAGCTGGTGGACAACCAGATGGACGGCCGGATGCAATACATGGTTCAGCAGTTCGGCTCGGAGAAAAACCTGGTCGAAGCCTACGGGAAAAGCATCGAGGCTCTGAAAAGCGAACTGAGAACGCAGGTGAAGGAACAGATGCTGGCCCAGCGGATGCAGTCCAAGATTACCGAAGCCGTGAAGGTAACCCCCAGCGAGGTCCGGAAGTTTTTTAACAGCATCCCAAGAGACAGTCTGCCCTACATTCCGGCCGAAGTGGTAATCGGGCAGATCGTACGCGTGGCCAAAGTGACCAAAGAGCAAAAAGACGAGCTGCGCAAACGCCTGCTCGACCTGCGGGCCCGCGTCCAGAAAGGCGAAGATTTTGCCAAACTGGCGACCGAATTCTCGGAAGACATCGAATCGGCCAAGCGGGGCGGCGACCTGGGCTTTGCCAAGCGGGGCATGATGGTGCCGGAATTCGAAGGGGCGGCTCTAAAGCTGAAGCCCAACGAAATGTCCGATGTGGTGGAATCCGAGTTCGGCCTTCACCTGATCCAGCTCATCGAAACTCGGGGCGCTGAGTACCACGCCCGGCACATCCTGCTGCGCCCGGACTATAACCGCCTTGACCTGACGGAGCCCACCCGCTTCCTGGACAGCATCCGGACCCTGATCCAGAGCGATACGCTCAAATTCGAAAAAGCGGCCAAGGACTTTTCGCAGGATAAGGCGACGGCCGACGGCGGGGGAATCATCCGCAACCCGGAGAACAACAGCAGCCTGCTGCCCATGGACGCCAGCATGGACTATGCACTGTTCATGACCCTGGATACGATGAAAGTCGGTGAGTTCAGCGCGCCCCTGCCCTACCGGACCGAAGACGGCAAAAGCGCCGTCCGGATTCTGTACTTCAAACGAAAGATCGAGCCGCATACGGCCAACTTCAAGGACGATTACGAGAAGATCGCTATGATTGTCCTGGCCAACAAACGAAACAAAGCCATCGACGAGTGGTTTAAAAAGGCAGTCGCTGACGTCTACATTAACATAGATCCCGAATACGAAGGATGCGGCGTCCTGAAAGATGCCCGCACGGAAGGGCCCTGATCGATTCATGAATAATTAAGAATGAACAATGACTAATTCGGAACCTGGAAGTCCGTCTTTCTCTCCATTGTTCATTCTTAATTATTAATTCTTAATTTTTAATTCCTAACTCCCGTTCACACTGTGGTACAAGCGTACAATTCCGACGTAGCAGCGGCAGAGGCCATGAATGATGCCTATAAGCGGCTGAAAAGTGAAATAGGTCAGGTAGTGATCGGCCAGGATGAAACCGTTCGGCTCTTGCTCACCTCGATTTTCTGTCAGGGGCACTGTCTGCTGGTCGGGGTACCCGGGCTTGCCAAGACGCTCCTCATCCAGACGATCGCCGGGGCACTCGATCTGAGCTTTAACCGAATCCAGTTTACGCCGGACCTGATGCCTTCCGACATTCTTGGCTCTGAGACGCTTGACCAGGAACGGCGCTTTAAGTTTATCAAAGGCCCGGTTTTCGCCAATATCATCCTGGCGGACGAAATTAACCGGACGCCGCCCAAGACACAGTCGGCCCTGCTGGAAGCCATGCAGGAATACGCCGTCACCATCGCCGGTCAGAAATACCCGCTCAGCCGCCCGTTCTTCGTCCTGGCGACGCAGAACCCGATCGAGCAGGAAGGAACCTATCCCCTGCCGGAAGCCCAGCTCGACCGCTTTATGTTCAACATCTGGCTCGATTATCCGTCGTATCAATCGGAAGTCGATATCGTCAAAAGCACGACCAACGACGAGCGTCATCAGGTGCAGAAAGTGGTTTCCGGGGAAGAAATTGAAGCCTTTCAGCACCTGGTCCGCCGGGTTCCTGTCGTGGACAATGTGGTTGAGTACGCCGTTAAACTCGTTCACAAAACCCGCCCGAATACCGACATGGCCCATGCCGATACGAACCAGTTTCTGGAGTGGGGAGCCGGTCCTCGGGCCTCGCAATCGCTTATCCTCGCGGCCAAGTGTAATGCCCTGCTGAACGGGAAATATTCGCCGGACATCGAAGACGTCCGGGAAGTTGCTCTGCCGATTCTCCGGCACCGCGTCGTGCGGAATTTCAAGGCCGAAGCAGAGGGCGTTACCGTCGATGCGCTGATCAAACGCCTTCTCTAATTTCTTTTCACGAAGTAGCAAAGGGTTTCGCCAGGGTCAACAGGGATATTCCCGGCGACCAGGGCGGGACCCTTCGCCGTTAATCTTCTTCTAAGAACCGCTCCAGATCTTCCGGGGTGTCCAGATCCGTTCCCCCCGCTTCGAACTCCACCACCGCGCAATCCTCCGCATGAGCGGCAATGACGCGCCGGGCACCCTGGTCGCCTTCCAGTGCCAGCAGTTCCGTGAAGTAATCCCGGCTGATCAGCGCCGGTACGCCCAGCCGACCCTGGTACCGGCAGGCCACCATACCCTTCCCGCTTTCCTGAAACACATGCACCAGTTGCCGGATCACGCCGGAACCAACGTGCGGCTGGTCGGTGAGCAGAAACAGGACGCCGTCCAGCTCCTTTTGGGTCAGGTACAGGGCGGCCAGACCCGTTTTCACGGAGGTCGACAAACCCTGCTCCCAGAACGGATTATCAATGATGGTAATGGGCAGGTGGTCCAGTTCCGGAGCTACTTCGGCTTTGCGCGCGCCGAGGACGACCACGACCGGCCGTAAGTCCGTAGCCAGGGCTTCGTCCACCATCCGCCGCAGCAGCGAACGCCCCTCCCACTGGATGAGCTGTTTTGCCTGTCCGCCCAGGCGAGTGGAAGCGCCGGCCGCCAGTATAATGATGCCGATGTTCATAGGAATGCCTAGGAGGTCTTCAGGACCTGATCGGCTACGGGCTGATGAATGGGTGCGTTTTTGTATTTCAGCGGTTGAGCGGAAGTGCGGCGGAAGTGCGCCTGAATCTCGGAAACGATCGAAAGGGCAATTTCCTGCGGCGTTTCTGCGCCCACATCCAGTCCTACGGGCCAGAACACCCGCTCTGTATCGCCGGGCTTCAGCAGATCGCCGACGTCGCTCAATAGCGCATCACCCCGCTTCTTGGGCCCGAGCAGGCCGATATAGGGAATATCCGACTGCAGGAGTTCGGCCAGCACCGCCCGGTCGTACTTGTAATTATGCGAAATCAGCACCGCGGCCGACCAGCGGTCGATGGGTACCTGCGCCCGGACGGCGTCACGGGGGACGGCCAGCAGCGAGTCCGCGGCCGCAAAGCGTTTAGGCTGCAGGTGCGCGACGCAATCGTCGGTAACCACCACCCGCCAGCCGACCTGGCGAGCCTGCTGGACCAGCGGCACGGCATCATAACCCGCGCCGAAAACCAGCAATTGAATATCCGGCTTAAGTTCCTCTACAAAAACGCCCCCCTCATCCGGCAGGGGCGTTTCCAGGGTAACGGGCCGACGTTCCTGAATGACCTGGTCGAGGATTTCAATGGGGTTTTGCGCATTGGCCGGATCGATGGGCTGGATCAGGACATCAAGCACCCCGTTACAGCCCAGACCAATGCCGAAGTTCTCCCCTTCCGGATCGGACGTATCGTAGACGACGAGCCGGCCCTCGCCGCTATGCATCACCTCCCGGGCTTTGCGGAGGGCATCGCCTTCGAGACAACCGCCGCTGATGGCGCCGATCCACTGGCCGTCGTCGGTGATGTACATCCGGGCACCCGGCCGCCGGTAGCCTGATCCGCGCAACCCGACCACTGTGGCCAGGGCTGCCCGCCGCTGACTGAAGTCAGTCTGCCGGTAGGCTTTGATGATTTGCTGAAATTCATTAATCATATCGGTAGTCCGGCCTGCTGGTTACGCGCAAAACCTGACAATCAAATTTGTCTAATTTTTCTCACAAAAACGTCCTCCGGATACCCGATCTCCACCAAAAATAATCCATTGGGTGGCGCCGAACGGCCCGCCTTGCGCCGGTCACGGTCCAGAATGATCTGTTCAAACTCGGCCACCGTCATTCGGCCCTGCCCCACTTCGAGCAGGGTGCCGACCAGCGTCCGGACCATCCCGTAGAGGAAGCGGTTCGCCTTGATGTGGAAGGTCAGTTCCCCGGCTTCGAGCAGCCATTCCGCCCGTTCGATTTTACACCGAAAATGACTGACGTTGGTGCGAACCTTGCTGAAACTCTGGAAATCCAAATGCGTCAACAGTAAGGCGCTTGCTTCGTTCATGCGGTCAAGGTCCAAATCCCGGCGAAAGACATACACCAGATCGGTCAAAAACGGACTTTTTCGCTGCCGGATCCGGTATTGGTAATACCGTGAGAAGGCCGTAAATCGGGCATGGTCGGTGTCGCGTACCGGGAAGATAGCCTGAATGGATATGTCGGGCGGCAAGGTACAGTTCAGCGCATGCAGAAAAGAACCGGTCACCGTCAGGGGTTCTTCTACCTCAAAATGCGCAAACTGTTGTTCAGCGTGAACCCCCGCATCGGTTCGCCCACTGCCGATAATTTCAATAGGTCGCCGAAGCAGCGTGCTGAGGGCCTTTTCGATCACTTCCTGCACGCTCAGCCCGTTGCTTTGCCGCTGCCAGCCGTGGTAGTGGGTTCCTTTGTAGGCAAGTTCGATGAAGTAACGCATGGGGCGCAAAAATAACGAAAAAGCCAGCCCCGATCGATCGGGACTGGCCTTATGAGATACACAACGACTTTATTCCATGATCCGGCCAAGGGCAGAGTCGTAGAGATGGCTGGCCTCCGCGACCGTCAGCACCGTTTCGCCGTCGACGACGAAGTCCGCAGTGGTCACTTCCCCCAGGCGGCTGAAGGGCACGCCTGCTGCCTTTAACGCTTCTTCGACGGCACCAGCCTGATCGGCAGCGACCGATACAACTAGGCGGCCCTGACTTTCTCCGAACAGGAAGGCATCCTTCCGGAAGGCCTCATTCGTCGTTACTGAGAAGCCCAGGCCCCCGGCCATCGCCGACTCGGCCAGCGCCACGAACAGCCCGCCATCCGACAGGTCGTGGGCCGAAACGATCTGCTTGTTCAGGATCAGTTGCTTGACCGCCTGTTGTACGGCCAGCTCCTCGTCCATATCGAAGGCCGGTGCCGGAGAGGCCTTGACGCCGCGGTAAGAGTACAGATACTCCGACGACGCCAGGTCGTTTTTCGACTGCCCAACCAGGTAGATCGCGTCGCCCGCGCTCCGGAAGTTGAGCGTCATGCGGTTGCCGGGATCTTCCATCAGGCCGAGCATACCGATGGTCGGCGTCGGGAAGACCGGCCCGTCGTCGGAGCTCTGGTTGTAGAAGCTGACGTTGCCGCCCGTCACCGGCGTCTGGAAGCGGCGGCAGGCCTCGCCCATGCCTTTGACGGCTTCGACGAAATGCCAGTACACTTCCGGGACGTAGGGGTTGCCGAAGTTCAGGTTGTTGGTCACTGCCAGGGGCTCGCCGCCCGAGCAGACGATATTCCGGGCCGCCTCGGCGACGGCAATCTGCGCACCCGTGTTCGGGTTGGCGTTCACGTAGCGGCTGTTGCAGTCGACGGTAATGACGATCGACTTATTGCTCAGCCCCGTTTCCGGGGTTTTGATCCGTACCACGGCCGCGTCCGAAGGCGCGTTGGTGCTGCGGTTGGCCGTCCCGACCATCGAATCGTACTGTTCGTAGACCCAGCGGCGCGAGCAGATGTTGGGATGCGTCAGCAGATGCTGGGCAACGGCTTTCAGTTCGCCTTCGGCGAGGTCAGCTACCGAATTGATATCGAATTTTTCGAATTCCTTGATGTAAGCCGGTTCGCGGTATTCCCGGTGGTACTGGGGCGCGCCGCCGCCGAGTACCAGGTCGTGGGCCGGTACGTCGGCTACCAGCTGGCCATTCCGGTAGAAATGGAGTCGGCCCGTATCACCCTCCGGGGCGGCGGTCACTTCGCCGATCTGGGCGCAATGCAGGTCCCACTTATCGAAAATTCCCTGAATGACGTGTTCTTTTCCTTTCTCGACTAGTACCAGCATCCGCTCCTGGGATTCGGAAAGCAGAATTTCGAAGGGCTGCATATTGGCCTGGCGCGTGGGCACTTTGTCGAGGTCGATGATCATGCCGTGTTCGCCCTTGGCGCTCATTTCGGAGGTCGAGCAGATAATGCCCGCCGCACCCATGTCCTGAATGCCGATGACGTAGCCGGTCGAGATGATTTCCAGCGTCGCCTCCAGGAGCAGCATCTCCATAAAAGGGTCGCCGACCTGCACCGCCGGCAGTTTCTCTTCGGATTTGTCCGAGATGTCTTCCGAGGCGAAGGTGGCGCCGTGGATACCGTCCTTACCCGTGGCCGAGCCAACGATAAAGACCGGGTTACCAACGCCGTAGGAGGTCGCCTTGGCTACGTTACCCACCTTGACGATCCCCGCTGAGAAGGCGTTGACCAGCGGGTTGGTGTTGTAGCAGTCGTCGAAGTAGAGCTCACCGCCGACGGTCGGAATGCCGAAGGCGTTGCCGTAATCGCCGATGCCTTTGACGACGCCCCGCAGCAGGCGGCGCGTTTTGGGCAGGTTCAGGTTGCCAAAGCGCAGCGAATTGAGCTGGGCGATGGGCCGGGCACCCATGGTGAAGATATCGCGGTTGATCCCGCCCACCCCGGTGGCCGCGCCCTGGTAAGGTTCGAGTGCCGAAGGGTGATTGTGTGATTCGATTTTAAAGCTGCAGGCCAGTCCGTCGCCGATATCGACCAGCCCCGCGTTTTCCTCCCCTGCTTTGGCCAGCATGCGCTCGGAGTCGCGGGGCAGGGTTTTCAGCCAGACGATGGAGTTTTTGTAGGAACAGTGTTCCGACCACATCACCGAGAAGATGCTGAGTTCGGTGAAGTTCGGTTTGCGACCCAGGATGTCGCAGATGCGGTCGTACTCTTCGGGGAGCAGCCCCAGTTTCCGGGCCGTCTCGACGGTTGGCAATTGATCGGTAACTTCCACGCGCAGGGATTGGTTGGTGAACACGCGCAGCCCCGGTCGGCCGACGGCTACGCGCCGCAAAAGTAGTGAAATTCGGGGCGGGAACCGTCGTATCCGGCGACTTTTCGGTTCCTAACGGCCGAGTTAGGGCCCGCCTTGCCCGCGTCGGACCCAAAGACCAAAGGGCTCGATAATGGTTAGTCCGTCTGTGGCACAAATAATTTACAATAGGAACATTGTAACATATAACTAATCCAAGAAAAACAACCATTCACTAAAAGGCCACTGAAATTCAGCCCCTTATACGTTTTTCCTTTTTGTTACTGATTCCTAGCTTTCGGATTAAAGAATAACAAATCCACGACCTAACTATTTATGAACAAAGCCTACCATCACTTCACGGACGAGCAACTCGTCCGGTGCTACCAGACAGAAGGGGATCCTCGCTACGTTGGCGAATTGTATAACCGGCATCACCATCTTGTCTACCGCCGCTGCCTGCAAATTACCGGCGATGCGTTCATGGCCGAAGATTGCGCGCACGAAGTGTTTATTCGGGTTCACGGGCGGTTGAACCAGTTCAAAATAAAATCCCGTTTCTCTACCTGGCTGTATGCCACCTATAACTACTGCATTAGCCAGATTCCTCCCCGAAAGCCCGCCATTTTTGTCCCGTTAAGCCAGGACATCCTCGACCGGGAGTTTCCCGGCCATACGCCGGATGAGGAACGCTGGTCGGTTTACCTGGACTCCCTGAAGCGGCTGAACGAACTCGAACACCAGCTGATGGCCATGCGCTACGTGGAAGGGAAGAAATTGGCAGAAATTGGTGACCTTCTGAACCTGTCGGTCAGCGCCGTCAAAATGCGGATCAAACGCGTCCGCCGAAAAATTACCGATTATATCCGCCGGAATTACGAATCCGACTAATCCACACACCCCAGTGGCGTAAATAAAAAAGCCCCGAAATCATCAGATTTCGGGGCTTTTTGCAGAGGGAGAGGGATTCGAACCCCCGGACCTGTTACAGTCAACGGTTTTCAAGACCGCCGCATTCGACCGCTCTGCCATCCCTCTTTGGTGGCACAAAAGTAGTACGCTTTTGCACCCATGTCAACCCCGGCCCGCGAAAAAATATTGCCTGCGGGCCAAAAACACTGTTTTTGAAGGCGTTCTAGCCGGAAAATATCTGTGCCGCCTGCCTTGCCGATCCTCGGCCCGATGCCGTAACTTGCCGGCCGCACCAACCGCTCCCAGCCATGTGGCAGGAAACCGACAACAAACTGATCCGGAAGTTTACCTTCACCGATTTCAGCGAAGCCTTTGCCTTCATGACCCGTGTGGCCCTGCTGGCCGAACAGCACAACCACCATCCCTGGTGGTCGAACGTCTACAACCAGGTCACGATTGAGCTCAACACCCACGATGCGGGCAATATCGTCACCGACAAGGACCGCCGGCTGGCCCACGCCATCGACCAACTGCTGACCTGAGGCTTATTCCACCCAGAGCACCAGCCCCTTCAGGTAGCCGCCTTCCGGGTGAAACAGGTTCACCGGGTGGTCGGCGGGCTGGCTCAGGTGGTGAAGCACCCGCACCTGCCGCCCCGCTTCAATGGCCGCTGCCACGATGGTGTTGTAAAACAGCTCCCGGTCAACGACCTGGGAACAGGAGAAGGTGAAGAGGATCCCGCCCGCGGCAACCCGGCGCAGGCCCTCGGCGTTCAGCCGTTTGTAGCCCTGCACGGCCCGGTGGCGCGCCGACAGGCTCTTGGCGTAGGCGGGCGGATCCAGAATGACAACATCGTACTGGTGGTCGTGGGCCTTCAGGTACTTCATCACGTCTTCGGCATAGGCCTCGTGCGGGGCTTCAGGTCCGAAATTGGCCGCCACGTTCCGGTTCGTGAGGTCGATGGCCTTCTGCGACACATCGACCGAATGCACCAGGGCCGCGCCGGCGTGGAGGGCATAAACCGAAAAGCCGCCGGAATAACAAAAGGCATTCAGCACTTTTTTGCCCGCCGCGTACCGCCCCAGCAGCGCCCGGTTATCGCGCTGATCGAGGAAGAAACCGGTTTTCTGGCCCGTAATCCAGTCGACCATAAAGGTGTTTCCGTTTTCTTCGACCGCGTGCGGTACCTCCGCCCGCCCGTAGCGATAGGCGTTCTGCACCTCGGCGGCGTAGAGCGGCGGCAGGGTCTCCGCGCTTTTGTCGTATACGGCCAGCAGTTCGTCGCCGTATACATTTTTGAGCGCTTCGGTGATCAGGGCCCGCTCCCGGTGCATGCCGATGGAGTGGGCCTGCAGAACGACCACGCCATTGTAAACATCAATAATGAGTCCCGAGCACCCATCCCCTTCTCCGTGGATCAGCCGGTAGGCATTCGTCCGGGGTGGCAGGATCGCCTCGCGAACCGTTCGGATGGCCCGCAGTTTTTCGGTCCAGTACGAAACGTCGGGCGTCCGTCGTTCATAGGAAAATATCCGCACCTTAATGCTGCCGTCGTGGTAGTGGCCCGTAGCCAGGAACCGGCCTTTATGGTTGACGACCTCGACCACATCGCCGTCTTCCGGCTGCCCCTCCATCCGGGCTACCGCCCCCGAGAAGACCCAGGGGTGAAATCGCCGAACCGCCTCGTCCCGGCCCGGTTGCAGGTAAATGGTCGCTTTTATTCCAGTTTGCACAGTATCAGTCATTCGGCTACCTAACGGTCGTTACAAGGCACAAAAATCACCGGAAATACGCGAACGACCGGCATATGAGTTCCATTTTTTTGCCAACTTTCGGATCTAAACCTGTTACCAACCATGCAAGTCAATCGCAGAGACTTCCTCAAAAAAGCCGGTGCCCTTACGGCCGGTGCTTTTGCCCTTAACCAAACAGACCTGTTTGCCGGAACCATCCAACAATTCGGGGTACAACTCTACAGCGTTCGGGACGTCCTGCCCAAGGATCACCGTGGCGTGATGGAACAACTGGCCAAAATGGGCTACCAGAAGTTCGAAAGTTATGCCGGCGACAAAGGCTTTCTCTGGGGTATGAAGCCGAAGGAAATGAAATCGTTCCTCAACGGCATCGGCGTGAAGATGGTCAGCACCCATTTCGACATGAATAAGGACCTGGCCAAAAGCATCGAAGACGGTGCGGAAGCCGGCTTGCAGTACCTGCTTTGCCCTTATATCGGTGCTCAGAAGTCGATGGACGACTGGAAGCGCATCGCCGATAAATTCAACCAGGCGGGTGAGCAGGTCCGCAAAGGCGGGTTGAAATTCGGCTACCACAACCACGATTATTCGTTCAAGCCGTTAAACGGCCAGATCCCGCATGAATTCCTGCTGGCGAACACGGACCCGAAGAACGTCATGTTCGAACTGGATCTGTGCTGGATCGAAGCAGCCGGGCAGGATGCGAGCGCACACCTGAAAAAATACGGCAAACGCTACGAGCTCTGCCACATTAAAGACTTCAACAAAAAGGGGAACGGCATCAAGCAGAGCGACCTTGGCCAGGGAATTGTCAATTACAAATCGATTCTCCGGACCGCCCTCGACAACGGCATGAAGCATTTCCTCATCGAGCAGGAAGAATATCCGCAATCACCCATGGCCAGCATGAAGGTCGATGCGGATTACATGAAGACGCTGACGGTTTAATCGTTACACACCAGGCGCGCAGGAAGAACCGGAGAACGCAATGGGCTTCGGGTATTTCCTGCGCGCCTGGTATGTTGCCCGTTTCCTTACGGCCGTAACGGCTCATAGACCCGGACATAGTCCACCAGCATCCGCTGCGGGAAGATACGGTCGTCAATCCCCCGCATTCCGCCCCAGCCGCCACCGACGGCGATGTTGAGAATGAGGTAATGGGCCTGGTCATACGGCCAGGTTTCGGGTTTGCCGGCCCCGTCGTTGGTAAACGTAAAATACTTCTGGTTGTCGACGAAAAACTCCAGCCGGTCGGGCAGCCACTCGACGGCGTAGACGTGGAAATCGTCGTAGGGCGCTTTGACGAAAAGCTTAGCGCCCTTATTGGTTTTGATGGCGTGGTTGTAGGCCTTGGTGTGGACATTGGCGTGAATCGTATCCGGATCGAAACCCACATTTTCCATGATGTCGATCTCGCCGCAGAGGGGCCAGCCCACCTGCTTGTGGTTGACGCCCAGCATCCAGATCGCCGGCCACATGCCGACGCCCTTGGGCAGTTTGGCCCGTACTTCCACCCGCCCGTACCGCATGGGCTGTTTACCGTTGGTTGTCAGGCTGGCTGAGGTATAGTCGTACCCCTGGTAGGGCTCGCGCCGGGCCTCGATGACGAGCATACCGTTTTCAAGGCGGGCGTTTTCGGGCCGGCGGG